>ERZ1034844.654-NODE-654-length-18226-cov-5.163007_pt1 | contig 18226 bp, 14 predicted proteins | sample MGYA00520594_ERZ1034844 | MGnify/ENA primary metagenome ERZ1034844 (study PRJEB33766, sample SAMN09781733) | gut metagenome | biome: gut microbiome | host: Homo sapiens | place: Madagascar | study: EMG produced TPA metagenomics assembly of the PRJNA485056 data set... | reverse complement strand
ACTGCTCAAAGATATGCTGTATGTACACGGCAAAGCACGCCATGCTCATACGCGATAAATATCCGGACACCGATGTATACGTTTTCTATATAGACGTCCGTACACCCGGAAAGAACTTCGACGAATTCTATCGCCGCGCGGTTGAAGAATACGGAGTTCACTACATAAAGGGTATGGTCGGAAAGGTCTGTCCCGATGGTGACAAGCTTAAAGTTCAGGGTTCGGATCTTATCTACGGAAAACAGATTCATATCGACGCCGATCTCGTTGTTCTTGCGGCAGCTATCGAACCCGATAAATCCGCAAGACACCTTGCAACGCTTCTTACGGCAAGCATGGACACAAACGACTTCTTCACGGAAGCTCATCCCAAGCTTCGTCCCGTTGAAAGCCCGACAGCCGGCGTATTTCTCTCGGGAACATGTCAGGGACCGAAGGACATTCCGGAAACGGTTGCTCAGGCAGGAGCCGCAGCTTCAAAGGTCATCGGACTTCTCTGCAAAGACAAACTTACGGGTAACCCCTGCGTCGCTCACTCGGACGAGATGATGTGCAACGGTTGCTCGACCTGCGAGAAAGTATGTCCTTATGGCGCGATTTCGTATATCGACAAGGAATTCCGTATGCCTGACAGAACAACGAAGGTTCGCCGCGTTGCAACGGTAAACGAGGCTGTATGTCAGGGCTGCGGCGCGTGCACGGTCGCTTGTATGTCAGGCGCAATGGATCTGAGAGGCTTCTCAAGCAAACAAATTATGGCGGAGGTTGACGCAATATGCAAGTAAACGAATACAAGCCCCTTATTGTGGCGTTTTGCTGTAACTGGTGTTCATATGCCGGCGCTGACCTTGCGGGCAATAACCGCTTGAATTATCCCGCCGACGTAAAGATTATCCGTGTTCCCTGCTCATGCAGAGTAAACCCGATGTTTATTCTCCGCGCTTTTCAGAGAGGCGCGGACGGAGTTATAATCTGCGGTTGTCATCCCGGCGACTGTCATTATACCTCCGGCAACTACTACACCCGCAGACGTATGGCGCTGCTCTTCTCTATGCTCGACTATCTCGGCATTGAAAGAGAAAGAACCCGTGTCGAATGGGTATCTGCGGCGGAGGGCGCAAAATTCGCCGCAACAATGAACGATTTTGCGGAAAAAGTCGCCGCACTCGGCGAAAACAAGAGATTGGAGGACTTAAGATGCAAGAAATAAATCGTGCGGCTCTTGTAAAAAGAGCGTCCGAATTGCTTTCGGAGGGCACTGCGGACAGAGTTCTCGGTTGGAAAGCGGGTGAATTTGACTACGACATCACTCCTGCGGTCTTCAACAGTTCCGAAGAACTTGAAAATGATTTTGTATGGGGCGATTTCTGCGGCGCAAACTTTTCAAAATATCTCATAAAAGAAACACAGAAGGGCGAAGGAAAAGTACTTGTCTTCCTCAAACCCTGCGACACTTACAGTTTCAATCAGCTCCTTACCGAGCATCGCTTTGACCGTGAAAAGGTCTACGCCGTAGGTATTCCCTGCGACGGCATGCTCGACGTTACAAAGATAAAATCGCTTGCTGACGGTATCTCTTCCGTTAAGAGCGAAGGTAACACCGTAAAGATAGAAACACTTTACGACGGCACGATCTCCGAAAAAAGAGACGATCTCCTTTCCGACAGATGCGTTCACTGCAAATCCAAAAAGCACGTTTCTTACGACGAGCTTCTGGGCGATGACGGCGACGTACTTGACAGCGGACGCTTTGACGAAGTTGAAAAAATAGAAAAAATGACGGCAGAAGAACGCTTTGCATTCTGGCAGGGAGAGCTTTCACGCTGTATACGCTGCAACGCCTGCCGCGACGTTTGCCCTGCCTGCACCTGCGAAAAGTGCGTTTTCGACAATCCGAACTCGGGCGTTGAAAACAAGGCTGCGGCAAACTCCTTTGAGGACAGTATGTTCCACATCATCCGAGCGTTCCACGTGGCAGGAAGATGCACGGACTGCGGCGAATGTTCAAGAGTATGCCCTCAGCATATACCGCTTCATCTTCTCAACCGCAAGTTCATAAAGGATATAGATAATTTTTACGGCGAATATCAGGCAGGAGAAACGGTCGGAAGCCGTGCCCCGATAGTGAACTTTTCACAGGATGATATCGAGCCGGGAAAAGCTGTGGAAAGAGGTGGCGACAATGCGTAAAATATCGCTTGACAAGCTGAATTCGCTTTTCTCAGCCATAGCGGACAGCGAAACTCTTTATCTGCCTGTTGATACAAAAGCAGGTGCAAGCTATGAAAAATGGCACGACGGCGCAGTCCTTTCGGACGCGCTCAACACCGTAAGAAGCGCAAAAGATTTCTTCTTCCCGCAGACGGAAAATCTTATGGATTTCAAGGTTGAAGGAAAGAATATTGAAATTATCGATACAAGAGAGGAATGCGAGGATTTCGTTATCTTCGGAGTGCGCGCATGCGACGTCAAGAGCTTTGAAATTCTTGACAGAGTATTCCTTTCCGAACCCGTTGACAGCTACTACAAAAACCGTCGCGAACATGGCGTTATAATGTCGCTCGCCTGCACGAAACCGCACGAAACGTGCTTCTGCGGCACTTTCGGCATAGACGCTTCGTCGCCCGAAGGTGATATCGTCTGCCACAAGACGGATGACGCCCTCTATATGGACGCAAAAACCGAAAAGGGCGAAGCTCTTCTTTCAAAGCTTTCTGCCGTTACGGAAGAAACCGACGATAAAGCCGTTGAAGAACAGAAGAAAGTCACAAAGGAGAGACTTGCAAAGCTCCCGCTCGCAAGCCTTTCGGCGGACAGCTTCGGCGCCGGCAAGACAGAAGAGTTCTTCGGCGCTCCCGAATGGAAGGAGCTTTCTCAGTCATGTCTCGGATGCGGAACATGCACGTTCGTATGCCCCACCTGCCAGTGCTACGATATAAAGGATTTCAACACAGGTCACGGAGTAAAACGTTTCCGCTGCTGGGATTCTTGCATGTATTCGGACTTTACAAAAATGTCCGCAGGTCAGCCGAGACTTACTCAGCTTGAACGCTTCCGTCAGAGATTTATGCATAAACTTGTGTATTATCCCACAAACAACGGCGGACTTTTCTCATGCGTGGGCTGCGGCAGATGTATTTCAAAGTGTCCCATTCAGATGAATATTGTAAAGGTAATGAAAAAGCTGGGAGGAAACAAAAATGATTAATGTAAAAGAACCTCTTATCCCCAAGATAGGCGTCGTTACCGATATACGCATAGACACTCCCGACGTAAAGACATTCAGAGTTGTGACACCCGACGGCAAAAAAGCCTTTGAGCATAAACCCGGTCAGTGTGCGATGCTCTCAATTCCCGGCGTAGGAGAAGCGATGTTTTCAATAACCTCCTCACCGACAAATGAAGAATTTATGGAATTCTCCATTAAAAAATGCGGTTGCGTTACAGAGTGGCTTCATTCAATGGAAGTAGGTCAGCAGATAACGATCAGAGGACCTTACGGAAGACCCTTCCCCGTAGATACAGAGTTTGTCGGTCATGATATGCTCTTTATCGCAGGCGGTATCGGTCTTGCTCCGCTCCGCTCGGTCATAAACTACTGCCGTCACTACCGCGATCGCTACGGCAAGATAGACATAGTCTACGGATCACGCAGTATGCAGGACCTTGTTGACTATAAAGAAATAATCGACGAATGGGCAAATGACGCCGGCGTGACCGTTCATCTTACGATCGACCGCGAGCAGCCCGAATGGTCCGGTCACGTCGGTTTTGTACCGAACTATGTAAAAGAACTCGGATTTTCTCCGGACAAAATTGCTATTCTCTGCGGTCCTCCGATAATGATTAAATTCACCCTTGCGGGACTTACAGAGCTCGGCTTTGAAAAAACTCAGGTCTACACAACGCTTGAGCTTCGTATGAAATGCGGAATAGGCAAGTGCGGAAGATGCAACGTCGGTGCAAAATACGTCTGCAAGGACGGACCGGTATTCCGCCTCGACGAGCTTGACGAACTTCCGAATGAATATTGATAAAAAGGAGATATACAGCATGGAAAATATGGTTGATATATATTTGTTCGGCAAGAAATATTCCGTTCCGGACGATCTGACTATAATGCGCGCAATGGAATATGCGGGCTATCAGCTTGTACGCGGTTGCGGATGCCGTAACGGCTTCTGCGGTGCTTGCGCAACTATTTACCGCATAAAAGGCGACAGAACTCTTCGCACCTGCCTTGCATGCCAGACGAAGGTTGAAAACAATATGTATATTGCAACTCTTCCCTTCTTCCCGCTTGTAAAACAGGTTTATGACATTGAAAAAATAAAACCCACAGAGCAGATAATGATGCAGCTCTACCCCGAAATATACGCCTGCGTAGGTTGCAACGCCTGCACAAAGGCTTGTCCGCAGGGACTGAACGTAATGCAGTACATTGCATATGCTCAGCGCGGCGAATATGAAAAATGCGCCGAAGAATCGTTTGACTGCGTTATGTGCGGAATATGCTCGTCGCGTTGCCCTGCCGGAATATCTCATCCGCAGGTGGCAATGCTTGCGCGCCGTCTCAACGGCAAATATCTTGCGCCGAAGTCACAGCATCTTGAGGATCGCGTAAAAGAGATAAAAGACGGAACATTTACAGAGCTTATAGAAGCGCTTATGGGCAAACCCATAGAAGAGCTTAAAGAGCTTTACAACAACAGAGATATTGAAAAATAAGGAGGGCGGAAAAATGTATTCGGAAAAATTTCAGAAATCGCTTGCTGCCGTAGAAGCGGCAAGAGAAGCAAACATAGCATATGAACCCGCCCGTATGACGGCAAAAGAAAAGGAAGATCTGCTTGCGGCATATCATCCCGACTACAAAAAAAGCGAATTTGCAACACTCAAAATCGGTGCAAACAAGGGTGAAGAAGTTCCTCACGAGCTTTGCGAAATGCTTCAGGCTCACAGCCGTATTTCCGCATCCGACGTTGACCTTTCAGACGTAACATATGATGTTGATGTTCTTATAATCGGCGGCGGCGGAGCAGGCGCTTCCGCAGCTATCGAAGCCGATAATGCCGGCGCAAAGACTATGATAGTTACGAAACTCCGCATAGGCGACGCAAACACCATGATGGCAGAGGGCGGAATTCAGGCAGCTGACAAGCCCGGCGATTCCCCCGCTATCCATTTTCTTGATGCTTTCGGCGGCGGTCACTTTGCCGCCAAAAAAGAGCTTCTCGAAAAGCTCGTCTGCGACGCTCCAGAAGCCATTCAGTGGCTCAACGATCTCGGAGTCGAATTTGATAAAGCTCCCGACGGCACAATGATAACAACTCACGGCGGCGGTACGTCGCGCAAGCGTATGCACGCCGCAAAGGACTATTCCGGCGCGGAAATAATGAGAACGCTCCGTGACGAGGTTCTCAATCGCGGAATACCCGTTGTTGACTTCACCTCCGCAATAGAGCTTATCCTTGATGAAAACGGCAAGGCTGCCGGTGCTGTTCTTATGAACATGGAGACAAAAGAGCTTATGGTAGCCCGCGCAAAGACCGTCATCATCGCGACAGGCGGCGCAGGACGTATGCACTATCAGGGCTTCCCCACATCAAACCATTACGGCGCAACGGCGGACGGTCTTGTTCTCGGTTACAGAGTCGGCGCAAAGCTTCTTTATGCCGACACGCTTCAGTATCACCCGACGGGCGCAGCGTTCCCTCAGCAGATCTTCGGCGCACTTGTAACGGAAAAGGTTCGTTCTCTCGGCGCAAAGCTTGTAAACCGCGACGGTAAAGTATTTATGCATCCTCTTGAAACACGCGACGTTGCTGCAGCTTCGATAATAAGAGAATGTTCCGACCGCGACGAAGGTATTGACACCGGCAACGGCAAAGCCGTATGGCTTGACACGCCTATGATCGAAAAGATAGGCGGCGAAGGTACAATCGAACGCAGAATCCCTGCGATGATGCGTATGTTCGGAAGCTACGGTATCGACATAAGAAAAGAGCCTATTCTCGTTTATCCGACGCTCCACTATCAGAACGGCGGACTTGACATAGACGTAGACGGTATGACAACAAACGTTGAAAACCTCTTCGTCGCAGGCGAGGCTGTCGGCGGAATTCACGGCAGAAACCGTCTGATGGGCAATTCTCTGCTCGATATAATCGTTTTCGGAAGAAGCGCCGGAAAGAACGCAGCCGAAAAATCAAAAGACGTAAAGGTCGGCGCGCTCACGCTTGACCATATCGCAAAATTCGACGCGGAGCGCGAGGCGGCAGGTATCGTCACAGATGCTGTTTCACCCAAGCTCCTTCCCGATTACAGAAGAAAATAATCCAACTGGGGGAATAAAAAATGATAGTTGATCTTCTTGAAGCACTCACAATTTTTTGTTTCGGTCTTTCATGGCCGATATCGATCCGCAAATCGCTCGTTTCACGCACAGCGAAGGGCAAAAGCCTCTTCTTTGAGGTGTTCCTTCTCGTCGGTTACGCATGCGGCATTGCAAAAAAGATTATTGAAGCAACCGGCGCATTCGGTGTGGATCCCAAATCCGGATTTATATTCATACTCAGCTTCTTCTTCTATGTGCTCAACTTCATTGAAATTTCAATCGACGTTGCGCTCTATTTCAGGAACAAAAAGCTGGACGAAGAAGTCGATTTCCTCGGGACAGAAAATAAATAAAATACAAAAAGTCCCCGCATTTCTGCGGGGACTTTTTGTTTTGGCAAAAATTAAATCTTCGCCTTTCGGCGGATTTTTTATGCTGTCTTTTTCTTTTTGAAAATACCTTTATAAATTATCGCCCACCAGATGAATCCGAGAGGGATTGCGGCGAAAATATCAAGTATGGAATGTTGCTTTACAAACACAGTTGACATACATATAAGCACGCCCAATATTATCGAAAGCGCGACAAGCCACTTGCGGTTTTTAAGCGATTTGCAGTCAAGCACGGCAAAATCTATCGCCATCGCACCGAAAACGTGTGCGCTCGGCAAAACATTTGTATATGTATCAGCGGTGTAAATGCGTTTCATAATAAAGCAGAAGATGTTTTCTTCACCCGTTATGTCGGGGCGCATATCCTGATAATTGGGGAACACCGCACAGATTATTATCATTGTAAAGAAGGTAGCGCCTATATATATCATATATTTCTTGAAGCCTTCGGCGTCGCGGAATATAAGATATATGCCTATTGCGGCAAGTGCGGGATACCACAGTGAATAAGGTATAGCAAAATATTCGCAGAAAGGTATCATATCGTCAAGCGGTATATGTGAAAGGAACATTTTATCCGCAGGAAAATCGTTTGAGATTATTTTTTCGAGAATAAAAAAGGCTATAAGATAAGCCGGAAAAATAAGAACATACCAAAGATGCTTATAATATTTGTTTTTTATGGGATGTGAGTTTATTTCTTCTGTCATCATTTGTCTCCTTGATTTACTATGGTATAAGAATATCATATTTCAGGGGAATGTGTCAAGAACGCAACCGAAATTTAACATTTTTTTATTTTGTATATTGTCAAATAAAACAAATTATGATATTATAACCTTGAAAGGAAGGTGAAAACCGTTGAAAATCACATTTATAGGCGCAGCACATGAGGTTACCGGCTCCTGCACTCTTGTTGAAGTTGCGGGAAAAAAGTTCCTTGTAGACTGCGGTATGGAGCAAGGTCCCGATATATATGAAAATCGCGAGCTTACAGTTTCGCCCGCCGATATCGACTTTGTATTTCTAACTCATGCACATATAGACCATTCGGGCAAGCTTCCGCTTCTTGTAAAGAACGGCTTTCACGGAAAAATATATTCAACCGACGCAACACGCAAACTTTGCGCGGTAATGCTTTCGGACTCGGCACACATTCAGATGTCGGACGCTGAATGGAAAAACCGTCGCGCAACGCGCTCCGGAAGTGCGGAATATGAGCCGCTTTATACACAAAAAGATGTAGATTCCACAATGGCTCTCTTTGAGCCGTTCGGATACGGAATGGAGTTCTTCATCTCCGACGGAATAGTGGCAAGCTTTTTTGATTCGGGTCACCTTCTCGGCTCCTCTTCGATAAAGTTCCGTCTTACGGAAGGCAAACACGATTGCACGGTCATCTTCTCAGGAGATATCGGAAATTCGGAAAGACCGCTCCTGCGCGATCCTCAGATGCCGGATGAAGCCGATGTAGTTATAATAGAATCCACCTACGGCGACAGGACTCACGATAAAAAACGTCCCGACTACGAACAAAAGCTTATTCAGCTGATAACCGAAACGTTTGACAAAGGCGGAAACCTTGTAATTCCGTCGTTTGCGGTAGGCAGAACGCAGGAACTTTTATATATGCTTCGCGGAATAAAAGAGCGTAAAGCCGTAAATTATGATTTTCCCGTGTATCTTGACAGCCCGCTCGCCATCGAAGCCACAAAAATATACGCTTCGCCCGATATGCAGGAATATTACGATGACGAAACTCTTGCCCTTCTCGGCAGAGATATAAACCCAATAACCTTTGACGGACTTCACGTAAGCGTGACGACCGAAGAATCAAAAGCCATAAACTTTGATCCCACGCCGAAGGTTATAATCGCTTCATCGGGAATGTGCGAAGCCGGCAGAATACGTCATCACCTCAAATACAATCTTTGGCGTCCGGAGTGTACGGTGCTTTTCATAGGTTATCAGGTAGAAGGCACGCTCGGACGTAGGCTCCTTGACGGAGAAAAATTTGTAAACCTTTTCGGCGAAGATGTAAAAGTCGCAGCCAGAATCGATAAACTCGACGGAATATCCGCCCACGCCGACAAAGACGGACTTCTTGCATGGCTCGGCGCAATGGAAAAACGTCCGCGCCGCGTTTATGTAAATCACGGAGATGATACCGCCTGCGAAGTGCTTTCAAAAGCTATAAACGCAAAATTACTCGTAAAAGCTCTTGCGCCATTCAGCGGCGGAACATACGATCTGGTAACCGACGTATGCTCGGATCCCGGAAACACACACAAGCTTGTAAAACGCCCGTCGTCAAGAGGAAAGAGCAACGCCTCCGTCGCCTGGACGAAGCTTTTCGCCGCCGGTGTAAGGCTTTCATCGATAATTGAAAAAATGCGCGGCAAAAAGAGCAAGGATATAGCCAAACTTACAGGTCAGATAAACTCTCTTTGCGAAAAATGGGAGAAAACCGTGAAAACGCGCAAAAAGAAATGAACACATAAGAAAATCCCGCAAAAATGCGGGATTTTCGGTTTATTTACAATCACATTCCTATTGACAGCGTATATATATATATGGTATAATACATTTAATTACAGTAGTTGAAAGGATTTTTCAAGTGGAAAGCAGTACGGGCGACAGTCCTTACCGAAGTACATATTCGGAATACAGATAATCTCAGCATAACCCGCTCATTTTTTGAGGCTAACGGGCTATGCTTTTTTGCGTTTTGCTTGAAATTCATATAATAATTTTATTTTTTCCGGAGGAAAACATTTCTTATGGCAGACCCTTATCCCTTATCTAATCTGATAACACCCATGTCACTCAATGCTTCTGCATCCGCTACTGCAACGGACGGAAGTGGCAACACCCTTATTCTCCAAATACTTTTTCAGGTACTTCTTATATTCCTGAACGCAGTATTTGCCTGTGCCGAAATCGCAGTAATTTCAATGAACGGCACAAAGCTCGACCAGCTTGTGGCAAAGGGTGATAAAAAAGCAAAGAAGCTGGCAAAGCTTACTGAACAGCCGGCAAAATTTCTTTCCACAATTCAGGTTGCAATAACTCTTGCCGGATTTCTCGGAAGTGCTTTCGCTGCAGATAACTTTGCCGGTTATATAGTCAACTGGCTTTATAAAGAGGGCGGTCCCGTTTCAAAGGATGTTATAAACTCCGTTTCCGTCATCCTTGTAACGCTTATACTTTCATATTTCACGCTTATTTTCGGCGAACTCGTTCCGAAGAGACTCGCAATGAAAAAAACAGAGCAACTCGCTCTCGGCATGTCCGGAATGTTGCGTTTTGTTTCAATAATATTCGCTCCTATAGTATGGTTTCTTACCATTTCGACAAACGGCGTTCTTCGCCTTCTCGGTATCGACCCTAACGCAGAGGAAGAAGAAGTTACGGAAGAAGAAATCCGCATGATGGTTGACGCCGGAAGCGAAAAGGGTGCGATAGACGTTGAAGAAAAAGAACTGATTCAGAACGTGTTCGAATTTGACGACCTCACCGCGGATGAAATAGCAACTCACCGCACGGAGATATCACTTCTTTGGATGGATGAGACAGCTGAGGAATGGGAGGAAACCATTCACGAAAGTCGTCACACATATTTCCCCATTTGCGAAGAAAGCGTAGACAATGTTATAGGTGTTCTCAATGCAAAAGATTATTTCCGTCTTACGGATAAAAGCCGCGAAAACGTGCTGAAAGAAGCTGTGAAACCCGCATATCTCGTTCCCGAAGCCGTAAAAGCCGATGTCCTTTTCAAAAATATGAAAAAGACGCACAACTATTTTGCCGTCGTTCTTGACGAATATGGCGGTATGAGCGGCATCGTAACAATGACAGACCTTATAGAATGTATCGTCGGCGATCTTGAAGAAAACAACGAAATAAACAAGGAACCCGAGAAAGAGATCGAGCCTATCGATTCAAAAACATGGAAAATAAGCGGCAGTGCACCGATAGACGACGTTATAGAAGCGCTCGGCATAACACTTGAAGAGGAAAGCGATTGCGACACCTTTGGCGGTTATGTAATGGGCATAATCGGTACGATACCCGAAGACGGCACAACATTGACAGCTGAAACCGAACATCTTTCAATAAAGGTCACCGAAATAAAAGACCACAGAATAGAAAGAACAGTAGTTTGCCTGCTTGATCCTCCTGCGGATGAAAACAGCGACGACAAAGACAAAAAAGAGAAAGAGTAAAACAAAAAATTCCTGTCCTTTTCGGGCAGGAATTTTTTCTGTGATATCTTTCGGCTTATAAAACCCCGCTGTCAGCGGGGTTTTTGCTATGCTAAGAGAAAAAGGTCGGAACTACTGTCCCGACCTTTTCCCTAAGTGTGGTTATAGGAGTTAATTTCACCGCTATCGCGGTATCAATGATCAATTAAAATCAGTTGTTTTTTCTTTTCTTTGTAACAATAACTGCAACTACCACAGCAGCACCGATTACAACTACTACACCAACCGTTATATAGATCCAAAGTGCAGATTTTTTAGCTATTACCTGCTGAGCGATTATTACTTCGCCGCAAACAGAGCAATGGCTTCCTTCTGTCTTGCCTTCTTTTGAAAGTGTAGGCTTAACTTCAGCATCAACAACGGGCGTGTGTCCTTTAGCGGGAGCAAGCTCTTTGCCACAGACAGTACATTTCTGTGCTTCTGTGCATGTTGCTGCCGCACCGGGTGTATGTTTACCTGTAGCGGGAGCTATTTCAGCACCGCATACAGTACATTTCTGCGCTTTTACGCATGTTGCTGCCGCGCCGGGTGTATGGCCTTTGGCAGGAGCAAGTTCTGTTCCGCAAACTGTACATTTCTGTGCTTCTGTACATGTTGCTGCCGCACCGGGTGTATGGCTCTTCATCGGAGCCAGTTCGGCACCGCAAACTACACATTTTTGTGCTTCTGTGCAGCTTGCACCGGGACCGTATGTATGACCTTTGGCAGGAGCTATTTCTTTACCACAGACAGTACATTTCTGACCTTCTGTGCATGTTGCTGCCGCGCCGGGTATGTGTCCTTTGGCCTGACCAAGGTTCTTTCCGCAAGTCTTACACTTCTGAGGTTCTGTGCAGGTTGCCTCAGGACCCGGATTATGACCTGTTGCCGGAATTCTCTTCTGGGCAACAATAACTTTTTTACATACCGAGCAATGGCTTCCCGCTGTCTTGCCGTCTGTTGTACAGCTTTCTTCGACAGCAGGATCTTTAACAATTGTATGTCCCTTTGCAGGAACTTCTTTCTGTTCAACAAGTACTTTCTTACATACTGAGCAGTGCTTACCTTCGGTCTTTCCTGTTGTTTCGCACGTTGCTGCTACTGCAGGATCTACTACTTCTGTGTGTCCCTTTGCCTTTATTACAAGCGCTTCCTCTGTTGTTTCTTTCTTATCTTTATCGAAAAGCTTATCGCATACAGAGCATTTGTAATATGCTGCTTTACCTGTTGCTTCACATGTTGCAGGTACTTCTGCTACAAGTTCACCATAGGTATGTCCCTTTGCAGGAACTTCTTTCTGTTCAACAAGCACTTTCTTACATACTGAGCAGTGCTTACCTTCGGTCTTTCCTGCTGTTTCGCACGTTGCTGCTACTGCAGGATCTACTACCTCTGTGTGTCCCTTTGCCTTTATTACAAGTGCTTCCTCTGTTGTTTCTTTCTTATCTTTATCGAAAAGCTTATCGCATACAGAGCATTTGTAATATGCTGCTTTACCTGTTGCTTCACATGTTGCAGGTACTTCTGCTACAAGTTCACCATAGGTATGTCCCTTTGCCTTTATTACAAGTGCTTCTTCTGTTGTTTCTTTCTTATCTTTATCAAAAAGCTCTCCACATACAGAGCATTTGTAATATGCTGCTTTACCTGTTGCTTCACATGTTGCAGGTACTTCTGCTACAAGTTCACCATAGGTATGAACATGACCGCTGGCAACGGACTTAATTGTTGTGGAGCCGCCGCTTACCGTAAAATCGTTAACCATTTTACCTGTTTCATCTTTGGTAGCGATGTACGATTTTTTAGAAGTGACCGAAACTGTTGTTTCGCCGTCAAAACCGTCAACAACTTTGAAATTGATAACGGCAATTGCGCCTGTCGAAGCAATTTTGGTTTCATTATCTTTTGCGTTTACAGTAACCGCAACATATCCGTCTTTATTCACCACCGATACATATACATTTTTATCGGCAGAAAGTGTGCTGTCTACCGTATAGTCAACAAACGTAAGCGCTTTTGTATCATAGTTTACATTAGCTTTTGCAAGAATATATCCCGTTGATTCGGAAATTGAAACGGTAACCGAAACCGTGTCCCCCGGTTTTACCGTCGAGGCAGAAGCCCCGACGGTAAAACTAATTGTATTGCCTGCTGCAAACGCCGTAAGTGATGATATCATTACCAAAAGCGTTGCAAGAAGCGTTATTATTGTGCGTTTAATTTTCATTCAGCACCTCCCGATTACTCGGCGGTTGCGTTTCTGATGTCTTTCATCGTTGCAAAACCGGACAGATAGTTTACAAGAAGCGTAAAGTCAAGAGCCGTGATTTCGCCATCCTTATCAAGGTCAGCTGCAGCACTGTATTCTTCGTTTCTCATAAGTCTGAGCAGTGCAGAGAGGTCGTTTACGTTAATACCAGCTATGCCGTCTACGTCTGCGATCTGTGCAACGTCAACCGTAGCTACACCGCTTGCTTTGATCTCTTTGTTGCCGTCAAGATCACCTGCACTGGGTTCAACAATTTCAAACGTCTGCTGTTTGGCTGCATTGCCGACAACCGTGAAGTAAAGTTCAACGAGTGTTTCAGTGCCGGCGAGTTTTACGTTCTGAGGATTGCCTGCTTCATCGTTCTTAGCTGTAGCAAGAACCTTAACGTCGCCTGTCTGAACAGTTGCTTTATTTACTACTTTAGTAAGAGCGTTTGCATTTACGAGGAAGTTTTCTGTGATAACTTCAGCACGGTCAAAGCTGAACATCTTAGCGTCATACTTAACTGTGAAGTTTGTGCCCCAGATATCAGAATCAAGAGAGCTGATGCTTACAGTAACCTTAACCTTGCCGGACTCAACTATTGTTCCTGCAACAACTGCGTTGTCGGCTGTGATGTTGAGCTTAAGATCGGAAAGCTTAGGAATAACGCGTTCTTCTGTGTAGTCACAGTTTGCATGAGCGCATACATAAAGTGCTTTGCCTTCTGCAACTTCCGTTGCTTCAACAAGAACCTTATCAAGTACCATCTTGTGGCCGAGAGCAGCTACGGGATTTTCAACCTTAAGAACTTCGTTGCACTTTGTGCATACTGTCATTGTGTAACCTGCTGCTGTGCAAGTTGCAAGAACATCCTTTGTTTCCGGAGCGTGTTTGTTGTCTGTAAATGCAACGGGCTTTTTGTCTTTGCCAAGATTGCAGTTGTTAAGACATGTTCTGCCCTTACGGTTGCAATCTGTGAATGTTCCGTCTTTGTCCTTATGACCTGTTGCAGGAATTATTGTCTTGCCTACTGTGTGGTCACAGTATTTGCACTTCTGGTGAGCCGATACGCCGTCCGTTGTGCAAGTGGGGTTAACAACTTTTACGCCTACCATTGTATGGCCCTTAGGAGCAGCATAGCCTTCAACCCATTCTGCCTTGCATGCAGAACAGTAGTTGTATTTATAAGCTGTCTTTGTGCAATCGTTTTTGCTTGCGTCCCAAAGAACTGCTTTGTGACCCGTTGCAGCGATTACAAGTTCGCCGGTATACTCAACATATTTCTTTGTCTTTGCATCATATGTGAATACCTTTTTGCAGCCCTCGTTTGCGCATGTGTAATGCTCTGTTACGCCGTCTTCTGTGCAAGTTGCTTTCTTGCCGGCAACCTTTACGTAATCATGGCCTGTAGCCTTAATAACGGCGGAGGTGCCGTCCTTAAGGATATAAGCATCGCATACGTCGCATTTGTAGTAATTATCTTTAAGACCTGTTGTTTCGCATGTAGGTGCGAAGCCTTTTTCGTTCACTTCAGTTGTTACTGTGTGTCCGCCGAATGCTTTTACTGTTCCGTCGTCAACAAATTCGCCGCAAACCTTGCAGAAATATGCTCCGTTCTGTGCAAGAACAAGCTTAGCATCCTTTGTGCCTTTGGCAACTTCCTTGCCGTCTTTATCTACCCATTTTTCAGCAGATGCAGGACGTTCAACAAGCTTGCCGTCAGCACTTATCTTATATACATAACCATCTTCACCAAAACCGTCGGGCTTTGTATGCGTTGCGGTGTCCAATTTTTCCAAAGTAACAATAACTTCTCCGCAAAGCCTGCATATTGCCTGCATGTATGCATTCGACGTGCAGGTCGCATCATAAGATCTTGAATACCAACTGCTGTAGCCGTGACTGATGCGTGCCTTAGCGTACTCACCCCAAGTTGTCACTGTACCATAAGTAGTTGTTACAACAGGTATTGTACGAGTTTCGTCCTTTGCTCTACAACGTGAGCATGTATACCAGCCTTCAGTTTTACATGTAGGATTACGCTTAACGCTGAAATCATGACCAAGTGCAGGAAGAACGACATGTACATCTTTTCCATCTGCACCACAGTAGCAAGTACCCTCTGCATATCCATTTTTTTCACATGTAGCAGGTACAGTATTTTTAACGGTTTCAACAACATGGTTGTTTGCGTTAACAGCTTCTTTTCCGTCTTTTGTCTTTGCAACTGTAATCGGATGAGCCTTGTCACCGAGAACAAGGTGAACGTTCTTGCCGTTTACAAGGGTTTTGTATTCTTTTCCGTCAACCGTTGTTGTTCCTGCAAGTGCAAGAGAGCAGTCCTCGTTTGTGCAGTACCAGAATGTAAGCATGCCGTGACCGCAGTCTGCAGGTGTTGTGCCTTTTACATATGTATGTCCTGCAGCCTTTACTACTGTTGTAAGAATGTGAGCTTTAACATCTTCGTCAAGTTCAACATCAAAACAAATGTTATCGGCATCGGTAAATGTTGCAGTTTCACCCTTACTCCGTACTATATCAGCAGTTTCGTGAGCTCTTGCCTTTTCATCTTTGTTTACACATTCGCTGCAATTATCATTAAGGCAGTATTTAGTTATAGTTGTCTGTTCTGTATCTGTAGAAGCAATAGAATAGTTCTCTACAACTTCGCCTTTTTTGTGAATAACAACTGTTTCGCCTTCTACTAACATCTTAACATCGGCAGGATATGTAAGATATTTGTGACCTGTGGGCTTAATAACTTCAACGTCGCTTATCTTCTCGCCGCACTTTGTGCATACGGTTGTTTTGAAACCGTAGTCTGTGCAAGTGGGTTCAACGGTCTGTGTTGTTCTGTCGGGATGTTTTTCAATTACGTTTTCAGCTATTTCTTTTGCTGTCATTTCAACAAGATTAGCGTTGAGAATCTTGCCGCACTTGCAGACATAGTAATCAGCCACTATGCCTTCTTCTGTGCAGGTTGCAGCCTTAGCTTTTACCAGTGTGAGGTAAAGATATTTGCCTTTTGCATCCTTTGCATCGCACTTATGCTCTGCCCATACTTCAACCTCGTGCTCTGCCTTGCAGTTTTCGCATATTGCAATAGCTTTTCCGGATACGGCCATTGTCTTGTCGGGAGCAACCGTTATCTCTTTGATTACATATTTATGACCGATAGCGGCTTTATTTTCTTTATCTTCTTTTCCGCAAACGGTGCATTTACGCACGCGAGTGGACTTGCCTTCGCAAGTAGCAACTTCGCCTTCCCATTCGCCCCATGTGTGGTCGATCATCGGGAGTTCAAGTTGTTCGTCTGTGTAAGGCTCGTCGCCAATTTTCTTAGCGCCGCATACAACGCATTCTTTGTGCGCCTTAACGCCGGCTTTTGCACATGTAGCGGGAACTTCTGCAACCACCTTGAACTCTGAGCATCCGCCGAGAGCGGGAGTTACGTCGTCTACAAAATGTGTGTGGCAGGCCGTGCACGCATAAATCGTGTAGCCATTTTTACCGCAGAGGGGCGCAACGACCTCTTCTGCTACGTACTCGCAGTTAGCCTTTGTATGTACCTTGTCTGCGCCGGGGCATGTAACTTCAGCGTCCGCTGCGAAAAGCGTAACCGCTGAGCCGAAGCACATGGTAAATGCAAGAAGCAATACAAGTACTCTTCTCAATTGTTTTTTCATGAAAAATTTCCTCCTAATTTTCAAGGCGTTTACGCATTTACATCAGACGGATTATTTTCCTTATTTACTACAAAAAAGTAGACATTTTTTTAGCGAAAAGTATTGACAAGAATTGCTATGTATGATATCCTTTAATGGAACAATGGCGGTCATTCACGCATTGAAAGTCGGTATTTTTCGCGCTATAAAAAAGTCTACTTTTTTATAGCGTTTTTTATTTCTCACGGAATTTGCGGAGTTTGTTATAGAAAGTTGATATGCTCATATGGCATTTATCGGCAGCTTCAAATGAGCTTATTTCGCCTTTTTGCCAGCTTTCAACCACCTCTCCGAAGTTGTCCGGAATAGGAATTTCCGGTCTTCCGAAGCGCACTCCGTTCATTTTAGCGGCAGCTATTCCCTGCGCCTGACGCTTTTTTATATTCTCGCGCTCGTTTTGCGCAACAAACGACAAAACCTGAAGAACTATATCCGAAAGAAATGTTCCCATAAGGTTTTTCCCGTTGCGTGTATCAAGCAGCGGCATATCTATAATTGAAATGTCTATCTTTTTTTCTTTAGTCAGAAATCTCCATTGTTCAAGTATTTCGTCATAATTGCGTCCCAACCTGTCAATACTAAGCACGAATAATACGTCGCCACTCCGCATTGCTCGCACCATTTTTTTGTATCCGGGTCGATCAAAACTCTTTCCGGACTGCTTGTCTATATAGATTCTGCTGTCCGGCACGTCAAGCTTTCTCATTTCAACAAGCTGACGGCTCTCATTCTGATCGAAGGACGATACTCTGACATACCCGTATGATTTCATCTTGCCAGTTCCTTTCCTTTGCTATCTATAAAAGTACCTCCTCGGCGTGCATTATATACACATAAGCGCAATTTTTCATCACTCCGAGATAAAAAGTCACAAACAAATTACGAAAAATACAAAATTGTATCCGCAAAGTCCCCCGACCAAAAAAACGTCTGTAACCGCAAAAACCCCGCTGACAGCGGGGTTTTTGCCATTTTTTATTCAAGCTCTTTCTTTCGCAGTTCCGAAAGTTTCTCTATTGTTCCATCCGGACGTTTTATAACCGTATTTTCCAATTGTCCGGCAAAGCTCGCGCGAAAACGTCTGCGAAATTCATCTCGCAGTTTTATCTGTTCTGCTTTTTCTTCTTCTGTAAGCCCTTCTGATTTTTCTTTATGGGCAAGATCGTTTATTCTTCTTGTAAGCTCATCCTTCATTTTTAATACTTCCTTTCAAATTGCTACCTTACTTAGCAGAAATATTATATCATATGTTATAATAATAATCAACACATAATTAT
>ERZ1034844.652-NODE-652-length-18296-cov-7.851872_pt1 | contig 18296 bp, 19 predicted proteins | sample MGYA00520594_ERZ1034844 | MGnify/ENA primary metagenome ERZ1034844 (study PRJEB33766, sample SAMN09781733) | gut metagenome | biome: gut microbiome | host: Homo sapiens | place: Madagascar | study: EMG produced TPA metagenomics assembly of the PRJNA485056 data set... | reverse complement strand
TTGCCGGCGGGTTCATTAAACTATATCGCATGGCCGGAGTGTGATAGATTGTATTTAGAGAAAAAATATTTTGAGATACATAGGATCATTGTGCCACAAGATTTGATTATAAATCCAGTCAATAAAATCGCGCTGCCTGTTTATTTGACCATGTACATAATGGATAACTCTACTGTAAATGACTGTTATAATTTACCTGTTACATTAAAAAATATATGTGACAGAATAAGAATTTATAAGAATATACAACTGCGGGAAGTACATTATACTGCCGTGGCAGACGCGATTCAGTGGCTAATTGATAGAGAGTACATAGTGGTTGATAAATTTGATAGAAAATCTACCGCAAAGTTTTTTTACAAATTTACTGACGACTTAAAGAACGCCATTAAAAAAGGTGCGAACGGTAAAAAACAGCAGTTTTTATATGTGAGCATTAAAGAGATAAATAAGTTGTTTTCAGCAATATACTCCAATAATAAAAATTGGAAATTTTCTACTGATGCACTTATTGTTTATATGTATTTAAAACTTAAAGAAACATCTTGGCAGTATACACAGAGACGTAAACCATTGCCAGTATGGGTTGGCTATTTGGGAAACATGTATGATGTGCTAAATATTTCTTCAAGAAAAGTATCTCTTATTATAACATGGTTAAAATCAGAAAAAATTATACTACCTATTTATGGTGCGAAAGAGAAAAGCAGCGGGAATAGGGCAAAAACCATTATTGTTTTTTTGTCGTGTTGCAATGAATGCGACATACATAAAATTGTCGCGTCCGCAGAAGCGCAGATAAAAGAAAAGGATAAAAATGCGTGTTGGTATCCGGTTGACATTGCCGAAGCAAATGTTGATGCACTTGATGAAGCTGCGCTTGATGTGGTTTGCGACGAGGACGAAGTTTACTAAGAACTAACGCCCAACAGGGCGAAAATATAAATAGACTGGCCCCCGATGGGGCAGGGAGGTGATTTTATCGGAAATGCAGGAGTCTGGCTTTGAAATCTGTGAACAGGGCATAATGGCCCCTGCATGGATTGGCAAAATGCCAGACACGGAGGTCATTATTTGAATAAGAAGAAAATTGAAAATCTGTACTGCTTGATTGAAGCATTGTACGATGTGAAGGATGCTTTTAAGGCAATTGTATTTTTGGCTTGCGCTGTATTTATCATTTGGTATTCCTCGGTAATTGTTAGCCGGACATTCGCTATTGTTTTGTTTGTGGTATTGCCGCTGCTGATTGGTGTGCTGTGGTTCTGCATTTACAAAGAAGCTTTTGCGGATGGTGCTCTTTCCATTGAGGAGATCGAGAAAAAGGACGAGGATGACAAGGAGGGACGCTGATGTTTGCACCTCCACTGTACATTGTACGGAAATTCCCGCTATCCTTTATTATCAGCAATGACTTTAACATCCAGCTGGATGAGGATGAAGAAAAACGGTTCCAGGTTAAGCAGCAGGACAATATGCTGTTTAGGCAGATCCGGCTGATGACGTATGAAACGGACAAATACAACCGGTTTGTAGTGTTTGTGAATTGCGTTGGCGGGCAGAATAAAAAACCAGCTATGAAGCGGCTGATCCAGCATGGGTTCAAGATTGGCAAACAGGACTTTGTACTGAGTGAGCGCAGTGCGAGCATGGTGCGCCAGGGAATTTTGAGCTTTGTGGATAAGCGGTTGGCTAAGGAGCTGGATAAGCGGATCACGATGGGAATTGAATTCGAGAAAGTTGTGATCTCGAAATATTCGGGCTATCGCGGATTATTCTTTTCCAGTTGCCATTGCATTGAAGGATGGATTCCTAATATCGTAGTTGTCCCTGATTGTTTTTTGACAATTAAAGACCAGGACATTAAATATGTATGCGATAAAAAACTACAATTTAAAGATAAAAATACAGGCGCAGATCGTGAATGGGTTCAAAAAGACATTGCCGAGACCACAAGAGACATTGAAATCAATGCTTTTGATGGTTGTGGAATTGCCCACCCTAAAATCATGGAAGAGATCCGGCGGAGAATTGGCAGTGACACACCTATTACAAGTGCTATCATTCGAGCACCTATGGTGAAAGGCGTTGTCCACAGTGTCGATTACGAAAGTTTTTTTGCGGAACGCGGAGTGCGGTTTATTACGGATATTTGGGGTGTACAGCATGATGTAAGTCCCGGCTCTGAACCTCTTATGATTCTGACAGAGGGGCAATACAAGGGATATTCGTATTTTAATAAAACCGGCACTATCGCAGATTGGGAAGAGTATTGGTACCAGTTCAAAAAGTACAATCATTGTCTTGGTATTGCTAAGTGGAACTTCGATGCTGATATTGAACCATTATATACTCGTGGCAATTATCAAATTTTGCAAGATTTAGATTTGTCATATGGAGATTTTCAATCACTTGCAGACTACAGCATTGACTGGTTTGAACGAATTGTAAATGGAGACCCAGTATACACATATTGCTTTCTTGGCATGCAAGCTGATCGTCATAAAGCGCTAAATGATTATTGCGCGGCCATCCTTAAAAATCCTGAAATGATGAATGAGGATGGAGTGCGGAATTACATAGTAAATCTGTTAAGCAAATACCGCGACGATATGAAATGCGGAAAGATTTGGCTGAATGCTTCTTTTAAATTTATGGCTCCAGATTTGATTATGCTGATGGAGCATATTGGCGGACTTCCATTAGAGGGCGCTTTAGCTGCAGATGAATTCTTTAGTTTTGATCGTACTGGTATTATGCAGGGCGAACGATTGATTGAACGAAATCCACATATATGTAAAAGCGAACATGTTATTTTAAAGGCTGCTAAAAACTTATTACTTGAAAAATACTGTGGACACTTGACAAATACAGCAATCATCAATTGCAAGAGTATTACACCTCAAAGACTTAATGGGGCTGATTTTGACGGCGATCTGTGTTTGGTTATCAATAATAAAATGATGATGAATGGTACGGATCGTGACGCTAAAATTGTAATTGATATTGAAGACAAGGTAACTGCATTAAAAGAAGAATACAATATTCAGAATAGAACTAATTGTATTATAAGAAGTTTACGAAGTTCTATTGGAGAAATAAGTAACTTTGCAAGTGCTTACCATAATAAAAAACCAAAGACAGAAGAACAAAAACAACGATATGAAGATTATGTAGACCTACTCTCGGTGGTCAATGGGAAAGCGATCTTAGTCGGTCGCACTATACGGTGACGTTTAGTGAAAAAAGCTGGTGAACCTGCAAAAGCAGGGTGTACACGGGACAAGTGTGGAGACGTAGGAAATGACGTTTTGCTCGTGTGCTAACAGGGAATCTATCAAATTATGCAGTTATTTTAGGAGGTTTAATGAATTTTATAAATAGAGAACAGTACGAAAATAGTAGCGGTATTTATGCTATTGAAAATAAAATAAATGGCAAGGTTTATATCGGCCAAACAAAAATGCGATTTGTAAAACGGTATTGGCATCATTGCTGGAAATTATCACATAATGAACATGATAATTGCTACTTACAATCTGATTATGACAAATTTGGTGCTGATGCTTTTGAATTTAAAATTTTGACAGTTATGGACCACACATCTAACATGGATGAAATGGAGCAAAAATGGATTGCGTTTTATCGGGAATCAAATAGATGTTATAATATTCAAGAAGGTGGCCATCATGTTAATTTGGATACATATATAACAAAAGAGGCTAGACAAATCGTTGGCGAGAAAAATAGACAGAGATTGCTTGGTTCCAAATTGCCAGAAACCACAAAAGAAAATATGAGGAAGGCAGCTGCAAAAGGTTCAAGTAGTCGTTTATCTAAATTAACTGATTCAGAAGTGCTAGAGATAGCCGCTTTAATAAGGGCAGGAGAATCTGATTATGCGATTGCTCCTATGTTTAATGTAACAAGAGAAAATATCGCACATATTAGAAAAGGGCATACTTGGAGTCATCTTACCGGATTCGCGCGAAGTTGAATTGGTTATGTAATAATTTGATACAATCCTGTGCCAAGCCTTGGAAACAAGGAAGGTCAAGAGACTATCTCATAAGAGAATACGTGATCTGGTGAAAATCCAGCATGGAAGCGCCAGCCTCTTATAGTTCCACAGCTATAAGATGATGATATAGTCCACAATAAAAATGCGATTTTGCAAAAACCGGAGTTCTTTATCCGGTACCGAGAAATATAGCCAAGTATGGTCGCCCATTGCCGTACTTTATGAAATACGCAAGCCCCTACTACAAGCGTATGAAGAATCTATCTGCAGCGCACAGCAATATGAACCAGTTGTGCTGGTTTATCGAGCGCTGGGAGAACACAATACGCCGCCGCAGAACAAAGAAATTTGACTGGTCCATTATGTTTGATGCGGACGTAGGATACACACAGGAGCATTTCCAAGAGATTGAAGCTATCTATCTTGAATTTTGTAAGCTATGCAAAGACTTGGCAGAGTTTGAGCGGCAGTGCAAGAATTATGATAGATACCGAGAGATCCTGGCAGAGCAGGGTGTGTCCCGTGAACAGGCGCGAGAATTTGAAACGAACTGGCAATATTATTACAGCATATACCGCAATAAATGCCAGCTTCTTGTGCCGGACCAGCGTGAACTTGCCAATATCTGCGTTGAACTCTGTTACGGTAAATATCCAAGCCGGAACAAAAAGTTTATGTGGATGATGGCTGGGAAAGGCATTGTAGAAAATATTAAACAGGTGAACATCTGCTTGCCATTGCAGTGCGATGATGGTGAGTATGAATACCTTGGCAAACGATACACACTTGCACCTATGGAAAATGATATCCAGGTAGAATATGTTGATGCTGAACTTATTCCCGGAGGTGATGTGGATGTATTATGATTTTTTCTGCAATGAGAAGATGCTACTTGATCATTATGAGGATTATCACATGGGAAACCGGACGTTAAACCGGCTATTGGCCCAGAGTGGTATGCCCCCGGATGTTTGTGCAGATACCTATCTAGCTAAAATGGACAACCATAAAGGTCTTACCTATGACAGATACGACCTGATACTTGATTATGAAAAAAGATGTACGAAAACCAGCAGACTTTTAGAAATTGATAAAATACAGATTTATAAGCAGGATATTGAGTTTATTAAGGATTGCGCCAGAAAATACCCGCTAAAGCAACGTGAGCTGCTTGTATTGTTTGGCGTGATAGTAATGTGCCGGATCTGGCAGACCGACACGTTAGATCTGACAACAGAATTTAACTTAAAGCAGTTTTGCAGTTGCTTTAATGGGAAAATCTGGAAAGTGCGGATCAAAACAGACAAATGGTATGATACATATCACGAGCCTGAAAACATGAAGAACCTATATAGTAAGTATAATATTTTACTGCGTACACCGTGTGAACCAGGTCCCAAGAAAATTGGCAGTTATTATACTTACAGTAACTATGAATTGCACGATAGAGAAGTCGTTTATGAATATGTGATAACGCCGCGAACCAACCGGCTGAACCTGTGTGAGATATTTAAAGAGGTAGGACTTGAAAATATCCACTTTTGCCAGTGTTGCGGGGCGGAATATCACTTAAACAGTAAATCAACAAAATACTGCTCCAAATGTGCCAAAGAAATGCGGCGCGAAAAAACACGGGTTCGGACACGAAAGTACCGTAGCCATGCGAAAATGTGACGCTTTCTGAGGAAAGAGTTTTATGTAGGATTGGGTATAGCTGCCCGCTGGGGTTTAAGCCTGGCGGGCTTTTTTGTATGCCCGAAATTACATTTTTAAAGGAGACTTGTTTTTTATGATTACTGTTACTAAGGCTGAGGCCAAGATGATCCGTAAGATGTTCCCGAAAGCGCACATGAGCAAAACCGTACACCACATTATGGTGGACGAAGTGAAAGACATTTTGAAGGCACTGCCCAATAATGTTGACGCGCAGGCTGCCCTTGCGGAAATGGAAAGAGATGAGAAGCGCCGCACCGCCCGCACTTTTGATGGCGAGGTGAGTGCATGAACAATTGGCCGATTTTTGAAGGAGAAACAGAAGAGCATTACGTTTACCGTATTTGTTCCATGAAAGATCAGATTGGCACATGGCCGGATGTGGCGAATGTTATCAATGAAACGCTGGGGCAGAATAAGGGCGAGTGCGCCTACCGTAAAACTTGGAAGGCGTTCCAGGATATGCAGGATGCCTGCGGTTATGACACGACTGACTCGCAGGCGGTACTTGAAGAAATTAAAAATGAGCGGCGCGAGTTGGAAAAGGCTAAGGTCAAGTTCCGCGATGAGCGAAATGAGGTAAGCCGCCTGATGCGCGTACAAGCCCGCGGAGAATCCATGCGCGAACTGATCGAGCGCTGCATTGATGCCTATGACCCGGCAGAATATGAGCATGTGGATGTGATGCAGTGTGTTGGGCAGGGCGATTGCGACCTTGTGGTACACCTGACGGATCTACATGCGGGTATCCATATTGACAATACCTTTAATAAGTTTAACCAGGAGATCATGGCTTACCGGCTGCGGAAATACGCCGGAAAGATTACAGAGATCTGGCGGAGGCACAATGCCAAGAACTGCTACATAGTGCTTGGCGGCGACATGGTGAACGGTGCGATCCACGTAAACAGCCGCCTGGAGAACAACGAGCATGTTGTGGACCAGGTGATTACGGCCAGTGAGGCTGTGAGCTGGTTTGTGGCAGAGATGGCTAAATTGTTTGTAAATGTGGAAGTGTACAGCGTGCCTGGCAACCATAGCCGCGTGTTCCCTAATAAGGAAGACAACCAGTATGGAGAGTATCTTGACAAGTTGGTAACGTATTTTGTTGGCGCGAAATGTGCCTGCATTAACAACATCCACATGCATGACAACAAAATCGACGATACTGTGGCCGATTTTGCGGTACGTGGGCAGCTAATTTATGCTGTGCATGGAGACAAGGATGCGGCTGGCAGTGTTGTGCAGACCCTGACGATGATGACGGGAGCAAAACCGGCCATTGTGCTGATGGGGCACCGTCATACAAATGCCTTGACCACTGTTTATGATACCAAGGTTTACGAGAGCGGCTGTGTGAATGGCCCTGACGGGTATTGTATGGAAAAAAGACTTAGAAATAAACCGGAGCAGACTGTGCTTGTGGTAAATAACCAGGGTGTGGACTGCGCTTATGATATTAAGCTGGATTAAGCCAGCGGGAATTTTGAAAGGGAAGGGGGATGGTTTTTGTGGAAGACCATGAGAAGCAGCAGCCGGAATACTTTTGCAGCTATTCTGGACGGCTGACCAGTTTTTTGAAGGCTTTTGGACTGAGCTACAGCGAACGGGCAAAGAACCCGATTACCGGCGCAACGTTTTGCATTTTTGAGCGGAACCAGAAGCTGCTGGATATTGTGGAGTTTTGGTCTGAGTGCCGTAACAAATTTAAGGATTACGACGAGGCCGGAAACCGTATTGAGCATGAGGCGGGTGATGCCTGATGCCAGGACGGCCGAAAGGATCAAAGAATAAAGCGACTATTTTGCGGGAACACGCCGAGGCCCAAGCGCGAGCACAGCGCCGGATGGAAGAGGACGAGGTCCCCGCTTATTTTGTTTGTGCGCATTGCGGCAAGCGTTTTTTGAAGCAGCAGGAGAATTTTTCGGTTTGCCAGAGTACGCTTTGGGCCGGGAACAATTATTACCTGCCTATTTGCAACAATTGCCTGAATAAGTTATTTGACCATTATGTGGAAACGCTGGGCAATGAGAATGATGCCTGCAAACGCATTTGCATGAAGTTTGATATTTACTACAGCCAATCTCTACTGGACTCTACCGCGAAGCACGCGCCAAATATCCCGCGCATGAAAGCCTGGCTGCGGCAAACCAATATGATCCAGCACCGTGGCAAGACATTTGATACATACCTTGCTGAAGTGGAAGGGCGCATTATCAATGAGCCGGAAGAAATTTTGGACGCTAAGGGCAAGGTTAGCCAGCGTATGCTGGAATTTTGGGGCCCAGGGTTTAAGGACCAGGACTATGTATTTTTGGATAAGGAATACAAGGACTGGATCAGCCGGTATGAGTGTAAGACCAAGGCGCAGGAGGTTTTGTTTAAAAACATTGCTATTGCGCAGCTGAACGGCATGAAGGTTGCTAAGACGGGTGACCCAAAGGATATTAAGACTGCCAACGACAATCTGCAAAGCCTGTTGGGAAGTGCCAATATCAAGCCTAACCAGACAAACGATAATGCGCTGACAGATGCCAATACGTTTGGCACGCTGATTGAAAAGTGGGAACGGACAAAACCGATCCCAGATCCTGACCCTGCATGGAAAGATGTAGATGGTATCGGACATTACTTTAGAGTTTGGGTGCTTGGTACTTTGTGCGAATTGTTTAATTTAAAAAATCCATACAAGGCCGAATATGATGCCGAGATGGAGAAGTACACGGCGCATAAACCTGAGTACCATATGGACGAAGATGAGTCCAGCACCGCAGCAATCCGTAGCGCTGTTTTTGGCGAGGCAGAGTAAGGCGGTGCATTATGGCTCAGAAACGAATGAGTGCAAATGAAGTTGCGAATGACAAAGCCGACCGTGTGATGAATGCGGTGGCAACATGGTGCTCTTATTACAGGGCAAACCCGCACAGATTTTGCAAAGACTACCTTAATATAGACCTGCATCCATTCCAGATGATCCTGATTTATATGATGAATCTGGCAACGAATTTTTGCTTCACGGGCAGTCGAGGGTTAGGCAAAACTTACTTGACAGCGGTTTTTGTTGTTACGAGGGCAATCCTTTGGCCTAAGACGAAAATCTGTATAGCAGCAAAAACGAGGGGTCAAGGTATCCAAGTTCTTGAAAAGATAACAAAAGAGTTGATGCCAAACTCCGGGCTGTTAAGAGGCGAAATTAAGGATGTAGTAATTAACCAAAGCAATGCGCAGATCACATTCCGTAATGGAAGTTACATAGAGGTTGTTACCGCGAACGATAACTCCCGTGGCCACCGTGCCAATTTATTGGTATGCGACGAGTTCCGTATGATCAACAAAGATGTCATCGACCTTGTTTTGAAGAAGTTTTTGACAGTTGCAAGACAGCCTGGATATTTGAAGAAGCCGGAGTACAAACACCTGATTGAGAGACCAAAGGAAATGTATTTGAGCAGTTCGTGGTTTCAGAGCCATTGGTCATGGCAGCTATGCAAAGACTACTTTGTATCAATGCTTGACCCCAATAAAAGATATTTCTGTTTCCGGTTCCCATATCAGATGCCTGTTAAGGAAGGTATGTTGTCAATTGAGCAGGTAGAAGATGAGATGGCTGAATCCTCGTTCAGTGATATCAAGTTCCGTATGGAAATGGAAGCTATGTTTATTGGGGCTACAGATGGAGGGTTGTTCAGTTTCGACGACATCAACAAAGTTCGCAATTTGAAGAAACCGTTCTATGCACCCAATGTGATACTTGGCGGCAAGGATTTTGTACCGCCTGCAAAGAAGCCGGGGGAAAAGCGAATCTTGACGGCTGATATTGCTTTGATGAGCAGCAAGCACAACGACAATGATGCCACGAGTATTTTCCTGAATAGCCTAGTACCAGATAGTTCTGGGCGTTGTACCAGCAATATGGTGTATACGGAAAACTGCGAGGGTATCATCACGCAGGATTTGGTGCTTAAACTGCGCCGGTATTTTAAGTGGTTTGACTGCGACTACATCGGCATTGATGCCAAGGGCCTTGGTGCCCCCATTATGGATTTGCTGATGCATGAGTGTTATGACCCGGAGACGGGGGAGACTTATCCGCCGCTGAACTGTTGTAACAACCCGGACTTTCAGGAGCGGTGCCCGGATAAGACTGCACCAAAGGTGATTTGGGCTATCATGGGCAGTGCGCAGCTGAATAATGATGCCACGATTGCTTTGCGCAGTGGTATACAGCAGGGAAGAATCCGGTTTTTGGAATCGGAATATGACTGCGAAGATATTTTGCGCAAGGAGATAAAAGGGTACGACAAGCTGACGCCAACAGAAAAGACGGCTTTGCAGCTACCTTTTATAAATACAGGGCTTATGGTGAACGAGTTGGTGAACCTGGAATATGAGGCCACCAATAACGTAATCAAAGTACATGAGAAACCTGGTGCCCGCAAAGACCGATACAGCTCGGTTAGTTATAACTACTATATTGCACAGCAGGTAGAACGAAGCATGGCGAAAAACTATGCTAAGAGCAAGAAAATTGAAATAAACTTTAGAGCGCCGAATCTGAGGAGGGGCATGTATGACAGATAAGGAACAGCGTCAGGTTGCCGTGATTTCCCCAGACGGCAAGCGTAATTATGTGCCGGTCTCGGAATTTATGAGCAAGCTGCGCTATGCGAACTTGTCCAACATTAAAGTAAGAGACCTGGAGAACAACAAAGATTATAACCCGACTTACCGCAAATACACGAAATCACAGATCGTGACCTACCTGAGCAACCCGGCCAGCTATGAAACGCAGCTGCGCCAGATGAGCCAGTATCTTTTTAATATATCAAACTATTACCGGCGCCTGATCCAGTATTTTGCCAGTATGAGTACGTTCAGCTACATTGTGGTGCCCTATGGCATTGACTACTCCAAGAGCGTGAACGTGAACAAGTTTAAAAAGGGATACTACGGCGTTATCAGCCAGTTGGAACGTATGAACATCCGGCACGAGTTCTCGAAGGTATTGATGGTTGCGTTCCGGGATGATGTGTACTACGGGTATGCTTGGGAGACCAACGACAGTTATGCTTTACAGCAGCTGGACCCGGATTATTGTAAGATCTCCAGCATTGAAGATGGTGTTTACAATTTTGCGTTCAACTTTAGTTATTTTGATGCTAACAGTGAGCGGCTGCCGAATTTCCCGCCGGAATTTACAGCGATGTATAACGCCTACCAGAAAGACACCAACCTGAAATGGCAGGAGCTTTCCAGCGAGAATTCTATTTGCATTAAGATCAACGAGCAGACCTATGTACCGATTCCGCCCTTTGTGAGCCTATTCAGTGCTTTAGCGGACATTGAAGACTACCGTGCTATCAGTAAAAACGCCAGCGAAGTAAATAACTACAAAGCGCTGGCACTGGAGATTCCGGTGGACGAAGATGGCACCTTCTTGATTGATTACGATCTTTGCAAAGAATTTTACGATATGCTGTGCAACGTGCTGCCGGAAAATATCGGAGCCTTTATGAGCCCGATGAAGGTATCCAGCTGGGATTTTGAAAAGAGCGGTGCCGTGAGCGGCAGTGATGATGTTGAGAAAGCTGAAGCATCCATGTGGACGCAGGCTGGCGTAAACAGCATCCTGTTTGGCGGCGGTGACAAAGACTCGGCTACATCGGTAAAATGGTCCACCATCAATGACCAGATGATCGTATTTGCTGTGATGCGGCAGGTTGAGCGCTGGATCAACCGCAAATTGAAGAGTGTTTCTACGGCATATAAGTTTAAGGTAAACATCTTAGATGTTACATATTTTAACCGTGACGAGATGCATGACCGTTATATCAAGGATGGCCAGTATGGATTGCCTGTCCGCGCTGCTATTATGGCGACCGGCGGCTATACGCCCAGTGATGTAGAAAACCTGATGTATTTGGAAAACACGATTTTGGACTTGAGTTCCAAGGAAGTGCCGCTGAAAAGCTCCAATACGCAGACTGCAGATAACGGTGACGGCGGACGGCCTACCAATGAGAGCCAGGGGAAAGACCTGAGCGATGCGGGGGCTGTTACTTTGGAGAATGACTCCAACGCGAACTCGGAGGGCTGATGCTTTATGGTAAAAGAAGTAAAGGTCCGCGGGCGAGCGATTGCGCTGCACCTTATTTTGGGCGGTGCGGCTTTAGTGCGTGAAGAAAAAGACGAGGCAGGGCATAAGATTTATGTGTTTGTTTTGGAAGATTGGCGCATTGAAGAGCTAAAAGAATATGTGAAAGAACAGCAGGATAGAAACTACTTTTGACCGGCGGCCGGGCTTATACCCGACTGGCGGCCTTTTTGATTTGTGGGGGTATAACGGTGGATAAGAGACTTAACCGCTTGCCCGTCACCTTTGAGAAAACGGGAGAAGTTGCCGGTAAAGATGTGCGCTTTATCAATGTAACGATTGATGTGATGCACACCGGCGACAACTTGAACGGCTCCACTTTCTCGAAAGAGGTGGTGGAACAAGCGTTGGACAGTATCAAGAATACACCGATCCTTGGTTATATTGAGCAGAACAAAGATGGCGACCTTGATTTTAAAGGCCATGAACATGAGCTGCAGGTAGACGAGGACGGTATTAAATATGTGTACGCGGGCAGTGCTTACGGAGTGATCCCGGAAAGCTGCAATGCCCGTTGGGTGACACGCGACGATGGAACGGGAACCGAGCGGGAGTACCTGCGTGTGGATGGTTTGCTGTGGACCAAATTTGATGATTCCTGTGACATTTTTACGCGGGATGGCGTGAAAGCGCAAAGCATGGAACTGACCGAGATGGATGGCCGGGTAGATAAACGCGGCTATTACATTGTGGACAAGTTTGCCTTTGATGGCTGCTGTGTGCTTTCGACCACTGACCCGCGCATTAAGCCCGCTATGACGGGCAGCGAGGTTGTGGCGAATTTTAGCGCCGGGACGATTGCTGGCCAGATCAAGGATATGCTGGCTGAATACACAGCTTTACAAGGATCTCAATCCTCCAAGGAGGCTGAGATAGATAATTTTGCGAAAGGAGAAGATGTTTTGGAGAAGAAGAACGAAATTCTTGCATCCTATGGCATCGATGCTTCTAAGCTGGATTTCTCTTTGGAGGATATTACCATTGAGGAACTGGAAGAGAAGTGCAAAGCCATGACGGCAGAGCCTGCCCAGGAACCGGAAGCTGAACCTGCTGCTGCAATGACGGCAGAAGTGCCGGAACAGGAGCCTGCTGCGCAGATGAGTGCCGAGCCTGAACCCGTTGAGCCTGCGGCCGAACCTGCTGAGGGCCAGAAAGATTTTAGTCTGACGGTAAACCAGCAGATGGACGAGCTGCACAGTGCTATTGCCCAGGTTACTTTTGTTGACCGTTGGGGCGATGAAGGCCCCCGCTACTGGATGCAGGATGTACAGGACAACCGTGCCATTGTTTGCGATATGCAAGACTGGAAAACATACGCACTGCCTTTTGCCATGGACGGCGACAATGTTGTTGTTGACTGGGACGGCAAGAAGCGTGTGAAGGTACAGTATGTGGATTGGGAGGACGGCGCTGCCGAGCCTGAGCTGCCTGTGCTGTACGAAGAGCTGGCTGGCCGCATTGATGCCGCTAAGAAAGCAATCTCTGATTATGCGGAGGTAAAGGCACAGCTGAACGAGATCCAGCCGAAGTACGATGCCTATGTGGCTGCAGAAGCCGCTGCGAAACAGGCTGCCGATGAGGCGAAACGCGCACAGTTGTTTGAACTGATGGACAAAAAGCTGGAGGGTGTTGCAGAATATGCTGCCCTGCGCGAAAACAAGGATATGGAATTTAGCGCCATTGAGGACGAGTGCTATAAGCTGCTTGGCAAGAAGGCCGCTGAATTCAGCTACATGCCGCCCAAAAATGCGAAGGGCGAAGTAAAGAATGCACGCTTTGGCGTGGACGGGGTCCAGATGCAGCCTGCTGAGGGCAAATACGGTGACCTGTTTGAACGCTATCACGTTCGATAAATTTAAAAACATACCATATGGAGGTAATTTACTATGGCTGAAAAGCATGCTGTTGTGCGTCTGGACAATATGTCCGGCACCAATGATGGCTCTCTGCTGAAGAGTGTCAAGGTTTATAAGAGCGATGCCGCTGTTGCGATTGATAATGCACAGCTGGTTGTCCTGGGTGAGCGCGAGGGCCGTGAAGTTTATAAGGCTACCGCTCCTGTCGCCGCTTCTAAAGTTTCTGACCTGGTGCTGATTGCCAGCGAGGAGCTGTTCTACGATGAGACCCGCACCCACTACCTGACCGAGTGGGTGAATGAGGCCGGTTCCGTTTGCCGTGGCTACAAGCTGCACAACGGCGACATTTTTAGCGCTACCGCTGAGGCATTTAACGAGGCCCCTGCTGTTGGCAAGTTTGTTGGTTTTGCTGCTGATGAGACCAAGCTCCAGATCCAGGCTGCTGCTGACGACAAGACCTTTGGTAAGATTGCCAGCTCTGAGAAGGTTGGTTTTGGCGACGGCGCTTACGAGTATTTCGAGATCGACGTTGCTCTGTGATTGACGGTTAGCTGCAACTAATTAAATATTGAAATTATCTGCGCTGCCCTGAAATATGGGCGGCGATTTTTCTGTTTAGGAGGATTTATCATGATTGATGAGAAGCTGATTAAGCTTGCCGTTGACGGCTACCATGGTCGACTGGGCAATGAATATAGCGTTGCTGACAGCCAGGAAGTGCTGCGCCAGGCGCTGATCGAGGCCAATAATGGCAGCACCAAGCTGGATTACAAGGCCGTTCGTGATGGCAAGTGCCAGAATCTGTTCGCCATTTCCGAAGTTCTGATCGAGAAGGTCAGCGAGGAAGGTCTGAAGGGCGACGAGTTCTTTACCAATTTTATTGAGGACCGCAACAAGGCTCTGGGTGACGAGGACGTTTTCCATACCACTAAGGATTGCCTGTTTGCTGTTGCTGACATTGCCGAGGGCACCCAGGGCATCCGCCGTCAGCGCATTGAAGCTGGCCAGGATATTACCCTGCATACCAAGCTGCAGGCTGTTAAGGTTTACGAGGAACTGAATCGTGTTCTGGCTGGCCGTGTTGACTTTAACCACATGGTTGAGATGGTTGGCCGCAGCTTTACCCAGAATGACCTGGATGCTGCTTATGCCGCTTTCAATGGCCTGGTTGGCAGCCTGAGCGCCCCCTATATGCAGACCGGCACCTTTGACGAGGATAAGATGCTGGACCTGATTGCCCATGTTGAGGCTTCTACCGGCGAGACCGCCACCATTGTTGGCACCAAGAAGGCTCTGCGCAAGATCACTACTGCTGTTATGGCTGATGAGGCCAAGAGCGATATTTACGCAATGGGCTACATGGGCAAACTGGCAGGAACTAACCTGATCTCCATGAAGCAGCGCCACCAGATTGGCTCTACCAACTTTATCCTGCCTGACGACGTGCTGTATGTTATCGCTGGCGACACCAAGCCCGTGAAGCGCGTTACCGAGGGCAGTGTTACCATGCTGATGGGCGACCCCATGAACAATGAGGATCTGAGCCAGGATTACCTGATGATGAAGCGCACCGGCATTGGCCTGATCATGGACCGTGATTTTGGTGTTTACAAGCTGTCCTGATAGATAGCGTAACAATATCCCTGGGCGGGTGACCGCCTGGGGCTTTTTATTTGAGTATTTTTGGAGGTACTTATTTTGGCAGCAACGAGAAAAATCACGAATGACACCATGGTGGAATGTAAAAACGGCACCCATGGCCCACTGATTTACAAGAGCAGCCGCAATGCCGGTTATGTTGTGGAGTGGGAGAATTTTGGCGAGGTGCAGGAGATCGACTATGGTGAGCTTTTGAATATGCGAGCCAGCCAGCAGCGTTTTTTCCGCGATAATTGGATCTTGATTGAAGATGCAGAGGTGCTGAGAAAGCTTGGCATGGACCGCTATTACAAAAACGCCCTGACTACTGAGAATTTTGACGAGGTGTTCCATTGGGCGCCCGCCGACATCCGCAGTAAAGTGGCGGCTATGAGCAACGGCATGAAGGACTCTATCCGTATCCGTGCCAAGGAGCTGGTGAAAACCGGCGAACTGGACAGCCGCGGCGTGATCAAAGCACTGAACGAGGTGCTGCACTGCGACCTGGAAGAAGATATTGAACTGGAAACCAAGAAACCCAAAGCCAAGAAGACCATTGAAACTTTTACCATTGAATAATGGAGGTGTGAGCCATGGGCACTAAATACGAGGAAGTCTATGAGCGTTACCGTGCCCGAGTTCGCAACTACGAATTTCTGGACTACGATGCATTGACACGCGGGACATATCAGCTGGACCTTTTGCATTTGGCCATTAGCGATTTTGAGGAGATCTGCAAGCAGGACTTAAACGATAGGGAAGACGATATCCTGCGCTTTAACATTACTTTGACCAACCGGGAGAAGGATATTTTGGCGCTGGGAATGGTACTTCATTTCGTGGAACCATATGTGTACAACACGGATGCTTTGCAGAATGCCTTGAACACAAAGGACTTTACATTGTACAGCCCGGCCAATCTGCTGGAAAAGATGACTGATTTGATGAACATTACCAGCAAGCGGCTGAAAGGGGAGATCAACCTGTATTCCTTTAGGAACGGGGAGATTTCCGGCTTGACCGAGTGAGGTGACGTCCCATGAATTATGAGATGTATGCCGCTATGCTTGGCGGGGCAGGAAGCAGCCGCCGCAGCCGTATTATTGCAAAATCTGCCCATGACACAAACCATATGGGACCAGATTCGCCTGCCTACAAGCAGGTGGAGATAGAGGGTGTGCCGCACCACATGATGATTATTTCCAGCACAGTCACGAACCAGAAGATCATACGCACTTTACCGGGCGACGATTTTGAGATCGGCAAGATCATGCTGTGGAGTAAGAGCCATTGGTTGATTACGGAGCGTGATGCCGACGATGAAATTACGGTGCGCGGCAAGATCGAGCTGTGTAACCGCAATATCCAATGGCAGGATGACGAGACCGGCGAGATCATTACCCGCTGGGCCGTTGTGGACAAACCCTATTTCTCGAATCTTTCGGAAAACAAGCTGATGACGCTTTCGAGCCGCGAATTCCAGATAAAAATACCGTATGACGAAGAATCCAGTTTGCTGGACATTGGCAAGCGGTTGATGCTGGAAGAGATCAATGGCCAGGCCAAAACCTACCGCATTACCTGTGTGGATGGTATGACCGAGCGCTATGACCGCGACGATGAGCAGACCGGCTTTTTGGTGTTGAACCTTGAGCAGGATCAGCTTGACCCGAGTACGGACAGCAAGGCCGAGATGATTTGCGATTATAAGGAAGCGAAGAAGGCACCGGAAGTTGGCAATGTAGCGATAAAATACACTGGTGAAGCCAAAGTACGTATTTGCGGCCGCGGCAAGGTTTTGACTGCCACCCGTGACGGCAAAGAGTACGAAGGCTGCATTTGGCATATTGAGCCGGATGACGAGCTGCTTCGTGAGCAGGTGTATTTTGCGGGATCGGCTGCCTGGAACCATTTTGTGGGAACCAAGTGCCGGATCGCGGCTGCTGATAATCCAAAACTGAACGGGCATAGTGTTACCGTTACGGTGCTATCCCCGGACGAAAAGAGCCGAGACAGTGTTGTGATAAAGGTGGTGGATGCATGAACCTGAGCGAACTTGGAGCGTACAAGCACAAGGTGGCCGGGTTATTTGCAAGTGACCCCGATATTATTGACCTGATGCTTGGCCCTGTTGATGACGATGCGGATACCGATGAAATGCTGCTGGGGGATGACAAAGACTCCTGCGGGCATATTTACGAGTTTGAGTATACGCCGGACATTAACGAAACAACAGATACTTACCTTTGCATGGAGACTGTTGTGGCAAAGGCGCCGACAGACACAGCGTACCGCGTGTATTTGTATGTGTTTGCTTACTGCCACAAGAAGATCATGCAGAATTATAAAAAGGAAGGACGGCTTGGCACCCGGGCAGATATACTGGCCGAGGATGTTGACCGCCTTTTGAATGGCAACCCGGATTTTGGAATTGGACTTGTGCGCCTTGTAAACAACGAGGTGTATAAACCCGTGAACAACTATTACGGGCGCTGCCTTTGCTATGAGATACAATCGTTTAACAGAAAGCGGGGCACGAAATGAAAGTGCCTTACTTTGAACTATTGAATCCGATTGGCTTTATGGTAGAGGGGATTGGGAGAATACACTCGCCAAAACTGCTTACCATTTGCAAGCGCGGCTATAAAAACTACCAGTACGCTTTGACGATTTTGCTTATGACACCGCATGATTTCTTTGCAGGAATTGCAGCGGCAATGCATGAGGAAAAGAACCCGTATGATGAGTTGCCGCAGGAGCAGAAAGACGCACTGAATATTTTTGATTTACTAATTGCAGATGAACAGACCCAGGGCGAGATAATAACCGCCCTGGGCTTTTTTATTGATGGCACGATCACATTTGAGCCGAGCCACCGCTGCTTTTTAGTAAATGCGGTGCAGGACGAAACAGG
>ERZ1034844.647-NODE-647-length-18379-cov-4.620934_pt1 | contig 18379 bp, 15 predicted proteins | sample MGYA00520594_ERZ1034844 | MGnify/ENA primary metagenome ERZ1034844 (study PRJEB33766, sample SAMN09781733) | gut metagenome | biome: gut microbiome | host: Homo sapiens | place: Madagascar | study: EMG produced TPA metagenomics assembly of the PRJNA485056 data set... | reverse complement strand
AAAAGACATTATTATATAAACACTTAAAAAATAACGAAAAATCCGCCTGTGTTCAAGCGGAATTTTTTTTATAACAGCATTTTTCTTAAATCTTCGACGGTGTCGGCAAGAAAATCCGCGCCCGCGTTTTTAAGCTCGTCGCCTTCCGAAAATCCGTACTTTGCGCCGATGCACTTAATGCCGTGATTATGCGCGCACTCGACGTCGAATTTTCTGTCGCCGATCATCACGATTTTGTCCAAAGGCGGGTTTCCGATGTTGTCAAGGACGTAGGTCAGAAGCACGGTTTTGTCGTCGCGCTTTCCTTCCATATCGCTACCGCCGATAAAATCGAAATATTGCTCCACGCCGAAATATTTTATGATTTTTCTGCAAAAATACTCGGGTTTCGCGCTTGCAAGCACGACGTGTTTCCCGCTTTTTTGAAGATCGCGTAAAAGTTCCGCCATTCCGGGATAAATCTTGTTTTCGCACCAGCCCTTTTCGCTGTATCTTTCGCGATAAACGTCCAGCATTCTGTCGCGTTTTTCCACGTCGTCGGTGTAGCGGCCGAAACTCACGCGAAGCGCAGGACCGATAAAACTCGTCAGCGTTTCAAAAGGAACGTCGAAGCCTTCCGATTTAAGCGCTTTGTCCGCGCTTTTCGTTATTCCTTCCGAACTGTCCGACACCGTGCCGTCAAGGTCGAAAAGGACGTATTCGATATTTTTCAACTCGTCAATCATTACAAAAACCTTAAAAAATCATCGTCGTGGCAAAGGTATTTCGGCGGAACGTCCAGAACGGACAGCCCTCCGATAACGCCGTCTTCGTTCATTTTAACCGCGGCGCGGGCATAAGTCAACAATATCTTTGCCGTAAAATCGGGGTTGCTTTGAAGCGCAATCGAAAAATCGAGTTTTGCCCCGCTAGACGTCGCCGCGACTCTGCCGCCGTGGGCAAGGCTTTTATAGTTTTTTTCAAACTCGTTTTCGTCGATAAACCGCACGCTCGTTTCGTACCCCTTGAAATAGTATGCCGTATTTTTGATTTTGTTTTCGATTTCCTTTTCGTCCGCGCCGTCTTCCTTTACGACGTAAACTTCGCGCGTGTGCAGGTTTTCGGGAGTGTTCAAAGGTTTTTCGCCCGACAATATCATATCGACGACTTTTTCTTTCGGCACGGTGTATTGCACCGCGTTTTTCACGCCGCTTATGCTTCTGACCGCTTCCCCGTGTCCCTGGGACGCGCCCCTGCCCCAGATCGTATACGGCTCTTCAAAAAGGAACGCGCAAAACGCGACTCTCGCAACGCTGAAAATTCCCGGGTCCCACCCCGCAGCCGTTATCGACACGCCGCGCCGTTTTTGCTGAATATCGTCAAGTTCTTTGATGTGTTCCGCGATTTCCGCGTGGGTGTCGAAAGTGTCCGCCGTATTAAACCTTTTCGCGACGATTCGGCTTTGTTCCCTAAGATTGGTTTTACTGCCGCCGCACAAAAGCATAATATCCGTTTCCGTATCGAAACTTCCGAAATTTTTGAAGTCGAAGACTTTCGTTTTAAACGGCGACGTTACGTTCCGCCTTGAAAATATCCCCGTTATTTCGTATCCGAGATTTTTTGCGTTGATTTCCGCCGCGCGCCCGAGATTTCCGTATCCCACGATTCCGATTTTCATAAAACACCACCTTTTTCCTATTATATGCAGTCTTTTACGGCGATTTACTTCACGCGGCGCGCCGATTTTTCATAATATGCTTTTGACGGGTGTATTAAAGAAGTTTCCCTTGGGTAAAATCATCGTGTACATAATTGTAGGTATTCGGAGGTGTCGATATGATAAAACGCGGTGAGATTTATTACGCCGATTTAAGCCCCGTCGTGGGGAGCGAACAAGGGGGCGTGCGTCCCGTACTTATCGTGCAGAACGACGTCGGAAACAAGTATTCTCCGACGATTATCGCCGCGGCAATAACCAGCAGACTCAACAAAACCAAACTGCCGACTCACGTCGATATTCCGCAAAGCGAGTTCGGGCTGCCGAAAGACAGCGTAATATTGCTTGAACAGTTAAGAACCCTTGACAAAACCAGATTAAAAGACAAAATCGGCGATTTGTCCGACGGCGCAATGAGAAAGGTCAACGAAGGACTTATGGTCTCTCTCGGCTTTTACGAGTAAGTTTCACATTACAAAATTGATATTTCATTCCGTGCGAAGCACTCTGTCATTCCGAGCGAAGCGTGGGAATCGCCGGGAACGGACACCTTATTAAATAAAGCGGTTCCCTTCCGGGAGATTGCCACAGCACCGCAAAGCGGTACTTCGCAATGACATATAAAAAAAGTTACGATTTTAATACCCACGCAAGATACTTTTGTACTTGCGTGGAGAAAGCAAATAAAAAACGAGGTCATTCGCCTCGTTTTTCGTCGTCTTTCATTATCTTTTTTTGCCGCGTATCAGGTACTTTTCCCCGTCGTCGACGGTTTGTACGATATCGAAAAGTTCCTTGAAAATGTTCGCTTCTTCGTCTGCCGATTCAAGGTCTTTCGACACGATTTTCGCCCCGCCCGAATGGCGCGCGTTGATAACGCTTGGCGGATCGCTGTGGATTATCGAAAACTCGCCGCCCTTTTTAAGGTTCTTGTTTATCGCCGTCAAAAACGCTTGCGTGTCCGTGAAATGCGGATAAGCGTTGTAAATCACGATTTTGTCGAAATCGCCTTCCGAAAAGTCGTAAAAATCGGCAATTTCGTATCGCAAATTTTCGTCGCGGTTTTTGGACTTTGCAATGGCAATCATATTTTCCGAAAGGTCGATCGCGACAACGTTTTTCGCGCCGAGTTTCAAAAGGTGTTTGTCGATAATTCCCGTGCCGCAAGCAACGTCCAGAACCTTGTCGCCGGGGTTGATATTCGCAAGTTTTACAAGGTTGAAAACATCGTCATCGGACAGTTTTTGCCTTGCGTCCCAGTCCTTTGCAAGAGTGTTGAAAAAGTCTTTGTTTTGCTGTGTTCTTTTGTCCATAATCGTTTGAAATAATATCAAAAACGCCGTTTTACGCGGCGTTTTTCATCAATAAAGTTTATTTTAAGCCGGTTCCGCGGAAAGTATATCCTTCCTTGTCGATAAGGCGCATTTGCAGTTTAAGTTGCTCGATAAACTCCGCGTTGGACGAAGTTTTGACAAGCATCTGCAACAGATTTTCAGCCGCCGATTCCGTATCGCCCGACGACAAAATTTTACGCATTGTCCACACGCCTTCCAACTCATCCTGCGACAACAACAAGTCTTCTCTTCTCGTGCCGCTGCGGTTTAAATCGATTGCGGGGAAAATCCTCTTTTCGGACAGTTTTCTGTCAAGGTGGATTTCCATATTGCCCGTGCCCTTGAACTCCTCGTAAATGACGTCGTCCATACGGCTTCCGGTGTCGACGAGAGCGGTTGCGATAATGGTAAGGCTGCCGCCGTTTTCGATATTTCTCGCGCTTCCGAAAAACGATTTCGGGCTATGCAACGCGCCGGGATCGATACCGCCGGAAAGCGTCCTGCCCGTCGGGGGAATCGTAAGGTTATATGCGCGCGCAAGGCGGGTTAAACTGTCCATCAGAATCACGACGTCTTTGCCGTTTTCGACAAGTCGTTTCGCGCGGGAAAGCAACAGTTCCGCCGCTTTCGTATGGTGTTCCGGCATTTCGTCGAAAGTGCTGTAAACGACCTCGCCTTTGATACTTCTTTGCATGTCGGTAACTTCTTCGGGACGCTCGTCGATGAGCAATACCATAAGGGTTACGTCGGGATAATTTTCCGAAATGCTGTTCGCGATTTTTTTAAGCAGGGTTGTTTTGCCCGCTTTCGGAGGAGAAACGATCATACCGCGCTGCCCTTTTCCGATTGGCGCGATAAGGTCGATTTCGCGGATTGCGAAGTCGTTTTTGCTGCGCGCGTTTTCAAGTTTCAGACGCTCGTCGGGATAAATGGGGACAAGGTCGTCAAAGCGCGGGCGTTTTCTGAGTTCTTCCGCGGGCACGCCGTTGACGGTATTGATGATTAAAAGCGCGGCGGGCTTATTGTCGTAAGCGACCTTCACGATGCCCTTGATCATATCCCCCTGACGAAGTCCCGCTTTCCTGATTTTGATTGCGGAAACGTAAACGTCCTTTTCGCTGTGTTCGCAGTTTCTGACGCGGATAAAGCCATAGCCGTCGGGGTGAATTTCCAGGATACCTTCCCTTTCTTCGCAGGTTTCATCGACAGCCATAATCTCGTTTATCGATTCCGCGGCTTTTTCGGGGACGTCGTTCTGCGCGTTCCTTCTCGGGGCGTCGACAAGTTTCGACGGGCGTGAAACCGGGCGGATTTTAAGCCCTTTTACCCTTTGAGAAGACGCTTCGACAATTTGTGAAATAAGTTCTTCCTTGTTTAATTTTGTCGGGGACTGCACCCTGTTTTCGCGCGCGATTTCGCGCAATTCAAACAGGTTTTTGTCCTGCAACTGTTCGCGTGAAAAATCCATAAATACTCCGAATTTTTGAAATTTTGAATATAAAAACGCAACACAAAACGCTGCATAATAAGTATATGCCGATTACGGAGCGTTTTATACGATAAAATGTGCTTTATACGTTAAAGTGTGCGTTATTGCTGACTTTTGAAAACGTAGACTTTCGTGCTTTCGCCGTCGAAGTCGAAGCGGTCGAACTCAACCGTATCGCTGTCGAGATACACGATTTCGTCTTTATCAAACAAATCGAGAAAATCGTCAAGACCGTCGATGTCAAGGCTGCAATCTTCGGTTTTGAAATGCATGGGGATAACGACGTCGGGCATAAGTTTATCGACGTATTCTTTCGCTTCCTCCGCATTGATGGTATAGTTTCCCCCGACGGGGATAAGAAGGACGTTTGTGGGGACGAGTGCTTCCGCAAGCATTGCGTTGCATTCTTCGCCGATGTCGCCGAGATGGCACACTTCGACGCCGTCAAGGCGATACTGGAACACAAGATTTTGTCCGCGAAGTCTTCCGCCTTCCTTGTCGTGGTCGGTAAGAAGGCTTCTGATGTGAACGCCTTTGACCTCAAACAGACCTTGTTTATTGATAATAACGGGGTTGCCCTTGATTCCTTTGATGAAGTTGTGATCCTCGTGATTATGACTGAGCGTCACGGCGTCGCAAGAAACTTCGGGCATCGAGAAACCGACGTACGGGTGGTACGGGTCGGTGATGATTGACGTACCTGTGCTCTCTTCGAGTTTGAAGCAGGAATGCCCCAACCAATGAACTTTCACAATAAACTCCTTATATAAAATTACTTATTAGATTTGTTAAGACTTTCGTTGTGCCTGCGCAGCAAATCGTGGATTTTCTCATGCGGATCGAGAAGCCCCGATACCGACGCGTTGTGGTTGCACGCCGAAATGATATAAGCCATATATTTGGACAATTCCGCCTTTGAAAACCATTCTCTTTCCGAAAGTTCGGGCAAGGTGTACGAAAGGTTTGTGGAGATAACGCCGTCGAAAATACCTTCCGCATAGGCTTTGTCGAACCTTTCCGTGCCTTCCGTGAACATTGCAAAGGTAGGGACGAGGATAATTCGTCTTGCGCCCTTGTCTTTCAGGTCTTTGGCAAGGTGCAGCATGCTGTCGCCGGTTGCGATAATGTCGTCTGCGACGAGAATGTCCTTGCCAGCAACGGGATTGCCGATGTATTCGTGCGCGACGATGGGATTTCTGCCGTTGATGACGACCGAGAAGTCGCGACGTTTGTAAAACATACCGAGATCCAGTCCCAGAACCGAAGCGTAATAAATATTACGACTCATCGCGCCTTCGTCGGGGGAGATAATCATCGTGTGTTCTTTGTCGAAAACGATGTCGGGATATTTCCTTACGACCGCTTTCAGAATCTGATAACACGGGAAGAAGTTGTCAAATCCCATAAGGGGCACGGCGTTCTGCACGCGGGGATCGTGAGCGTCGAAGGTGATAAGGTCTTTAACGCCCATTACTTCCAGTTCTCTCAGCATAATGGCGCAGTCCAAAGATTCCCTGGCGTTTCTTCTGTGCTGACGTCCGCCGTAAAGAAGCGGCATAACGACGGTGATGCGCGACGCTTTGCCGCCGACCGCCGAAATAAGTCGTTTCAGATTTTGGAAATGGTCGTCGGGACTCATACACTGCATTTGTCCGAACATTTTGTATTGCACGCCGTGGTTACCGGTGTCGATAACGACGTACAGGTCTTTGCCGCGTACGCTGTCAAGAATCATTGCCTTGCCGTCGCCCGACGTAAAACGCGGGAAGTTGGTGGGAACGATAAAAGATGCGGGGGTTTTCTTTGCACATTCTCTGCCATACCAGTCAACAAGGTATTTATCGACTTTTTCGGCGAATTCTTCCGCGCCGGGTAAAGCGATTATGGCAAGGGGATATGCAGGGATTTCGTCTTCGGAAAATACGGTATCAAAAGCAGGTGTCATTGGTAACCTCCAAAATTCTATTGATATTTTATCATATTATTTTGTTTTCGCCAAACGATTTAGGGGGGTTATTCGGAATTAAAATAAAATTGTTTAGTGTCAATATGACACTTATTACTGTCGTTTGTTACGACTTTGTTATTTTTAGTCGTTCAAAGTCGCACACTTTTGAAAAATCGACCGTTTTATCGTGCGGTTATTTTTCGGAAAGTCCGGCGCGAAAAATAAATTTGATTTTTTTGTTCCGCCCTTTTTACGTTCGTCTTAAAACTTTGCGAGTGAAAATAATTTATCCGATTCTTCGGGAACGAACGTTCTTTCGTCGGTAAAAACCCGACTGCCGCGAATTTTGACGGAAACCTTATAAATCGTCCGATTTGTAAAATTTTTGCCCTGTCGTAAGTTGTTTACACAGGATTTCAGGCACCTTTTTATGGATAAGTATAGATTAAATTGAATAGAATACGTTTGACACGCTCGCACGCGTAGTATATAATATCAAGTAGCAGCAATAATTTTGCAATTCTAGATTAAGGAGAACGGAAAATTATGAACAAAATGCAAAAGTTGACTTGTGCAAAAGTTCTGAAAGTAATTTTCTATTTACTCGGTTTCCCGCTTCTTATGTTGTTTGTCGCAAAGGACAGCATGATCTTCTTCAACGAAGGCGCGTTTTCCGAAACGGCGAAAAACGGCATTACGGCGGCGCTCGTTTTGTGGGCAGGTTTCACACTGCTTCAAATCGGGCTTTACCTTGTATTGAAAAAACAACAGGCTGTCCGCACAATTATACTCGTCATTCTTGCGGTTGCGCTCATGCTCGCCCCGATTGCGGGACTTGACATTCGCAACGAAAAGGAACTTGACAAGATCAGGACGGAATACTCCGACAAAGGCGTTAAGGTTGAAAACTACTCATTGCAAAAGCAGTGGTTCAACGCCCTTTCCGCAAACAAACGCGAGTCGGGATACGCCTATAAGCTGAACGAACGCGTCGACAACGTGATAAGGACTTACGGTCTTTCGGAATATTATCCCAAAATGTATCGTGAACGCACGCAACTCAATACGGCGGTCGCGTATTATCAGGTCGGCGGGCTTGACGGTGAAATGATTAAGGTCACCGGGGACAACATCGACGGCTTGTTCGACAGTCTGAAAGCACAAAGCCCATACGCATACAACCCCAACGGATTGTTGTACGACGGCTATATCTTCGGCGTCGAAAACGTTCTGGAACTTCTCATCAAATACAACGAATACGCAAAACTGACGGTTTATCGTCCCACTAAGTATACCGTTGCCGACTACGCCAAAGCGTTCAACGCAGGCTGCTACGTCATAAAAGACGGCGCATACGTTACGATGAAAGCGGCAGGCGAAACGTTCTGCAAGCAGCCCGGCACGATATATTATGAGCAGCTCGCAATCGCCGACGCTTACAACAAGATGGTCAGTGAAATCAAAGAAAGCGCAACCGACGCGTCCGCATACGCAAGCGACGCCTGGTACAACTACTTCAACGACAATACCGAAATTCTTGACACCCGCACCGGCAAGATGACGAATTATTCAACCCTTCGTATCGAAGAGGATAATTATCGTCTGACCGATTCGCGTCTTAACGCGGTGCTCGGCACGCTGTTTGAGTATCTCGGGATGAACCCTGCAATCAATAAGCTCCTTGACAGTCTGAAAGCGCAACAACTGCTTGACCTTGTCAACTCCCTGCTTAAAGAAAACAGCGCCGACCTTTCAAGCGGCGATATCGGCAACGTCGTTTCGCAACTTCTTTACGGCTACAACAACGGTAAAGAAGGCGGCGAAACCACAGGTCTTGCGTTGCCCGCACAATATCTCTTCGGCAACCTTAACTTTACGTCCAAAGAGGTTTACAAATCAACCGGCAAAAACGCTTTCAAAGTCGGCGCGCTGGCGGACGAAGTAGTATACGTTACCACGTACACCGACTCCGGCGAAGTCAACGATGACGGCACACCCATTCTTACCGCAAAGATTACCCGCGAAACGTTTGACGCGGCAACGATGAAACAACGTCCCACAACCAACGCGGAAATCGTTCTCGGGCAAAAATACACCACGGGCGACACTTATGCAAAGACGGACCTCGGGACGGCTTACACTGCATATAAGACGAAACTCGAAAGCGACAACAAAAACCCCAACACGGCTGCACTTGTCGACATTATCAAGAGTTTGCAACCCGCACTGGGACTTGTCGGCGGACTCCTTGACCTCAACAGTATCATCGGCGGTCTTGTCCCCGGTCTTGACGTTGCGAGAATTCTCAAAGCAATCGCTCCCGACCTTGACCTGAACGCGATTCTCACGCAGGTTCTCGGCAAGATCGATCTGACGGGTGTTACCGTCGGAGACGTGCAAGAACTTCTGGACACCGTCCTTGGCGAACTTTCGTTTTACAGCCACCCGCTGCTTAAAAAGTGCTGGCAGTCCGACTTCGTGTCCGACACCGACAAAGCACTTGCCACAACCACCGGCACAACGGTCGATATGAGCGACTATGCCTGGGTTAAGTACACCTGCGAAGATTTCGGTATTACGTCCGGTTGCGCGCTTGCTGCAAAAGGCGGTCTTCTCACAGGAAAGACAATCGGTAACGGCACTTCTGCCGACGCCGCGATTTCCCTTGCCGACTGCTATCAGTTGCAGGCAGACATTGCCTATCAGCCCGAAATGTATCCCTTGCTTGCCGCAAGACGTTACTTCTCGATTTGGGCAGGCATACTCGCGATGAGCATCTTCCTTTCGACCTATTTCCACAATAAGGAAAAACTCTACGCTTACGAAATCGCTCTTAACGGAGGTGAATATTGATGAAAGCATTGCTTAAAATCGCAAAAATAGTATGTTACGTATGCAGCTTCCCGCTGTTTATGGTTTTCGCAATCCTTGCGTCGATGCACAACGTTGAAAAAGGCGGCTCGTACGGTCTTTTGACCTACGCAAGCATTATCGTTGCCGTTTTATTCTCGGTAATATGGGCGATTGTCGTCTTGGTGCAGGAACTTAAACTTTCCAAAAAAGACGTCAAAAACAAAGCGAAAAAGATAAGAAAACAAACCGCATGTCAGGTTGTTGTAAGCCTGATGCTCTGCTCAGGACTTATGTTCGTTCTCGACGGCGTGCTGCCCATGATTTTCGGCGACCTTACTTCCGGCACGATTTTCTATGAAGACGTTGCGGAGTCTGACGCCGCAAACAACCGTGCGACGCTCAACAAAGATATGCTTGACGCAATTATCGCCAGAAGCGTGCTTAACGGTATCATCGGCGAAGATGCAGACGGCAACACACAATATTTCTCTTATTACAAACAGTCCAAACACGACTACAACGGCAACCCCACGGGCGAATATACCGGACGCGTCGTTGACAAAGACAACAATCCCCTTGTCCTTTGCAAATACGGCTTCTACGTGAAAGATACCACAGGTTCCAGCGACTCTTCATATAAGGATTTTGACAAAGAATACTGCCGTACAAACGCGGCGGAACCCGCTGTGAAGTCCGACGAAGAAATCGCCACCATGGTTGAATACTTCCAGAAAAAAATCAAGAAGTACACCGACATGGGTTACAGTAGCGAAGAAGTTAAGTCGCTTGTCGCCCGCGACGGCAAGTACAATATGTACGACAGTTTGAACCTTTCCGGTTACGAAAGTTGGGTTGGCCCGTGGGTTGACCTTGCAAACGACAGCCGTATGACGATTCCCGTTGTCCTGAACCTTGTTCTCGGTCAGCGTCCTTCCGTTGCGACAGGCGACCAGAAAGGCGGCCCCAAGAACAATCCCGACGAAACCCGCGTAATGCAGCCCAACCTGCACCTTTATCCGTGGTACAACCCCACAACCTGCAAGGTTGAAATGATCGAAGTCGGCTGGACTGTCCTCGATATGATGGGCGACGGCTACACCTACAACCCCGACAAAATCGACGGCACGGACGTTACCCTTCCCGTTGACCTTTCCGGCACGTTCGGCGAAGGCGGCTTGTTCGCAATGATCAGCGGCATCAATATCGGCAGCGCAAACGGACTCAACGTCGGCGAACTTTTGAAGACGCTCGGGCTTGGAAACTGCCTGACCGAAACTTCAAGTCTCCTTGGCGTTCTTGAAATCCCGCCCGTATATTACCTGCTTGACAGCATTCTCAATTCCGTCGCATACGCGGTCGGCAATCCCAACGTCGCAGGCACCCCCGGATTTGCGGAAGACGGCATCACCGTCGATAATTCAAACACCGGTTCTTCGGGTTGGAGATACGGCTTCGCGCCCTTGTTCCTGAAACTCGTCAACGCGGACGGCTCTGTTGTCGGCACCACCAACGGCAGCTACTACGGCAACGTCGGCGACAAACCCACGCAGCTCGGCGTATATTCGCAAAACTACTCTCGCGGTACAATCGACTATATGCGTTACAGCTGGGTTGACGCAAACGGTCTGCTCTTCGCAATCACCGGCTTGTTCGCAATTCGTCAGACTTGCTATATCTTCTCCGGCGTTACGGTTATCCTTGCGATTCTTATCGGCGCAATCCGTATGAAAGAATATCGCCTTGATAATCCCGGCACGGACGGCAAAAAACACGACGACGAAAACGCCGATACGGCTGTTACCGAAGACGCCGCAGCGGATACTAACGACGCCGCAACCGACGCAACCGACACCGCAACCGAAACTTACGAAGTCCCCTATTCGGGCATGACGTACGAAGTTCCCACTTACGACGTTTACAATCAACAATAATTTTCCGTTTGAAAACCCCTCGCCACCGCGAGGGGTTTTTTATTTATGTTGACTGCGGCAACGATGTTTGCCTTCGGCAAGCGATGATGCGATGTTTTTGCCTTTGGCAAAAGCGAAGTGCCTTCGGCACGATGAGCCTAACGGCAGTGATATTGTCTTCGACAGTGATATTGCGTTGCAGTGATATTTGCCCTTCGGGCAAGTTATGGATAAATACCTTAGCTTCGGCTGCAAGCCAAACTATAACTTGCACAGCAATCTAATCCCACGCAAGATACTTTTGTACTTGCGTGGAGAAAAAGCGCAGTGTGCGCCGCACTTTGCTTTGCAAAAACTACGGCGCAGCGACTATTTATCGCTGCGCCGTAAATGGTTTATTGTCTTTCACTTTTTAATTCAATTTGTGTTTTATCGCGTCCACAATCATATCAAAAGCAACCTCGTTATATCCGCCTTCCGGCACGATGATATCGGCGCGTTTCTTTTCCGGCTCGATAAACCTTTCGTGCATCGGTTTGACGGTCGTAAGGTACTGCAAAACGACGGAATCGAGGCTCCTGCCTCTTTCCTTGACATCGCGGATAATGCGCCTTAAAATCCTTACGTCGGCGTCCGTGTCGACAAACACTTTGATGTCGATAAGGTTGCTGAGCGCAGGGTTTTCAAAAAGGAACAGCCCTTCCAGAATAATTATTCTTTTTGGTTCCACCGTGACGGTGTCCTTATCACGCTTGTACTCGGCGTAGTTATAGACGGGACACTCGATGGTTTCGCCCGCTTTAAGGCGTCTTACGTCGTCGGTAAACCGTTCCATATCGAACGTATCGGGGTGGTCGTAATTTATCTGCACGCGCTCCTCAAACGTTTTATCGGGAAAGTCCTTGTAATAACTGTCCTGCTTAATTATGACGGAGTTGTTTTTGAAAACCTCGTTCAGGCGTTGTGCGAGCGTTGTTTTGCCGCTGCCCGTGCCGCCCGTAAAACCAATTACGATACTGTTCATAACTCTTTTGCTTTTTCCTGTTCGGCTTTCTTTTTCAGCCAGCATTTTCTGCACATCGCGACGTACCTGTCGTTGCCGCCGAGACACACCTGTTCGCCCGAATAGACGACGTTGCCGTCATCGTCAAGGCGCGCGTTGACGGTTGCCTTCGCGCCGCATTTGCACACCGATTTGATCTCGGTAATGGACTCGGCAATTTCAAAAAGTCTGCGACTCCCCGGGAACAAGTGCGTCAGAAAGTCGGTGCGAAGGCCAAAGCACAGCACCGGCACGTTGAAGTCGATGACGATTTGTCCGAGTTCGTCCACCTGTTCGGGCGTCAGAAACTGGCACTCGTCCACGATGATGACGTCGCGGTCGCGGTACTTTTCCTCATACGCCTTGTAAAGGTCTTCCTTATCGTTCACGACGACGGCTTTTGCGGTAAGCCCGATTCGCGATTTGACGATTTCCTCTCCGTCGCGCACGTCCACGGACGGTTTCAGAAGCAGCACTTTCATACCGCGCTCTTCATAGTTGAATTTGGTAATAAGGGCCTGGGCTGTTTTCGAGCAGCCCATCGCCCCGAATTTGAAATATAATTTTGCCATAGTTTAGCGCATACCCTTGTCGTACGGAATCCCCTCCGCTTTCGGCGCGCGCGACTTTTTGGACGTGAACGCCAGAACGATAAGGGAGACGATATACGGCAACATATTGTAAACCGTGCCGCTGATGCCGATATTCGCAAGCCAGTCGATGCCGAGATACACGTTCGACAACGCCCTGAACAAACCGAACAACAATGCGGCAAGCGCGATTCTTATCGGTTTCCATTGACCGAAAATCATAACGGCAAGCGCAAGGAAGCCCGCGCCCGCAACGCCGACGTCGAAGTGCCAGGTGCTGTTTGCCGCGGCGATATAAATAAGACCGCCAAGACCGCCCAGCGCGCCCGAAATAATAACGCCCGCGTATCTCATTTTGTAAACGTTGATACCGACGCTGTCTGCCGCCTGCGGGTGCTCGCCGCAGGAACGAAGTCGCAAACCGAATTTGGTTTTATACAGCACAACCCACGACACAATCAGAAGAATTATCGCAATCACGATAAACCAGCTGAGTTCGAGTTTGCCGATTTTGAAGATAAAGCCGCGCCTTGCGTCAATGTAGTCAAGTATTGCCGAGAAGTTGGAGCCGTTGCTGCGCTTTGTGTTGAACGCTTTGATAAGCACCGTTGCGGTTGCCGTCGCCAGCATATTCAGCGCAGTGCCCGCAAGAGTCTGGTCGGCTTTGAAGTTGATGCACGCCACCGCAAGAAGAAGCGACGAAATCATACCGACAAGCGCCGCGACGATAAGAGTCAGAATTACGATAAGTCCCGGGGGTGTGGTTGCGGGCAACAAAACCATTGTCATTGCTCCGCCCATCGCGCCGAAAACCATGATACCTTCAAGGCCGATATTGATAACGCCCGAGCGTTCCGAGAACATGCCGCCGAGAGCAACCAAGGTCAAAACTGCCGCATAAATCAAAGTATATTGAACAAGTAACGTCATTTCTCATCGACCTCCTTTCCGGATTTTTCATCGACAATCGGGGGCATTTCCTCGACCTCCGTTTCGACCTCTTTCTTAAACTCTTCTTCGGGGGTTTCCGAATTATCGTTTATTTCGCCGTCGGACGCGTCGGACGCCGTTTCGGTGACGGTTGAGTCAGCCGCTACTTCCGCCTGCGCGCCTGTTTTTCCGGCGATTTTTTCGGTGAGTTTATTCAGATATTTTTTCATGAATTGTTTGAAGAACAGTACGAACGCGCACAGATAAATAATGATTGCGATCATAAGGTCGGCAACCTGCGGGTTGTAGTACGTCGTGTCGATTTTTGAACCGCCGAGCGTGATATGCTGCACGAAATATCCCGCAATCACAACGCCGATGGGGTTAAGACCGCCAAGGAACGCGACGGCGATGCCGTTGAAGCCCATTGCGGGAACGGAGCTTGCCGTCTTGAAGTTTTCGATACCCGTGAGATAGAAAAACGCCGCTCCGAGGGACGCAAGCGCGCCCGAAATCGCCATTGTAAGGATAATATTGCGTTTGTCTTTCATACCCGCGTATTTTGCCGCGAATTTATTGTTGCCCGTTGCTTTCAGTTCGTACCCGAAAGTCGTTTTGTTCATTACGATAAGGACGATAATCGCAATAATTATCGTGAAAATAATCGCAATCGTGACGTATTTGTTTTTATTGAAGGCGTCGCTCAGGCCGCCGGACGGAATGAGTGCATTCGGCGCGTTTTTGAACAACGAGTGCGTTTCCGACAAAGTCGGGTTCATTGCTTTCGGATTGCTCAGCATGATATTTGTGAGATACAGCCCTATCCAGTTTGTCATAATGCAGGCGATGACTTCGTTCACGTTGAACAGCGCCTTGAACAATCCGGAAAGCGCACCCCAAAGCGCGCCCATCAATGCGGCAACGATTATGCACGCGTACCAGGGAAGTTGCCACACGAGCGCGGCATACAGCGAAAAGCAAATGCCGATGCAGTACTGCCCGCCGACGCCGATATTGAACAAGCCCGCCTTATATGCAAACATTACCGAAAGTCCGCACATGATAAGCGGCACGGATTTCACAAGTGTCGAGCCGAAATAATATAATTGCTTTTCGGGACTGGTATAATATCCAAAGTTTTTGAGTATCGTTGCCATTGCCTTGCCGGCATTTTCGGCATTGATACAAACGAGAATGAGATATCCGAGGAATATCCCGAGAAGCGCGCACAATATCGACGAAATTACCGTCTGTGTGCCTTCTTTTTTGACAAAAGTCAACATTTTGGGCTCGTTGCCGTCGGTCTGGACGAATAACGACTTGAACCAGCGTTTTGTTTTTTCACCGAAGTTTTTCATTGTTCGTCCTCCTTGTTGTTTTCAGAGTTATCGCGCTTTGCGCCGGCCATATACAAACCGAGTTCCTGCACCGTGGTTTTCTTCGGATCGAGTTCGCCCACGATTTCGCCCTCGTACATTACAAGGATTCGGTCGCTCAGATTCATTACTTCGTCAAGTTCCAGCGAAACAAGCAGTACGCCCGCCCCCGCGTCGCGGTCTTTCACGATTTGCGAGTGGATATATTCGATTGCGCCGACGTCAAGTCCGCGTGTGGGCTGTACGGCAATCAGGAGTTTATGCTCGCGGTCGAGTTCGCGCGCGACGATTGCCTTTTGCTGGTTGCCGCCCGACATGCTTCTGACCATTGTTACGGAGCCTTGTCCGCTTCTGACGTCGTACTGTTCGATAAGTTTGTCGGAATACTTCCTGACCGCCTTCTTTTTTATGAAACCGGCTTTTTCAAACTCTTTTTGCCAGTATCGTTGAAGCACCATATTTTGTTCCAGCGTATAATCCAGCACAAGCCCGTATTTATGCCTGTCTTCGGGGATATGACTCATTCCAGTTTTGCTGCGCTTTCTTATCGGTGCTTTCGTGATATCCTGTCCGCAAAGGGTGATTCTTCCCTTTACGTCGGCGTTCGGGTCAAGTTCCTGCGCCTTGTTTTTATTGAACAGCAAAACGAGTTTGTTCCAAAGTGCAACGGATTTTGCCGCAACCGTTTCGCCGAATTTTTTCAGTTTTTTCCAGATTTTTTTGCCAAGTTCGACAAAGAAGAATTTCAACTGTTCCCCGCACTGCGTGAAGAACAATTTCGCGCGTTCCTGCTTTTCGACTTCTTTCAGTTTTTGCCATACGGGTTTTTCAACGTGCTCTTCGACCTCTTCTTTGACGTTGGGCGCAAGTTTTTCAAGCCCCGTTATGCCGTAAACAAGTTCGGTCTGACCGTTGCCGTCAATGCCCGCGATACACACGATTTCGCCCGCATGCACCTGAAAACTCACGTCCTTTACGGCAAGTTTTTTGTGAATCTTGCTTTCGACGCACAGTTTATCGACGTCCAGAACGACGTCGCCGGGGATCGCCTCGTCCTTATCGACCTCAAACTTCACCTGGCGACCGACCATCATTTCGGAAAGTTCTTCCTTTGTCGTGTCCTTGATTTCGACGGTGCCGATGTACTTGCCCTTTCTTAATACGCTGCAACGGTCGGCAACCGCCATAATTTCGTTGAGCTTGTGGGTGATGAACAAAATCGACTTTCCTTCTGCCGCAAGGTTTTTCATTATCTTCATAAGTTCGTCGATTTCCTGCGGGGTAAGGACTGCCGTCGGCTCGTCAAAAATCAGGATTTCGTTGTCGCGGTACAGCATTTTCAAAATTTCGACGCGCTGTTGCATACCGACGGTGATATCTTCGATTATCGCGTCGGGATCAACCATAAGACCGTACTTTTCGGAAAGCGCGACAACCTTTTCGCGCGCCTCTTTTTTCGTCAGAAAGCCCGCCTTATTAGGTTCCGCCCCAAGGATAATGTTGTCAAGTACGCTGAACACCTCCACAAGTTTGAAGTGCTGATGCACCATACCTATGCCAAGAGCGGTTGCGTCGTTGGGATTATTGATTTTTACGACTTGTCCGTTTTTCAGAATTTCGCCTTTTTCGGGCTGATACAAGCCAAACAACACCGACATTAGCGTGGATTTTCCGGCGCCGTTTTCACCAAGAAGGGCGTGAATTTCCCCGCGTTTTAGTTGCAGCGTAATATCGTCGTTTGCGATAATTCCGGGAAATTCTTTCGTGATATGGCGCATCTCAATGACGAAGTCTTCGGATGCGTCATTTTTTACATAGTTTTCTGCCATATCGATATAACCTCAAAATTGATATTTTTATTATACTATATATCGGCTGTGTTTTCAAGAAATTTATATATATTTAATGTTTCACCGCATAAAAAAAGGAAGGCAGAGCCTTCCTTTCTTTTTGGTTTTCAATTAGTGAATGTTAGCCTGAGTGGTTACTTTAATCGTAGTCGTAGGCATTTTGTCGATTGCGTCGGAAATCGTGATGGTTCCGTCAAAGATTTTGCCGACAAGCGCTGCATAATCTGCTTTCGTGAAGTTCTTCATCGACCAGGTGTCCGTCGGGAGTTGTACGTAGTTCAAAGAAGCGTCGGTGCCCGATACCATACCCATATTGGAAACTGTTCCGCTGTATTTTTTCCAGTTGCCGTCTTTGATTGCTTGAAGAACCGTGTTAACGGTAGGAGCAAGACCTTTCATCGCGGAAGTTACGCACATACCGTCTTCGTATTTGTTGATAACGTAACTTTGGTCGCTGTCAACACCGATGACTTTTCCGTGGACTTTCTTCGCCGCTTCGCAAGCAGAAGTAAAGATACCGCCGCCGCATGCGAATACGACTTCTGTTCCGTTTTCATACCAGGTATCCATCGCCGCAGTGATTTCAGGAGTGCCGTTGAATTTGCCACCGTATACGTAGTTTACGGAAACCTCGTTTGCAATGCCGAGTTCGACAGCAGCAGCGTTAACGCCTTGTACGTAACCGTAACCGAAACGGATAACCGCAGGAACCGCCATACCGCCGACGAAGCCGAGTTTCTTATAGCCTTCTTTAACGGCAGCATAACCTGCCATAAAGCCGGAGATTTCTTCGCGATATACGAACGTTGCTACGTTGCTGGGAATGGTATAATTGTCACCCAAATCGCCCTTTGATACGTCAAGTGCGACAAACGTTACGTTGGGGTTTGTTTCGGCAACTTCGACAACGGTTGCGCCGAATGCATATCCGGGCATTACGATAACGTTGAAGCCTTCCTGGATTGCTTGTTCAACAGACGCGACGCGAGCTTCGGTGTTATCGCCTGCGGGCTTATAGTATTTGAACGAAAGTCCGTTCGCTTCACAGAAAGCCTTGCTTGCTTCGTACGTGGTCTGGTTGAAAGACTGGTCGGTGATATCGCCGTAGTCGGTAATCATCGCAACTTTCATTTTGCTGCCGTCACCTTTATCGTCACCTTTTTTGTTGCACGCGGTGAACGCGAAGCAACTTGCAACGATAGCCACAACAAGAAGCGTTACGAGTAATACTTTTTTCTTCATATTCTTCTCCTTTTTGGTTTATAATTTAGCAGTTTAGTCTGCTTAACCATCCTTATACATAGCGAAACGGTCAAAGAAAATAGCCTCAACCGTTTGACAATTTGATTATAGCTTATTTC
>ERZ1034844.644-NODE-644-length-18453-cov-13.061474_pt1 | contig 18453 bp, 24 predicted proteins | sample MGYA00520594_ERZ1034844 | MGnify/ENA primary metagenome ERZ1034844 (study PRJEB33766, sample SAMN09781733) | gut metagenome | biome: gut microbiome | host: Homo sapiens | place: Madagascar | study: EMG produced TPA metagenomics assembly of the PRJNA485056 data... | reverse complement strand
CTGTAATTCAATCCCTTTTTTATTATTTAAAACCACCAGCTTTTCAATAATTGATAATATTGCACAAATTACAAAAATATTTTTGTGCAAGTATACAAAACACAGTAAAAACTATTGACTTTGTACTACCGTAGTGGTATAATATAATCACAGGTTGAGGAAAAGACCAAAACCAAATAAAATAAAATTTAAAATAGTGAGGTAAAATAAAATGAAAAACGTATGGTATGCAGTAACAGATAAGCTTAATGACAATGTTGATTGGGGACACGGTTCTTACGATCTTGAAGAAGCAAAAGAAATGCTCAGAGAACAGGGTCACGGAGAAATTGCAGTAATAGACAATCCTGAAAATTCGGCTGAATCACTTTGTATTGACGAAATCCCTTTTGAAAGTTTAGAAGATTAAGAACAAAATAAACCGAGCGGAGCGGTTGCCTCCGCAGAAAGTTGAGCAAATATTATGAAAAACGCAAAAAATTACTTTGAAAAAAATGGATTTATTTATGGTGACTCATATAAATATGATTTTGGCACTTGGCATCATCGTATTACAAAGTTTACATCTTTTGAAGATGCTTTAAAATGGCTTGAAACAGAAGAAAACGACTTTAGAACAAGAGAGTTTATTTCTAAAACAGCAGCCAAAAAGCTTGGATATGTTGACCCAGAAGAAGAGTTAAAATATTACCCAGAAGATTATGAATAAATTAAAAGAAATCAGAACGCAACAGGGACTGTCACAGTCCTTGTTGTCAAAAGAAGCAAATGTATCTTTAAAGACCTTGCAAGCATATGAGCAAGGGGACAGGGATATAAAAAAAGCACAGGCTGAAACAGTCTACAAGCTTGCAAAAGCTTTAAATTGCAAAATGGAAGAACTTATAGACATACAAAAAGACCTTGACTAAAAATCAAGGTCTTCTCTTTTTGATAAAATGTCAATATTACTTAAAATTAGGATAGGCAACATACCCTGTGATATAAGCCGCACCCTTGCCACAGTATTCAGGCTTTGATGTAATGCGATAACGTCCGAGGTGCATAAGTTTGCCGTCATATATGTAATATGTGCCTGTAAGCTGTCTTGCAGGCTTTGTACTGTCCTGTGATGCATAAAGATTTGCTTTTGTCAATTTGACAGCCTGTCCCTGTTTAAAATTTATTGATGTTTTTGTTGTTGCAGGTGCAGGAGCTGTCTTTTTGAAATCAGTATAAAATTCTGACCTGTCGAATAAATTGCCGTTTATATTATATTTTTCTGTGTACTGCCAGCCGTCTGACTTGCCGTAACCGTTTCTACCTCTGTAATCAGCGACCCAATGAGTATATTTTTTAAGCTTTGAATCATCAAGTTTGTCAGAATACCACGATGTTGACGCATATATTCCAGCGGTATAACCTGCGTTTTTGATTGTGTCAAGAAAAACTGTTGTTATGGCGGTTCTTGCGTTTTTTGTAAGTCCGTCAGCTCTGCCATTGTGTTTGTTATTGCTCCATTCGCTGTCGATATAAACAGGGAAGTTTATACGGCTCTTGTATGGCTTTAAAATATTTACAAGATAATTTGCTTCGCTTTTTGCCTCTGCTGTTGTAACGCTTTGTGAGAGCCAATACACGCCGATGTATTTTAAACCTGATTTAATCGCACAAGTAATATTGCGTATAAACATTGTGTCAGTGGTGTTTCTGCCTGTACCGTATCCTTTATATCCTGCACGGATTATAACACCTTCGCAATGCTTTTTCAGCGTGTTAAAATTTACTATGCCGTTATGCTGTGATATGTCGATTATTGATATTTTCATATTTTACTCCTTATCTGCTCTTCAAAACAACAAATGCCAAATTATTTCCTGCTTCGACTGTTCGGCTGTCTTTAAGCTGTATATAAGCATTGTAACCGTTGCCCACAACATCAAATTCAACATCTTCTATAAGCAAAATTCCGTTAAGATACACAAATAATATATCTGTTGATTTGTTGTAATTTTCAATATTTATATTGCATTTGCTTTGACTTTTGGTAATATCATAGCTGTTCTGGAGTTTCTGGAAGCTTGCCCCCGAACCTTTGCCAAGAGTGGTTACATATGGGCAGTCTGTTGTACCTCTTCTGTCGGCAACGTCTGACTGTGTCAGGCTCGTTGCTCCGTGATTAACTTTGATATTTGCAACTCTTAAATATTTTGTTGTGTCTGTATTTTCAAGTGCTGGTGGTTCGGGATTTGAAGCAAGAGAGCCTTTTACAAGTTCAACTGTCATTCCTCTGTTTGTTAAGTCAAGTTTTATTACTATGCTGTCTATTCTGTCAAGCTGCAAATCTGCATCATCAAGAGTGATATTTAAAACAGAATCGCTCCTTATCCAGCGGCAGTCTATCATTGCACGACCTGTTGCAACGTTGACAGCTAATTTTCCCGTTGTTTCTGCGGCTGTGACTTCAAAAGCACCGCCTATCATTTCATAAATGCCATTTGTTACAAGTCCCTCGAAATAGTTTGACATTTCTTCCGCATTATAAACTCTGTCATGATTTATGCTGTTAAAAAATCCGCTTGTTATCATATGTTACACCTCCCAAGTGCTGAATGTCGGTATTACGGAATAACCGTCTTTACTGTCTGATTCAATTACTTCCGTTATTTGTGGTGTTGAAGATATTCCAAATTCATTTTTTACCTGTACAATATCCCCAAGATTCCAGTCTTTTTTGTATTGATATGTTTTAAGCGTCAATACTTCACCTTCGAACGCTTGCGATATACCGTGTTCTTTGATGTTTTCCTGTCCTTTTGCCTGCAAAATTGATTTGTATTCCGCATCAGTAACGGGATTTTCTGCATCAGTGCTTATATCTCTTGCATCAACATATATTTCATATCTTTCAAGCCCTGTTCCACCGCCTGTTTCGGCTGTTTTTCGGCTAAGTCCTTCGCCTTCGCCTGCAACAAGTGCAACAGTCGCAAGGTCTGTTCTGTCTTTTTCGTATTTGCTGTTTATAAGATTATCAAATTCAGGGGAAAACACAACATAAGGATTGACATTTTGACTGTACGACCTGTTTTCACCTTTGTAAAGGCTGAAAAGGAATTTTTTATTCCGATTCAGGGTTATTTTAAAGCCATAACCGTATGTAGTACAAATAGCACTTACTGTTTCACCAAGGTTGTCGCCTGTTATTTGTTTATCAATTTTTTCTGTAAATCCTTTTGATTCGCCTAAAATTAAATTTGCAACTTTTCTTTTGCTGTCTTTTGGATTGATAATATTTTCATTCAACAGCTTGTATATAAGGTTTTCAGCCGTTCCGCTGAATGTTGTCTGTGTCCAAATGATACGGCGGTTTAAAATGCTTTCAAGGCTTCTTCCCGAAACGGTTAAATAATTGCCGTTTTCTGCATCGGTTGTTATGTTTATTTTTTCAATAATCATAACCGTTTCACTGTCGTCCCTGATGATATAATTATCTGTTTCAAGGAGTTTTATATTATAGTCTGTTGCAGGCAGATATAATTCAAAATCACCGTATGTATAATATCTTGGTGTCCATATAAGCGATTCATACGAATCAATTACACCTGTTGTTTCAAGGCTTTTATTTAAAACATATAAATCCATTTAAACACCCTCATAACATCTGTAAGCAGATACAAAAACATTCAGATTTTCCGCACCGCTTTCACATTCATATGATAATTCGTTTATTCCTGCAACAAGTGACACCCATTCACTTCCGATTGCCATTTTATTTATTATATTTGTTTCAGTGCCGTTTCTTATAAGTGTTACGGACTTTTCGCCTTTTATGGTGCTTATTCTTATGGCATCACCGCTTTGCATTTCAAAATCAATTGCAAAATATTTTTGTGTGGTTCGGTTGATAAATTTCGGGTTTACAACACCGTTTGCAACGGCTCTAAACTCAATAATCGCACCTGTTTCAATTTCACTGTTTAAAATATAAGCTGACAGCAATGTTTCAATTCTTGAAAACTCTATGCCTTCGGGCGGTATATCCATTGGAAACTCAAAACAGCTTATAACTCTTGAAAATTCAAGTTCCGCTTTTGTTTCTTCCTTCCAGTAAGGATTATTGCAGATAATTGATATTTGCACGGTTTGATTCATTTCGAAATATCCACATTCAAACTTTTCAACATAGCCGTCAACAAATACTTTTCTTGTGTTGTTTTCGTAATGCAGTCTTACCTGATTTTTGTTCTGAAAATATTTATATAAATTTATTCTGTTTTCTTCAGCAGGATTATGTATTTTAATTGTTAAAACAATATTCCTGTTGCCGATACGTGCAGAATTATGAACAGAACCGTCAAAGTTTGCAAGTTCCGAAAAATTTATACTTGCATCGGCAGGAGCTAAGCCGTCAATTCTTAATATATCATATTTATGCCAGTCGTCAAACGATAAGATTTCACCTTTCTTGTTTTCGACTTTAAGAGTATACATTGGCTCACACTCCTTTAAAATTAAGTAAATTTCTTGACTGTCTGTATATTTCAAGTCGACTTAATGCTTTCGGGCTGTTGTTTGTCTGATAAAAATTATTTACAACGCTGTTTGCCGTTGACTGCGTGCTTGTATATCCGCCTGATGATAATTTTGAGGCTAATTTACTTGCCATAATATCAATCCATTTTGTGTTGCGTTCAAGAGGTATAACAGCTTCTCTGCCGTCTTCGCCGATTATTGCAGTCGTTGCATTGTCTACAATACCGCCCTTTGCAAGTCGCGGTAAAGACAACTCTCCAATTGTACCGACATTAACGCCTGGTAAAGCATTAATCAAACCAATTGCACCGTTAATAAGTCCGATACCGTTGTTTATTGTGTTTTCAATCATTGACAAAACGCCGTTCAATCCACTTTTTACCGCTCCGCCTATTGCGTCCGATAAGCTGGAGCCAAGATTTGAAAATGTGCTTTTAATCGTGTCCCACAAACCTTGAAAAAATGAACCGAAGTTTGAAAATACACCTTGAACCGCTGTCCAAGCCGCTGAAAATATGCTTTGAAACCAGCTTTCAACACCGCTGAAAACGCTCTTAACAGATTCCCAAATGCCTGAAAAATATCCCGAAACAGCGTCCCATATGCCTTTGATACCATTCCAAGCCGCCGAGAAAAATTCCGTTAAAACTGAACTTACAACACTGAAAACAGCCTTGATTCCGTTCCATATGCCCTGATAATAAGCAACAACAGCATTCCAAACAGCTTTAATTCCATTCCAAGCCGCTGAAAAGAAACTTGTTAAAACAGAACTTACAACGCTGAAAACAGCCTTAATTCCATTCCAGATACCCTGATAATATCCAACAACAAAATCCCATATTGCTTTTATTGCATTCCAGGCGGCTGAAAAGAATCCTGACAATACTTCCGAAACAACAGAAAATGTTGTTTGAATGCCTGCCCATAGTGTTTGAAAATACCCAAGAACAACGTCCCACACGGCTTTTATTGTGTCCCAAGCCGCCGAGAAAAAGCCTGTTATTGCTTCCCACGCTGTACTTGCAACCGCCTTGACATTATCCCACAAACCTATCCAGAAATTTCTGAATGCTTCAGACTTATTCCACAACACCACAAAAGCCGCTACAAGTGCCGCTATTGCAATAACTACAAGCGCAATAGGGTTTGCTGACATTGCCGCATTTAACAGCCATTGTGCCGCTGTCCATAGCTTTGTTGATGCAATTATTGTCTTGAAATTTTGAATAAATCCTACAAGAGCAAGTCCTGCAATTGCCGTTCCCACCGCCGCTATAACCGGGGAGAGTTTTTGTATCCACTCAAATACATTTTTAACAGCAGGGACTACTTCATCTTTTATTTTTACCCCAATGTCCATTACTTTTTGTGTTATTGCTGGTAAATTTGCAGTAACCCAAGCCGCCGCCTTATTAAGATACGGCATAAGCTTATCCGCAATAGGCTGGAGCATATCAACTTTTAAGGTTCTGCCTATCCCCTGCAATGCTGATTGCGGTGTATCGTATTTGACAGCCGCCAGTTCATCGGCTTTGCCTTTAACATCATCAAAACTATCTCCAACACTTGACAGTGATTCGATAAATTTCGTGCCGCCGTCTTCTGCCATAGTGCCGAATGCAGTCGCCGCAAGGTTCATTTTATCCTGTTCATTTGTGGTGTTTTTGATGTTTTGTACAATTGCATTAATAACGTCCTGTTGCGTTGCTTTGCCCTCTTGCCACGCTTTGAAAACGCCCTGTGTGTTGCTGTCAAAACTATCCAGTGCATCGCTAATTGTACCGTCTGCAAGTCTTGTTGTTACTTCGTTAAGCGAATCATTGACTTTATCAAGGTTATATGCTCCGCCCTGTGAGCCATTCTGCAAGTACTGAAAATATTCTTCTGCACTAAATCCAGCTTCTGAAAATTTTCCTGCATATTCAGCGATATTATCACCGAGTTCATCGGAATAGTTTAATCCCTGCTGTGCACCGCTTGACATTAAATCAAATGCTTCTTCGGAACTGATTCCAAAGTGATTCACAAGGGACTGAACACCCCTCAAAGATTCGGACATATCCATTCCGAAAACGTCTTCAAGCGTCATTGCCTTTTCGGTCATTGTCTGCAAATTGGTCGGGTCGATTTCTCCTGTAATTTCTTTAACCTTTGCCATTTTGCCTGCAACATCTTCAAGGGAATCACCGAAATTATTTTTATAAACATTTTCAATCGCTGTCTGATATTCTCCCATTGCATCGGTCGCCGTGCCTGTTGCCGCCGCAAATTGTGAATATGCGTTTGAACTGTCTGTTGTTAAATCTTTTAAGCCGTCAAGGACTTTGTTTATTCCCTCTGATACAAGGTTTGCAAGTGCTCCTTTTAAAACGCTGAAACCGCCGCTTGAATTTTCAGCGGAATCTCCTGCTTTTTCAACGCTGTCTGCAAGTTCTTCTGATTCTGATTCAGCGTTGCCCGATTCACTTTTTAAGTCGTCAAGCTGTGATGTGTAGTTTTTTAACTGCTTTACAGTGTTCCCGATTGCCGCCTTTTGCTGATTTATTTTTATTTCAAGCTCTTCTGCACCTTTGGAATTCGCTCCCTGCTGTTGTACAGTCAATTCATACTGTTTTTCAAGGCTTGAAAGCTGTGATTTCTGTGCAGATAAAACACCGTTTAACTGTGTTATCTTTGCACTTAAACCGTCAGCGGACTGATTCCAGTTGTCCATACCTGCGGTTGCGGCTTTAAATTCAGAATTTGCAAGTCTTACCTGTCTTGAAGCTTCCTGAAAAGCCGATTTTAATTCCGTTATATCCGCTTTAAATTTGGCGGTTGTTTCTGTATCTTTTGCCATATTTTAAAAATCACCACTCTTTTAAAACCAATTGTCTTTTGCTCTGCGTTTCGGGATTCGTTTTCCGTTTACAATTTTTGTTTTTCTGTTTTCTTCTTTTTTCTGTCTTATCTGTTCACGTCTTACATCGCTATATAATAAAATAACTTCGTGATATTTTGATTTGCCTATTTCAAATGGGGTAAAAGCAGGAAACTCTTTGCATAAATTATAATTAATCTGAAATAGCATTTCCTGAAAGGACACAGGCTCTTTGTCTGTGTCCTCTGTTAGTTTTTTGAGTTTTTGCTTGGGATTGTAAGTGCGTCAGTAATTGCAAATTTTGCAATATCCATAACAACAGGGACAAGCTCTTTTACCTTAACACCGTCCCAGTCACTTTCTTCGGCATCAGGGAATACAGCGGACAGCACATCAACAACTTCGTCCCACGCTTCGCAAATTATTTTCAAGATTTCAACATTATTATCAAGGCTTTCAACTTTTAAAATCGCCATAATTTTTCTTATTGTTGTAAACATCAAATCATATGTGCTTGATTTTAATACTTTTACAACTTCTTTTCCTGATTTATCGTAAATATTAAGTGTTAAATCCATTTTTTCTCCTTGTTTTAAGCGAACAGTTGCTCACTGTCCGCTTTTTTGTTTATGAGATAGTGTATGTAGATGTGTAATTATCGCTGTTTGCCATACCCTTTTTGACTGCCATAAATTTAATTGTTGTGGTCTTGTTAATAGCAAACGGTCTGACATACTGCTTTGCAGGTGCTGATGGACTTGCGGTTGTACCGTCTGTTGTGTACCAGATTGTCGCACCTTCTGTTTCACATTTAAGTGTTACATAAACCTGACCTGTATATGTTGTAGGTGTTGCACCTGCTTCATCTGCTGGATAAGCGTAACATCTGCCGACTTTTTTCAAACCTGTTCCGTTAAGGGTGTCAGGAGTGTTTACAATGTCGAAAAATGTTTCAAAGTCAACTGCATCATATCTTTCATCGCAAATAATCGCCTTTGCTGATTTTTTCTTATTGTTTACAGGGTCGCCCTTTTCAAATTCAAAAACAGTTTCAACACCTGTCCATGTAAGTTCCGTGTTGTTTGCATCTGTTCCGTCATCTTCTGTTGCACTTGTTTCATCAGGGATTGAGAACTGTCCCTTATATCTCCATACATAGCGGTATTTGCCGTCTGTGCCTTTTGTTCTGTAACCGATTGCATAGTAATCATTACTTCTGTTGCCTTCGATAAGTGCCCCTGTTGTCGGGTCAAATATCTGACCTGTAATTTCTGCATATGTTTCAAGGTCAAGCGGTGCAACCGTAAGTTTAAGTTCATCACTGCCAACAGAATTTATAATAATCATCGGCTTGTTATCATAGTAATGTGGCTCACTCGAACTGCTTGTTGTTCTGCCGACTTCTGCAACAGGGGAGAGCTGTTTTACTTCGCCTGCCGTGTAGCCGTCTTTTGTATCGCTTATAACTTTGGCAAACATAAGTTTGTCAACGCCACGAAATTCAAAAATTTCATTTGATGCCATTTTCATTTCTCCTTTTTAGTTTGCTTTAAAATATTTTGCGTTTATTCCTCTTCCGTCGTGTGTAGGTTCGTCACTGCCAATTGAATAGCCGTCACCTGAAACAATAAAGCCTGCCTGCTTCAAGGCTTTTTTTGCCTGCCTCAGCGTGTCATAGACGGCTTTCGGGTCGGTGCTGTAAAAATTCACGTCATAATCATAGATTATGCTGTGTTCGTCATTGTCGTAAAAACTGCTGCTTTCCGAATCATTATTCCAGAATGTAAAAAAACTGTCGGGATAAGGCTCATCATCAGCAAGTGAACCCTGAAGAAAAACAGGAACACCAAAAGCTTCAAGAATTTCAATAAGTTCATCTTCCATTTTTATCCCTCCATAATCTTTTTTATTTCTTCCATAAAGATTTTTTGCTGTATTTCTGCGATTTCTTTTTTTGTTTTACCGCCGAAAATATCATTGTAAAGCTGCTGGTCTTTTTTCATTCGGGGTGTGCCGTACATCAGAAATATTGAAGGCAAACCGCCATCGTGGATTTTAAAACCAACTTTAATTTCAGCGGTTGAACCTGTCCACTGCACCTTTGAATCCCTTGCAAGGCTCTTTTCGGTTGCACCTGTTAAATGATGTCTTTTTATATCTTTTTCAAGATTCGGTGTTATATGGTCGTGTGTAGCCTGCAAGGCTTTTTCAGTAGCTTTTTTAATGTCACCGCCTAATTTATCAAGCCTTTCAGCATATTCTTCAAACCCTTTGAAATTCAAGCCTACTTTATTTTTTGCCATTATGCACCGCCTCTTACACTGCGGATTTTAAATTTTAATACCTGATTTCTCATATTGATATTTTCGGGAGTTCCAAGTATTTCATATTCTTTTCCGTTCGTGTCTTTAAGGCGGCAGTCTGCTTTTATATCGGGTCTGTACCACGTTTCGATCTGTGCGGTGTCTTCAATAACAAGCGTATCGTTGCTTGTTGTTTCAGTACCGCCAAAACTTTTAAAACTGCAATATATAACACCTTTTTCAGCGTATGTTTTTTTGTTTGAACCTTTTATTTTAACAACTTCGGGTGTTTCGAGATACATAGGCACGTTAAACGGTTCGTTTGGTCTGTAATTTGACATAATCAATCACCTTTTAACCTTAGCTGTATAACTCTCTGATAAAAATATTCAGAAAAAGTAACAGAACCCATTCCATAGTTCCACAAATCCGAAACACCTCTTGTTATTACTCCGACAGAAGCTTCGGAATTAATCAGCTCTGCGGAAACTCCTGCATCTTCCATATAATTTTTTGTTTCGGCAATGTATTCAAGAAGTGTGTTATCCTGAAAATCACCTGTTATATTGAGTGAGGTTTTCACCTTTGCCAATAATTCCGATTCAGTCATTTTTATTCTCCTGTTTTTGTCTGCGGATAATTTTCAGCAATAAAATGCAGCACTTCCGCAATAGTATTTCCTTTTATATCGGCGGCAGTTGTTTTACCGCCGATAATTTTTGCACCGAGTTCTTTTAATGCTTCAACATTTTTTGACATCTGCTTTACCTCTTACTTTTTAAGGATAAACATACCGTTCACATCAAGCGGTTTACCGTCCATAATGCAAAGACCCTTGTTAATCCATCTGTTTTTGTCATCATCATAGTAACGTTTGAAACCAATCTGAAGCTGTGAATTAATTGCGTAGTCCGTTGGTCTGAAATAGATACCCCATGCATCGCCTGTACTTGCTGTGTCGTAATCTGCTAAAATGTCAGGTTCAACAAGAATTACCTGTCTGCCTGCAAATCTGCATTCAAGGTTGCCTGTTTCCACGTTGTATGTTTCCTGATAAAGTGGTCTGTCGTTTGCGTCCTTAAGTGTCATAATGTTTGATTCCCAAGTACCTGCTGACATTACAAGCACGCCCTGACCTCTGTACGCAAGAGGGATTTTTGCAAAAAGATTTTTGCGGAACTTTGTCCAGTCTGCCATATCTGTGGCGGCAAATGTGATTTTGTGGCTTGCGGCAATTCTTGTATCATTTAAAATGCCAAGCGGCTGTCCTGAGCCTGTGCCTGCAACAATAACTCTGTCAAATTCTCTTACAAATGCTTCTGCAAGGAGCTTTGCAATTTCCTGTTCAAGGATATCAAGGGAAACAACCTGTGATAAAAGCGACTGTGAAATTCTTGCTTCAACTGTATGATAGCCGAATGAAATTGAAGTTTTGATTTCAGGAACTGCCTGCGTGTCTGATACTGCTGTTTCAGCAATCCAGCTTACTGTCGGAACAAGTTCTTCAATAGGGAATTCAACGCCGCCCTTGATATTAAGCTTTCTTACAAGGCTGTAAAGCTGTCCGTATACCTTTATTTCACGGATAAATTCCTGCATAATGGTATTTGGAATTATCTTGCCTACATCAGCGGCAACAAGCATATCATCAGCACGCTTTTCGTATGTCCATTCGCCTGTCTGTACATACTTCATAAATGCCTGTCTGTATTCCATACTGTCGAGTGTTGCAACGTTTCTCTTTTCGCCCTGTTTAAAGCCTGCAAGGGGGTTGAAACCGTGCTGAACTGCATTCGCAGGAGGAATATTTGAACGCTGTGCGTTGTCGTCTGAATCGTCTTTGTCGTCGTCTGAATTGTCTGAATTGTCTGAATTGTCTTTTTTATCGAGTTCTTTAAGCTGTTTTTTTGCCTCGTTGAGTTCGTCAAGAACTGCATCAAGTGTTTCGCCTAATGCTCTTACTTCATCGGCTGTTTTTGCTTCCGCAATCTGCTTTTTGAGTGCATCACGCTTTTCTTCTTTTGCTTTAATAAGTTTAAGTAAAAATTCTCTCATCTTTTAATTCCTTTCTTACTTGTAAATGTATTTTGCTTTTAACTTCAATAAATCAAGGTCGTTTGACCTTGCCTTATTAACTGCGTCATCAAGTGACTTTTTGTCACGTGCCGAAATTTCAGAAGCCTCATATGCAGGAAATGTAACTGCACTTACTTCAAAAACCTGTCCGATTGATTTTATATGTCTTGTAGGGTGCTCACTTTCAAGGTTCTCCCATTCTTCACCGTCAATCGTAAACATAAATGACATTCCCGTTATATCGCCACGCTGAACGGCTGAATACAGTGCCCTTGCTTCTGAATTGTTTTCAACATCAAGTTCAACCGATATTTCCATACCGTTTTTATCAACGCTGAAACGCATAGTAGATTTTTTATTTTTTTCCGTTGCTCTTGCAAGCGGTATTCTGTTTGTGTCGTGATTTACTAAAAATCTCACGTCTTTCAGGTTTGCTTTGTCCAGTGCTCCAACTTCGATAATTTCGTCAAAATATCCGAGGTCGGTTTTTGAATTATAAACAATTGGTCTGCCTGTTAAAGTGTAATTCTTGTTTTCCTTATCCTCATTCGCACGTATTTCAAAGCTGTAATTTCGCTTGAATATTTCCATATTTTCACCCCTTTACATAATTGTTAAATTGACTATTTTGTAACATAAGGAAATCCAAATTTAAATGTTTCGTTCGCTTGAAAATCAGTTCCGTCTGCTTTTAAAAAATTAATATAACCGCTACTTTTCCATATATAACAAAGCACAAGTCGCATTGCAACATCACTCTCAAATGGTGACATCGCACAAATCGAAATGCTGTCCTGAATAGGACGAGGTTGGGTCTGTATATTCAAATCCACTCGCTTAACATTTTCTGTTATTGTTACCGTACCGCTTGCAAATGCAAAATTACCTGAAATTGTCAAGTGGTCATCTGTTACAGTCCATTTATCTTGCTTAGATGTTGCACTCTTAAGTCCTGAGGTTTTTGCAACTGCTGATTTATTGTTATCAGCTATAAACTGTATTACTTCTGCGTTTGTTGTTCCTGGTACTTTTGCAACCTCAACGCCGCACATCTTAGCGGCGAGGTTTTTTAATGCACTAACATTTGACATATTTTATCACCCCTTTTTTTTAAAGCATGTATGTAACGTTAAGAGTATGCACTTTACCAGTTGTAAGAGGTTCTTCACTAAATGTCCTAAAGTCAATCTGTACCCAACCATTACGATACACTCTCACTTGTTCCCATACATTAGGCTTCCACATCTGTGGGTCACGCTGTTCTGCAACGTATGTAGAAGGATTGCTGTCTGTAAATCTATCTGGCGATAACCATTCAGGCACTACATCTTCTTTTGGTAAATTTTTAAAAATTAAACTCATGTAGATTGATGAATCCTCATTGCTCATTATTTTAAATTCACCCCAAAAAGACACAATATTACCACATCTCCTATATTGCAGATGAGATGCTGGGTCAAAATTTGTATTTTCAGGAAAATCAACTTCAACCCACCCTGTATCAGCGACTTTTTCTGTCAGCTCTCTGTTTGTCATAGCATATGGAACATAAGTATCGTCTTTGATTGCTGCATAGCGGAGCATTGGTTTAAACGTATTGCTTATAGCCGCTTTTGAGTTAAGAGCTAACCCAATGCTATATTTTCCTGCTTCCGTTATCTCTATTGGCTGAGTTACTGCAAAGTTCTTCCAGTAACTGCCATTTTTATACATTTGATAAGTATATGAGGCGGTTGTTGTAGGGTTTGGAGTAAAGATGTAAGTTCCTGCACCTAAGCTTTGTCCTGCCATAAGCGGTAAATATGTAGTAGTTGTAAGAGTTGATGTGCCGCTGTATGTTATACTTCCATCTCCATTATTCTTTCTCGTTATTCCACCGCCTGTTGAATTTGGAATCAAAGAGTAATCTGCTAAGTTTTTACTTCCATATTCATTAACAATGGTTGCGATTTCATCTGCTGTGGAATTTAAAACTGAATTTATCCCCGTAATTTCCGAATCAACGTCCTGAAATTTAAGTCCGACAGCTTTGCTCTGGACTGGATTAGTCGAAGTGGTGCTAATATCACTATCGACTACAGTTTTATTCGCTCCTGTTGCTATGCCTGCAAGCTTGTTTTTCTCTGCTGTTGTGTAGTCGTTGGTCGATAACCCTTTACCGCTTACTTTATCAACTTTATTGTTTAATAAATCACCAGTTTCTTCTTTTGTATAAAAATTAGTAAGGTCTATCTTTCCACCGCTTCCTGCTTTGCTGTTTATAAGTGCAACAAGTCTTTTATCAAGTTTCAAAGTGTCACCCCCTTAAATCGGATACCATTTTTTGTTGTACAGGATATATATTTTACCTGTATCAACTGCCATAAATGTTGCACCGTCCTGAATTTCATAATCATCAGTATTTTCAACAGGTAACGTTGCAACCTCACCCGATAAGCCTATAAAATCAGCGACTGTCTGAAAATTAATTTTCTTCATTTTTATTATCACCGCCCATTTGATAATCTTTTGCAATTCCAACATCAACATAATTAAGCGACTGCATACGTTTTCCCACCAATTCAGGCAACGGTCGCATACCAAATGCGGCACGCTTTTCATTTTCATAAAGTGAACCGCAATCACCTAAAAGTCTTATCATTTCAAGTGTCTGACTTGTTGACATAAATATTAATTCTTTCGGATAGAATTTAATTGCATTGTTGAAACTTCGTTCTCTTGGCGTGAAAAGCGTTTTTGTGAATGCCTGACTTAATGCAATTATTATCGGTTCAAGTGTTTTCTGATAAAAAGCTTCGTACTGCTCTTTTGTGTAGTCACCTGTCAGAATTGCAAGAGGTACACCGAAATGCCTTAATATTTTGCCATCAATAAATGCAAGTGTTTCAGCGTCAACAAACTGTATATTGCGTTCAATCGGTGTAAAGTCTGCTGAAATATCAAGAGGTAAAAAACCGCTTTCGCTGTTTCGCAATTTTTCTTCAAGTTCTGCAAGTGCTTTTTCGGTTTTTCCGCCGTCAATCATTGACTTAAACTTAACAACACCATTGACCGCACAACTGCTTGACATCGCTTTTGATAGGTTTTTCAAAAGCTTATAGTTTAAATCAAGTGTTTTTAAAAGTGCGTCATTGTCAGGCTGTCCCATTTCGTTACCGCCCATAAACTCATTTACTGAATAATGGTGTCTTATGTGGATAACATCAGAATATTTCAGTGTTGTTTCATAGCTGTTTGCAAATGTAAATTTTATATATAACGTGTCCGTTCCGTCCTGCAAAAAGTCAACCTGTGTCGGTGCAATTGGATATAAAGCTGTATAATAACGCTGTTCAACACCGTTTTCACCTGTCCACGATTTATAGACAGGAACAATAAAACTGTTATAATTCAGATACAACTGCCATATGACTTTTTCAATAAAATCGCTTGTTGTCATTATCTCATTCGGTGCATTTAAAACATTTTGAATGTTGCTTTTTATCGGCTGTACATCGCCGTCAATCGTTCGCACGTGAAGAGGTGTAAGTTTTTTAAGTTCAGTTACAATACAATTCACAGCCTGTTGTACAACGTCTGAGGCATATATATTTTGCCCGAACTGTGAATATATTGGTGTATAGCCGTTCAATATATCGGCATACGCTGAATTTTTCGGTTTTCTTTTGAAAAGCTTTTCTTTAAGCCAACCCATTTATTCACCTCATTTCTCATTGTTTAAAATCTGTTTGTATTCGGTTCTGTTCTGTCTTAAAGTTTCGTAAAGGATAATAAGCGTAACAGCTCCGTCAATTCGTTTTGTACGTTCCATTTTAACGCATAAAGCCTGTCCGAATGTATCGACTTTTATTCCTGCATTTTTTAAACACCATCTGTCAACTGGATTTTCATTATAGTTTATAAGCTGATGTTTGAAGTCTGCTTCACAAAGTTTCAATGCATTGCTAAGGGTATTTGCATTTTGAAGTATCAGAATCATATCGCCGTTTGATTTTTCCCAGCCATAGTCAGACATACGCTTTAAAAAATCTTTTGAAAAACGCTGGTCATATCCGCATTTCCAAAGCTTTATATCATATTCTTCATAAAGCTTATAAAACCAATCTGCAACAACAGATAAATCAATATCATTTCCTTCTGTTATGGTAACTAAACCCTTTTCAGCCCATTCCTTATATCTTGCTCCTGCATTCCAGTCGTCTGAATCTTCTAATTTTGATTCAGGGATAAAATACATAGTGTGTATGTATTTGGTTTTGTCGTTTGGTTTCATCATCAGGATTTTTGCACACGTCAGGTCAGTTGTTTCCGACAAGTCCACCGCACCTAGACAAATGCACCCTCTGAAATCTTCAAGGCTGTAAACTGCCTTGTATGTATAATCTTCAAGATTCAGCCAGCTTTCAGCTTTGTTCTGTTTGATATTAAAATCTTTTGACAAAACAAATATTCTGTCTGCTTTGCTTTTCCTTGCAATATCAACCTGTTCATCAAGATATTCCCACTTTTTGACAATCCCAAGTGTAGGGTTTGACTTAACCCAACTTTTTCGGTTTGTCCATACTTCTTGTTCAGAATCCTGAGAATAAAGCCAGGGTAAAAGCCTTGCGGCTGATATTCCGTCATCTTCACCATTGATAACTTTTCTTGCCTTTTTAAGTTCATCATCAAGGTAACCGTCAACCACAAATCCCTCTGTTGTAATATTGATAAATTTCGGGTTGTCTTTCAGGGACTGCGACTGTTCTATTGATTTACCTATGATATTTTCCCGCATTTCGTGAGTTTCATCTATTATTGCAAAGTCAATATTTCGCCCTTCTTTGTTTCGGGTTCTGTCAGACAGCTTGAAAATTTTTGAACCGTTTGTTTTATTCAGTATAAATCGCTGGTTTCTTTTGGTGTCCAGGCTGTCAGGGTCAATCAGTTGTCGCATAGTGTCTATTGCGTCATATGTAATACTTGCCTGGTTGTCGTCGTTTGAACTACAAACAATATCCGCCCCAGCATTACCACATATAAACTCTGTCAGACCTAATGCGGAACACGTTTCACTTTTGGTGTTTTTTCGTGCAATAAGCAAAATGACTTTTTTAAACCTGTCGAACCCTGTTTCACTCATTTTGAAGCTGTATATTGCTTCAATAAAAGCTTTCTGCCACAACATAAGCACCATAGGCTTATTATAAAACGGCGATTTTGTCAGTCTTACGCAATGCTGCATAAAATCCATTCTAAGGAGTGCATCATTTCTGTTGTAGAAATAGGCATCGTTTGAAAAATCTTCTTTTAAGTTTTCAAGTTCCTGCCACAACTCTTGACCGACTATTATTTCGCCGTTTTCAATCCTTGCACGGTATTCAAGCAAGAATGAATTGTCGGGTGTCCAAGTTTTACACTGATTTATTAGCATATAATTTTATCCTGCTTTTTTAGTCGGCTTTCTGCAATATTAAAGTATTTTTCATCAAGTTCAATGCCGATAAATTTTCGGTTTGTGTTAATGGCTGCAACACCCGTTGAACCGCTGCCCATACAATTGTCAAGGACTGTTTCCCCTTCGTTGCTGTAAGTCTTGATTAAGTATTCCAGTAATTCAACTGGCTTTTGTGTAGGGTGCAATCTGTCTTTTGCACTCGAGTTCAAACCGTCAATTTCAAGTAGGTTTTTTGGATAACCTGTCATTGTCACAGTATATGTTTTCGGTTTTACACTTGAATAAACAGAACCCTGGTTGTTTTCGTGTTCTACCTTAATACATGGTTTATCCCTTTTGCGTACACCCTGCGGATTATAAGTAAAATTGAAACCTCGCTTTACCGAACCGCCGTCATATTCTGTTTTAATATCTTCATATGATCGTTTAAAACAGCCTGTTGCAGCTTGTAACTTTTCATAGTTTTCTTTTGACGGAATAGCAAACTGTTGACCTCTTGTAAAATAGCGACTTGACATACTACTATTCAAAATTTTGTCAACGTCTTTTCTTTTCAAACCGCTTTTTTCAAGTTCTGCAAAGAAATAATCTCTTAAATTTTGGTGTAAACCCACGTTGTTTTTTCCTGCTGCATTGCAGCGGAAAACTGCGACTTCTTCAATACAACGCATAGGCATTTTTTTAGCGGATAATGCACCTGTTACATTGTTCTTTTTCCAGTACCAAGTGTGCGAATATTCAGATTTATTTGAATTTACTAAGTCTGACATAAAAGGTTGATTTCCAAACAAAATCGCCGTGCCATTTATTTTTAAAACTCGCCTGTACTGTTTCCAAAGCTGTTCAAATGGAATAATCGTGTCCCAGGTACAATTAGTTAAACCATAGGGAAGATCACATAAAACTAAATCAACACTTTTATCAGGAATATTTGACATAATTTCTAAACAATCACCTTTATACAATTTCAACATTTCTACTTTCAGCCCACTTTCTCAACGGTGATAATTCGGCGGCGTTTGTATCATCTCCAGCCGCTTTTAAAATCACTTTTACAACATTTATATACTGCTGCAAAAACTCTTTATATAGTTTTGCTGCTGGTGTTGCTTTCTGCTGCTCTGGATTATTCGGGTTTACCTTTATCATTGGTAACTTCTCCAGGCTTTCAAGCTGATTTTCCAGGAACAAAACCTTATCAATTAAGGGTTCTGCAATTGTTTCATTTGATTTATTGACAATTTTCATCAACTCTTCTTTAC
>ERZ1034844.637-NODE-637-length-18581-cov-30.611087_pt1 | contig 18581 bp, 24 predicted proteins | sample MGYA00520594_ERZ1034844 | MGnify/ENA primary metagenome ERZ1034844 (study PRJEB33766, sample SAMN09781733) | gut metagenome | biome: gut microbiome | host: Homo sapiens | place: Madagascar | study: EMG produced TPA metagenomics assembly of the PRJNA485056 data... | reverse complement strand
GTCACAGTCTATAGTCCCATTTATCGTACTTTAACCTTAACACCCAGGATATAGTCCCGTTTATCGTACCTTCAAACCGCCACTCACCTTGCCTTTTTGCAGTCCGCTTTATGGGACTTCCAAATCTTAGCATTATACACTATGTAATAATCATTCCTAATTTTACAAAAAGTACAATCTGTATTATTGACTTTATACGCATTGTAAAGTATAATATAATCATAGGGAGCGAAAGGCACGAATGGAGTTCCTAAGCCGTGGTCAGGCGCGTGAAGCGTTACGGATAGGTTTGCGTGACTGCTAACCCATTTCCTTTCGCCACCCTTAATATGGTAGAACTCTTTAAGAGTAACGGAAAACTGGTCATTGGACGTTAATGGGGTTGTGCCCATTTCTACCACCAAGGTTTCAAATATGAGCTTTATCCTAATTATAAAAAGCCATAGAGCCGCGCTAACACGCCTGTTAGCCTGTTGGTTACATAGGTTTGTCATTTCTCCTACTCCACCAACCGAAAGGGTAGCACAACTCATAAGAGCAAGCTTAAAGGTCGAACCCTCGGCTATAATTTTATTGAAAGGAGTGCTTATAAATGTCAATGTGGTGGGACTTAAAGAACACATTATCTTATAATGCGCTCTTTAATTTTGTAGTTGGTTCTCGTGGATGTGGTAAGACTTATGGCTTTAAGAAATGGGCTGCTGAGGATTTTATTAAAAATGGGAATCAATTTATTTATATCCGCCGTTACAAAACCGAAATGAATAAGAAGGCCAAAGAGAATTTCTGGGCAGCAGTTGCTCATGAATTCCCTGACCATGAGTTAAAGGGAACACCTGAAGGCGCTTATTACATAGACGGTAAACTAGCTGGACAAACCCGTTATATTTCCAGTGCAAAATCCGAAGAGCTTCCCCTAGTTAATAAAATCTGTTTTGATGAATTTATTGCTATGGACGAAACCCATCATGGATACCTTAAAGACGAAGTGACATTTTTCTGCGAACTATATGAAACTATTGCTCGTATGCGCCGTGTTGTCGTTTTCTTCTTTGGCAACGCTGTTACATGGGCAAATCCTTATTTCACAGAATTTGACATTAAAAAACCAACTAACAAAAAACAGATTGCTACTACTCGTGAGGGCTTAGTCCTAATTCAAATTGCTAACAATGAGGAATACATTGAAGCAAAAGAGAAAACAGACTTTGGCCGTCTTATGAAAGGCAGTAAGTATGGGCAGTACGCAGTTCACAACACATTCTATCTTGATTCACAAGTAGGTATCGCCAAAAAATCTCCTGAATCTAAATATCAATTTGGTTTCAAAATCCATGATGAATATTTAGGCTTATGGGTAGACTTCTCTACTGGTAAATGTTATCTTTCCCGAAAATACAGTCCGGGTAGTGGCGTGACATATGCGTTAACCAATGATGACCATGATTATAACACCATTTTGATTACACGTACACCACGCCCTAACTGGTTATTATATATTATTAAACAATATCGGTTGGGAGGTCTTTACTGTGAAGATGAAATAATTAGGCGCTATCTTATGGATATTCTAAAGATTGTAGGTGTATAATGTTAGGAGTTGAGTTTATGCCCTTTGTCATTGTTTTAGGGTTTATCACGTTCGACATTCTCACAGGGCTAATTAAAGCAAAGCATGATGGTTCTTACAATTCCAGTATTATGCGTGAGGGTGGTTACCACAAGTGCATGGAAATTCTTGCTGTCGTAGGTTCTTATGGAATCGAATACGCTATGAATTATATTGACCTTGGTATCCAGATTCCCCTCGTAGGTGCTGTTGTTACTTACATCTGTATCATGGAACTTATTAGCATCATGGAGAATATGTGTGCTGTAAATCCTGAACTTTCTGCTCTGTTTAAGCCCTATTTGGAAAAACTTAAAGGAGATGAAACAAATGAGGAAAGCAAACGGTGATGTTCTCTTCTGTTGGCCGTTAGAGAATCACATTATCACAGCTGGCTGGACTTATAACAATGGTTCTGCCCATAATGCTATTGACCTGCGTGCTTCTCCTTGTACACCTGTTTATGCAGCAGAGGATGGCACAGTAAATCAGGTACAGAGTTGGGATGGTAAAACCAAAACAGGGATGCAGTCTTATGGCAACATGGTTAGAATTAGGCATAACAATTATAATGGTTCTAAGCTGGAAACACGCTATGCGCACCTTAAAGAGTGTCTCGTCAAAAACGGTCAACACGTTTACGAGGGTCAGCTTATTGGGTATTCTGGCGCAACTGGTAATTGCTATGGTGCGCACCTTCATTTTGAAGTAATTTATCATGACTGTCGTGTTAATCCTCTAAACTGGCTTGATGATAATTTTATCTGTGCAACGCAGTCAGTAATGAAACATCTTGGTTCTTATCATTCTGTTCCTAGTGAAAGCTCTAAAGGCGATTACATTAAGATTCATGCAACTGGCGTTGATATGCAAGCAGTCATTGCCCTTTGTGAGAATCTGCACTTAACATATACAAGGAGTAATGAATAAATGAAAACACGCGATGAAATTTCTGCAATGCTTGGTGGTTTTGTTGATGCTAAACCGGAAGAACAGGGTACACTTATTAGTGGTGTTCTGAACGAATTTGATGAATGTCGCAATGAAGCTGCCCAGTTTACAGATGGTTGTCCAGATGGTGCATCTAACTGGCACGAAGCTTATGATAATCTTCGCAAAGATTATGTTAAGGCATTTTTGAACGATGACAATAAGCCAAATGAGGAATACCAGAAACCTAACGGCAACACAATTACTGTTGACGAAGCTGCACAGGCTTTTGTTAAGAAAATGTTTGGCAGAAAGTGAGGTGAGAGTATGAGTAGACCGTTTAGTTATAATGACGAAAATTTTACTGTAATTGGAAACATTCTCTTTGTTCATGCTGATATTGGTGGTGATGCTTATTCAGTTGGTGAGAACCTTGTTACTATCCCACAAGCAATCTTTACTAGAATGACAACTTATAATCAGCAGGCTGCTGTATCTAATAAATTCACTGGTGGTTCAGGGTCTAGCATTGGTGTTACCTGTAAAGAAGATGGCACCTTGATTACACGAACTGCTATTAGCACAGCGTCTATTTTGCCACGATTTGTGCTTACATGGTACTGCCTTAAAGATATTTAGGAGATGAACTTATGGCTTACTCTTTCCACAACCAGAACATGAGCACCCTCTCCAACGTTCTGGTCATCCACACCGCTCTAGATAAGGGCGAAAACCTCTAACACCACTGCATTTACTATTCCCGGTGAAGTAATGGCTCGTATCATGAAAACTGGTTATGGCAAATTTGTAGTTACCAATTCTATTCCCTGTCTCCGTGTAGTTCTGGCAGATGGCACCATTTCTAGTGCTAAAGTCACTTCTACTGGTGTTGTAACTCTAACTGCTGCCGCTAAAGGCAAACTTATCATTGATGGTGCTCTTGACATTGAGTGCAATTATTAAGAAAGGATGATTCTATAATGGCTACTTCTGCTGCTGTTGGTATTATTCAGGCCGTATTTGGTAGTGATGCTACTTTTGGTGGCGCGCCCCAGATTGAGAACACTACTGAATCCATTAAATCCGCATGGACGTTTATCAATTCTTATGAGCCGCGTCTGAACTATTTCTGTAATGCTCTGGTTGACCGTATTGGCCTGACCGTTATGCGTTATATTTCCTTTGAAGACCCTTGGCAGGTTTTTGATAAGGGTGTTCTGGGTACTGGTGCTACTGTTCAGGAAATTTACGTGATGATGCAGAAAGCTACCCCGTATTTTTCTGCTGACCGTGCTACCAATGATGAAGTTATGAAAGCTGAATTTGGTAGTGACCCTGCTGAGGTTTACACTGCTTATCATGCTGTGAACTCTCGTATTAAGTATAAGGTCACTGTCAACCGCGAAGCTCTGGAAACTGCTTTCATGAGTGAAGCTAATCTGTCCGCTTTTGTACAGAACATCATTGACCAGATTTATAAGCCTGCTGAACTAGATGCTTTCATTATGAAGAAGTATCTGCTGTATCAGCTGGTTAAGAACAATAAGCTTAAGAAGGTAACTGTTGCTGCTGTTACTGATGAAGCTTCTGGCAAGACTCTGGTTAAGAAGTTCCGTCAGATTTATGGCAAGATGAAGTTCATCTCTAAGGAGTATAACGCTGCTGGTATTCCTATGAATACTCCGGCTGAACGTCTGTACACCATTGTTCCCGTTGACATTTCTGCTTCTATTGACGTTGATGTTCTGGCAAGTGCATTTAACATGGATAAGGCAGACTTCATGGGTCATCGTCTGGAAGTTGACAGCTTTGCCCTTAATGAGTATGAAGTAGAACGTCTGGAACATCTGCTGACTGGTAATGACCCGTCTGGTTCTGGTGCTGTTACCATTGCAACTGGTGGCGATAAGACCTATACTCACGTTACCCCTGACGATGAAGATATGTCCGCTATTCAGGCACTTATGGTTGACCGCGACTTCTTCCAGATTTATACTAAGCTGAATACCATGCGTGAAACTGACCTTGGTTCTACTCTGGATTGGAACTATTTTCATCACATCTGGCGTATCTACTCTGCATCTCCGTTTGCCAACGCTGTGCAGTTTACCACCAAGGCTTAACCTGTTGACATTTTCTTAAGCATGTAGGCTTATCCTCCTAAAACGTGGGATGCGCATACGACATCACGCATTGCTTTGATTATGGCTACCTATAAACAATGTATCACTGACCAAAGCACAATCAGAGTTTCAGCAGGTTATCCACATTATTCTGATGGTTCAGTTCATGGTGGTATTGATACAGTACACACAAATCATCAAGCTTATGCACCAATGGCAGGTACGGTTGAAACAGCCCATACTTGGCAAGGTGGTACGACTGGTAATGATTCTTGGGGCAACTACATTGTAGTTAAAATGAGTGATAATAGCTATTGGCTTGCAGCTCACTTTACCAGTCAGATTCATAACGTTGGTGATACAATTACTCGTGGTCAATACATTGGAGAGCAAGGACAAACAGGTAACGCCACTGGTATTCATACACATTGGGAATACTGGATAGGTGGTTATGGTACAGCTTATAGAACTGACCCCTCTGCCATTCTTGGTATTCCTAACGAAGTAGGTACATGGGATGTTGAATGGGATGCTACAAATCCACCAACTCCTCCTACTCCACCTACTCCACCTACTCCCGCAGCTAAACGTAAACTTCCTATCTGGATGATGTGTAAACCACCCTACAGATTTTGAAAGGAGCAAGAACATTGCCAAATATGCAACTTTATATCTGTAAGGGTATCCCTACAGATAAAACCTATAATCATGTGCTTAGGTTTCAGTCTGATTCTTCTCGTTTCGATTATTTTACTTCTAAATCCGTTCTTCATCTTACCAATTATACCTATCAGCGTTTAGAGCGTTATCTCTCTGTTGGTGTTAATTCCGAAGCGATTGAGCCTTGCAATTATATCGTATTTCAGAACGCTGATTTCTCTAGCAAATGGTATTATGCCTTTATTGATAGGGTAGAATATATTGCTAATGAAACCAGTAGAATCTATTTCACGATTGATGTTATGCAGACTTGGTTTAATCAGGTAACATTGCAACCCTGCTTTATTGAGCGTTCTCATACCAATACTGATGAAATTGGTGATAATATCATTGATGATGGATTAGATACAGGGCCTTATATTGATGATATTCAGCAATACATTGATTTTGATAAGCGTATCTGTATTGTTACTACATTTGATAAGCCTGAAAAAGATTCTAGTCCTGCATCTGGCTCTTTACGTTTTGGCATTTACTCAGCTTGTAAAGAAAACTTTTTCACCACAGCTGAATCTGCCAATGACTTTATTGCTAAAGCTGTAGAAGCAGGGCAAGCTCCTGATGGTATCTTAGGAATTTATATGGTTCCTCTTTCCTTTGATACTGGTAAGTATGATAAGACTTTTGTAGTTCCTAATAATGTAGCTGGTTATGTACCTAAGAATAATAAGCTTTTCACATATCCTTATTTCTATCTTCGTTATTACTCTACGCAAGGCGATAATCATGTTTTTCGTTTTGAACTTGGAGATAGGAAGAAAAGTCTACATATCGGATACAATATAATGTCAAATGCTGGGCAGACTACCGCAATGTTTGCAGCAGAAGATTATAAAGGTTCTACTGGTTATAATCAGGAAGATGTATTTGCAATTAGCAACTGGCCTACTTGCGCTTATAATACTGATATTTATAAAGTATATGTAGCGCAGAATTCTAGTTCCATGGCAGTTGAAAATGCGGGTTTGGTAGCTGGTACTATGTTTGCTGGTATTAACCTGCTGACTGCTCCGGCAAAAGATGTTCAGGCCATGACTGGCAAGCATCCTGCTCTTTTTCCTGAGAATACTTATGGTGCTATTGAGGGTTTAGCCAATCAAATGCTTGATATTGCTGGCACACTTGCAAAACGTGATGATATGGACAGATTGCCACCTCAAAGTCATGGTTCTGTAAGTCCTTACTTTCGTTTTACTGATGCTGGTATTTTACCAACAAAAGATGCAAGCGCTCCATATGCTATGGCTAGTTATCATCATATTACTAAAGAATTCGCAAAAGTTATTGATGACTACTGGACTATGTACGGTTATCCTATTCATGAAGTGCAAGTTCCTAACATTGATTCTCGTAGAAACTGGAATTATGTTAAAACACAGAATTGTTGTTGCTTAGGAGATGTACCTGCGGAAGTTTCTACAGTAATTAACGATATATTTAATCGTGGTGTTACGTTCTGGCATAATCCCGGACTTGTTGGTAATTATGAAGCAGATAATTCTATTTATAAACGTATTCCAGAGGTAGGTGCTTAAATGTCTAAACGTTCTCAAAAACCACAGCCACCTTGGATTGATTCATATGATTTAACCAGAGCAACTTATGCTAACTGGTTTAATCGTCTGTATGATGTGGCACTTGCAAGATTCAAATGGGAGGGACTTGAAGATTCTCCCTATTTGGACGAGCGATTTCTTGAACAGTTCTTGTTCTGGCAACCGTTAATGGCAGGCTTCCATGACCCTGTTATGGGTAACTTGATTCTTCCTGCTATGCCTAGCGATAACTTTGATATTATTGGTGACCCTAAGTTTGTGCGTGCTTATGGCTACAATTCCAATTATCAGAAAAGTGGTCTTAGCAAAGAAAACTGTGCTTATCTTTGGTGTAACATGCGGCGTTCCCCTGATGCTATTGTTATTAAACAGTTTGCTCAGCGTCTTACCAATATTGACCGAACGATTGACTTAAACCTTGCTGCACAGAAAACCCCCCGAATTGCTTATGCAAATGAGAACACTAAACTTTCTGTACAGAACTTAGTATACCAACAAGACAAATATGACCCTTGGCTGTATCTTAAAGGCAATCCCTCTACTGATGACATTAAGAACATGATTGGTGTTCTTGATTTGGGTGTTCAGTACATTGGCTTACAGTTAGAGCAGCAGAAAAAAGAAACGCTTGCAGAAGCTCTTACCTATTTAGGTATTGAGAGTAACTACAATATGAAAGCAGAGCGGCAGTTTACTACTGAAGTTCAGATGACCTTAGGTCAGGTAGAAGCAGACCGTCTTTCTCCATTGTATTCTCGTGATAAATTCTGTAAGGATTATAACAGGCTTTTTGGTACTAACATCTCTGTTTCTATGCGTTCCCAGCTTGAATTGACTAAGATTATGGAGGGACGTGAAGATGAAGATAATTTAAGTGACACCAATATTGAAGAGGATGGTGGGGACAATGAGTAAATACACAACTCAAGTTCGTTTTATCTGTGAATCCAAAGCAGGTATCGTTGAACCTTACACCAATGTCCCTTACTCTGAAATTATTGAGCGTGCGCGTCCGAAAATCTTTGACTTTAACTATCCTATCTGGAATGAGAATAAGCGCAAAGAGCTGGAAACCAATATCCTTAAGCATTTCTATACCAATGAAATTGGTGCAGAAACCTTTGGCCTTTGGCAGCTGCGTCTGGATGACTGGATGAATAGTCACATGCCCTATTATAATCCTTTGTTTGAAGCACTTGATAAACAGTATGAAATGTTCCTTACTGATGATTTTACCATTACCAGTAATGAAGATACTGAACATCATGATGTGAATACAGAGGATAGAACCAAGAACAGTAAGGTCAATATTGAGGGCACTAATAAGTCCAACTATACCTCTAATTCTAACAGCACTGGTGAAAATACCAATACTCATACTGATACTCCACAGGGTAGTCTTGATAATTTCCTTGCTGGTAAGTATATGTCGGATGCTGACCATGCTACTGCTAATTCTACTAATGGTTTTAATTCCAACGCTGATTCTAATAGCAATACCAATACCACACAGGATGATAAAAACAATACGAAAGAAAATCGTGACGGTAACGAACATCGCGTTCTTGACCATGTAGAAAAAGGTTATCGTGGCCGCTCTCTGGTATCTATTATGAACGATTATATGAAAGAAAGCACCAATATTTATAATCGTTTGTATAGAGAGATGGAAGTTCTTTTTATGCGTTTATGGTGAGGTGATATAAGTGGTATATAATCCATTGGACAAACTTTTCCGTTCCGTAATTCCTGTTGCTTATGATGATAGCATTAGCTACTATGAAATGGTATCTAAGGTTATTAAGGTAATGCAGCAGTACATTGAAACCAGTTCTATCAGCTATGCTGACCCTATTCAATGGGACATTACCAAACAGTATCCTCGTAACACTGTTGTTGTCACTGTTAATGGTGATGGGTATTTAAGCACCCAGCCTGTACCTATTGGTGTTGATATTGATAATACTGACTACTGGACTAAGATTGGTAACTTCTCCGAACTCTGGGGAAGCGTTAAATATGCTATTACCCCGGTCGATGAAAAGCTGAAAACAACTGCAAGTGCAAATCGCAACATTAACGACCTTGTTTGGCTTAACAATGACCTGTATGTAATTCTTAAGCCTATGGATGCTGGTACTCGATATATTGAGGGTACTAACTGTGCTAAAACTAGTATTGCTGAACGTCTGCACTACATTCTTTCCCTTAAAGTTGCTAAGTATAACGAGGAAGATACATCCATTTCGTTTGGGTTCTTTAATCCTAATAATGGTACTGTTGTCACTGGTGGCGATATTCACATCTATGATGCACCTGTCGAAACTATTAAAATCGTTGGTAAATAAGGAGGGTTATTATGGCAACTAATTATGTTTCTAAGTTTAACCTGAATGACCAAGAAGTAGTTGTTAAAGATAGTGAAGCGCGTACTGCTGCTACCACAGCAAGTACCAATGCTACTAATGCTCTTAACAAAGTTACTGAATTGGAGAAGCTTTCTCGTGTTGAGGTTGCCTATACGCAGGAAACTGAAACTATTAGTATTACTGCTGGAACACATACTGTTGGATAATGGGGGAATAATATATGCCTGATACTACTAATTTTGTAACGCAAATCAATATTGATGGTGTTGTTTGTAAGATTAAAGATTCTGTGGCACGCACTGATGCTTCTAGTGCTAAGTCTACAGCTAACACTGCTAATTCTACTGCTAATGATGCTAAATCTACTGCTGATACTGCATCTACCAATGCCACTAATGCTCTGAATAAAGCAAATAGCGCTATCACTACTGCCAACACTGCTAAGTCTACTGCTGATACTGCTGCACAAGATGCAAGTGATGCTAAAACCACTGCTGCCACAGCATCTACTAATGCAACTAATGCACTTAATAAAGCCACTAAACTTGAAAAACTTCCTCGTGTTACTGTCACTTATAGTGCTGCCGATACGACTATTAAAGTTGTTACCACTAATACACACGCCACTACCTGATATAGAAAGGGTGACTTAAATTGGCAAATCCTATTGTTGACAAGTTCAAGATTGATAATAAAACTTATGATGTTCAGGATACCGAAGGTCGTGCTGAAACTGCTAAGAAAATTGACATTGATACTACTGGGGATTTGAATCAGAGTGTAAGCGGTAATTTGAACCAAACTGTAAGTGGTAATATGTCAGTAACAGCCAATAAAGTAGAAATCTATTCTAAAAGTGGTAGAGCTTTTGGTGCTAATTCTGCTGTCACTTCGGTTGGTAACAATGCAGTTCCAACATATCTATATGGTAATTTAACATTTGCATCTGCACGAGCAACAAATATTGATGCTGATTACGCTTATGTCCCTATTGGAACTATTAGTGGTGCTGATACAAAATTTCTCGTAAGTCGTACTGGTAAAATTCCCCGTTTTGTCGAACCATCCCCTGTTAGTATCGAAACATACCAGACCTTAAAAAAAGACGGTACTGATGATATTACCGCTACCATTAACACTCACACTAAAGACGAACCTCTGTTTATTCCTGCTGGTACTTATAAAGTTAGTGCTCCATTGCAGCTTAAGCATAGCCTGTATGGCGCTGGTTCCTCTCGTGACCCTGCGCGTGGCACTAGTGATACTATCTTACAGTATACTGCTAGTCCAACTGCTTTTGGTAGTCAGGGTGTTATTACTGTATCAGGTGATGACGTAACTGGTAATATTGTTATTGCTAATTTGGACATTACTTGTAATGGTATGATTGGCGGCATTGTATTTACTACCAATAAATACACTGATAACAGCATTTACAATGTAAGTATCAATAAAGTTAAGTCCTATGGTGTTTACTTACAGCCTAGCAATAGTATGCTGAATCGTTACTGTTATATGGATAATGTAATGGTATGGGGATTCAGTGATAATACTCCCGTGGAACGCTGGACTGGTTCTGTTGCATTTTTCTGGGGCAATAAAGCACCTGATTGCGAATGTAATAACCTTGTCAATATGGTATGTCAGGTCGGTTTTGACTGCCGTACTGATGTATATGGATGCAACTGGACTAGCTATCATGGTATTCCCTCTGGTGGTACAGGTGGTACTGATGCTAATACTTGGTGGGATAATACAATCGCTTGCAAAGTTACTAACAATGATATTCATGTTACTAATTTCTATGCAGATACTTGCAAGTATGGTTTTGTCTTTGACGGGCCTGGTAAAGCAGCAGCTTACATTAACAATATGATTTATACTTGTAATGATGGAACTGCTACTACTGAAACTGGTTATGCAGCCATCGCTTTGATTGGGACTAGTCCTAATCCTCAGTTTATTGTTAATGGTGGCATTATTAACCGCTCTACTAAAGTTAGCACCACTGTTCAGTCGATTGGTACTTATCCTGTTACAAATGCTGTGTGTAAACTTGACGATGTTTACATTTATACTAAGCGCGAATATATCTTTGGCAGTGATGCCGTAAATCGTGGTCAGTATATCTGTGCATATGGTGAACATCGTTGTATTGATTTGGCTATTACTAATCAGACACAGTATACGGTTGCTGGTCAGTCCGTAACCGGTGACCCTGAACAGTACAAAGCGTTTGCTATTATTCCTGTTCCTTCTGATGGTTATACTTCTCAAGGTTCTATCCGTGTAATGGATAGAAACAACATTGACTTTACTGTTTATCTTTCCAATAACCCTGAATCTGGTGGTTTGTTTGCTATTAGTGCAGTTGATAACCGTAAACTTAATCAGGCTATTTATAGGGCAACTGCTGGTGCAGGTCGTACAGTTACTTGGGATGTTGTTAATGACTTGAATAAGCTTTATTATGTCAATGATGGTAATGCTATTCTTCTCTACTTCAAGCGTCCTGCTTCTTATGGCGTTACGGTTCAGGTTTCTGGATTTATGGATGGTAATTCTCCTGTTATTCTTGACCGTATTCGCAATGAAGATGGTACTCCTATGGATTATCCCCGCTGGAATAACAATAATGGCATGACCGCCATTAAAGTTCTGCGTCCTAATATTTCCTAACTAATAAAACACCCCTAGGTGGTTATCCACTTAGGGGTGCTTTTCTATTTAATTAAAATGACAAATCATCGTCAATGTCAGGTGGCAATGTATTAGGTAAATTAAGGACTAAACGTTTGGAATCGTTCAGTCATCCTCACTTTCTTCATCGTCATCATCTTCTCCAAGGGATTCAAAAGCGTTAAGAATAGAATCGTTCATAACCTTACGGAACTCCTTAGTAATAGGATAGCAAATATCATGCCATTCATCTTTCTTATTCTTTGCGCTGGGCATTGCAACAAACAGCCCTTTACTTCCATCCATAATCTTAATGCCAGAAATGCAGAACACATTTGCAAGCGTAACAGAAACCATAGCACAGCAATTAGACTTTTTGTTATGAATGGGGTAAATACGAATGTTGCTAATGATAGAAGGGGACTTAACAGAATTGGTGGACTTTGCAGATGCTTTCTTGTTAGTGTACATAATTAGTTCTCCTTTTTGTTGTAATAGTAAGTAAGAAATTTATATTGAGGACAGCTTTTATACTGTTCACAACAATCGATTTTAAGGTTGTACTCTTGGCGTGATACTCTCATACCCTCACAGCGAATATAATTTGTGGTGTGGGAAATGTAGTAAGGACAGGTGGCTCTTCTACTGATTCTATAAGAATCTTTTTCTTTCAATTAACTCATCTCCAATCACTTCCTAACTAAACTCTTGCTGGAATATACTTGCAGGATTCCCATCAATTAAGAATCCATAATCAACGTTGCTCTCTTTCTTGGTGTAAGTTTCATATAGCTCTTTACCATGTTCATCATGTTCAATAGACACTAGTTCAGGAAGATAATCTATATAACTTTCACCACGCAAAGCATAACAGAATGAATAATACATTCTATTGATAGGACTTTTCGTTGACCTTAATGTATATCCACATGGTTCAAGAACAGTTACCGAGTATTCGTCAATATGGTCTGTTTCACCATTATCATCTGTAAAGTTACCTATGATGTGCGTACCTGGGGTTTTACGAATTAACTTTTTGTTGATAGATTCATCATAACTGATATTGGGGCGAAAGTATTCTTGTACTAGATATTCAAAATCTTCATCATTAACAATTTGAGTAAACAATTCTGACAACTGCTTTTTGCTTGCACCTGCTACCGTTGCTTTTACCTTTAAGTGCTTATCAGCATCTAAGTATGTTGCACAATAACATTTGCTTCCCCATGTTACAAAATCTTCATAGTGACCGTCGAAGTCCATAATGCCAAAGTTATAACATTCCTTGTTCTGACTATTATTGAGAATATTCTCGTTGAATCTATCAATGGCTTTCTGAACGTCATTATTGTAACCAATAAAATAGCCACTGTCAGTATCATGGTAAAGTGGTTCAATGCCTTGGCTTAATACCAAATAGAGCATGAAGCAAATCAGGTGTAGTCTACTATAAGCAACTGTGTATAAACCATCTGTAAAGATATTTAAGGAATTTCTGGATTTAAGAAATTTAACCCCTGTTGGAATCCACTCAAATTTATCACCCTCCCCCTGCACACCAACTTCCTGACGCAAGGGCTTCATAGCCGAACACCCATACTGACCATTTAAGCCACCTTTACTTGCCATTAAGGCAAAATGAACTAAGTCTTTGTTATGGGTAGCCATTATTTCTTGTGCCACAGAATCGTCGTAAAGCTGCAATCCTTCAAATGTAAAATCGTTTAACGTTTCTACATGGTCAGCAACTTTATGCTCTAGCTTCTTGAATCCTGTTTTCTGACGTGCATAGTATTTAACTGTGTTCCGTAAAGGCTTGCTAATAAACTTATGGGCTGTTGCATAATAAAGTTCATCACATTCTGAACTATCATAATCGTAAAGCATTTCAATTAACATGAAGTCAATATCACAACCATGAAATGTAAGCTCATCTGCTCTGACTACTTTACCGTTATCAAAGTTACCACTTTTAATATTAGTGCATTTAGATGTACTGATATAACTGTAAATGCAGTTACCAAAATCCTTAGCATTAATATTGTAAAATGTAACATTAGCCATAAAGCTGTATTTTATCGGTCTTTCAAACAAGATTGATTCACGGTATGCTGCTTGGAGGACTGAATAGAATTTAGCATCTTTACGTCCAAATAACTTAATCCGCTGGTTGGGATAATCGAAGAACCCAGAGTGAGCGCCGCTTTCGCAGCCAGATAAGAACTCATAGTTTGCTGACTGGAAATTCTGATAACATTCATTAGGATTAACCTCCTTTCTCCATTTGTAAGGAAAACGCCTACCATACATTGCTGATGGGTGCATGGAACTTGCATCGAAACACCATACATTCTTAAATGTTTTACCTACTGCATAAGGATTGGCATGAGTATAACCACCTGCAAGACAGTCTTGAAAGAACTTCATGAATGGTTCGTTATTCTTAAGCTCAACTGCTGCTGTAAACTGGGCGGTATGCACTTCTTTATCGGTAGCAATATTCCTGTTAAGCCTAGTTTCACGCTTAATCATTGATGTGTTAGATACTCCAATGTCTGATACAGTATCAACTTTAGTAAAGTTTGCCATGTATCGGCATAGCGCATACAAAACAAGCTTACAGTCGCGTTCATTATAAATGTATTCAGAATCAGGTAAATCTGACCACCAATAATATTTCTGGTCGTACCCACCTTTGACCTCTTTAAGCTTAGGAACTCCAAGCTCTGTGCCTATAAGCTCTAGGCTTTTACATGAAAGAATCTTAAAGCTATCATAAAATTCTAAATGGTCAAAAGCTGCAAAGAGTGGCTGGTGTGGAGCAACTGCAATGAAACGTTTAGGATTAAAGTTTCTGATACAGAAATTTATGTTACGCATCATTGCTTCAAATTCATAGCTAAGGTTGTGGACAAAGATTTTTACATAAACATCATCATTCTTAGCGTCCTCGTTCATCCTCTCAAATTCATAAGAAATGGAATCATAATCTCTAAAAAAGTTATAACTCATTTCATTCTCAAAATCGCTAAACGGCGCGTGAGGTATCGGACGATAAGTAAATGAAGCTAAGCCATGTAAATAAGTGCTCTGCAAGTGTTCACGCATATCATCTTCTCCATACATTAGAGAGGACGTTTCAATGTCATAACAATATATGATAGGTGAATACTTATGGTCATAACGTTTTCTACTCACATACAGCACCACCTCCCATAATAATTTAGATGACTAAGACCATGCAATTACAAACAAGAAAATAAACAAAATAATTACAACAACACCAGCAGTATCCATAAATATCACCATAACCCATATTTAGAAGCTAGTTCAGTAAATTCTTTATAGTCGGCTTTGTTCTCTTTTACGAATTCCTTACCAGCTTTTTTGACAATGGCTCTAAGTTTATCAGTTGCATCTGTCAACACCTCACTGAACTGGTCTGAATTTCTTAATAGTGTATCCCAGTCAGACCATGCTCTATTCATTTCTTCTGTGGTGTTTAATCCTAACTTATCGCCTAGTCTAAGTAGTTTTTTCAAGTCATTAGCAGGAATGTCTTTCTTGTATGTTCCTAACAGATTGTTCATAACAGCTGAAATAGTTGCATATCTTTTGTCCTCAAAATACCTAGTAGGGTTACGCAGAATCTTATATGCAACATCACTGTAATTGAACAAACTCTCTAGGCGATTAGCTACTCTAAGTGACCTGTAATTATCTTGTATTGATTTATCTGTGGACTTAATATGTTCAGCATATTTTTCAAGATAATCCTGAAACTGTTTTAGAGTTATTTTATCGTCTATTGTTTCGGATGTTTCAAGAAGTTTATAGTAGAGGTTTTCTGCTTCATCCATAGCTGTATTAGCTGTGTATTTAAGAGCTTCAATTACATCTTGGCTCTGTCTGCCAATGAGATTTTTCTTGAACTCTCCTGTAACTGTTATGCCTGCATGGCCTGATTTACGTCTGGTGGCGTTAAGAGTTTTAAGTAAGCGCGTTGCTTCGGCTTGACGCTTAAATGTTTTACGCTTCTTTGCCATTGACATTACCTCGTAAAGCTAACTCTTTTCTAATGTCGTTATCGTAACAATCAAGCAGATAACACAATTCTCTAAGCTGACAATCTTGGCAATCCTTGTCCATAAAGTAAGTTAGCCATGAGGGACAAGTTCTGACATACCAGTTATCACTTAGCTTTCTAAGTAATAAAAGGGTAGCTGAATCTAGGTCTTTAATTGTCATAATGAACACCATCCACGTTTTCAGGCCAGACAGAATCTAAACAATCGCCAACAAAGAATTGGTTATAAGTGCAATTTGAACTTGGCGCTACTGAATAATAAACTACTCTGCCATTGTGCTCAATAACGTTTATAACCTTACCAATTCGAGCAATGCTAATTGCTCTTTTCTCTTGACCATCACCATAGAAATAACCATATTCTCTAACATTGTATTTAATGATTGAGCCTATGGGGATGGGATGAATAGGGACTTCATAGCGCATTGTATCAGCTCCTTGTACACGAAATTTGAAATGTGCTCTTGCAACATGTTTATGTACAATAACACCTATGGTGAAGTATTTGAATTTAAGCTCCTCACAATCTTTTGGAAGCTCCCTAAATGTACCAATCCAGTTAACTTCTTCATAATCATTGACGATTATAATTATGGTATCGGACTGCACTGAAGCGCAGTTTACTAAAATATCATGAATTGTCATTGTAATCACCTACTTATAATAGAGAGGGGAGAGGGGGATTGTTGTGTTTAAGAAATTGAACCCCCGATTTATTTTTAGGCTTCTCGCGACACCCCCAGTGGTCGGCGCGGCAGGGTTTGTGCTAAACTTAATGCCTCTGCTTGTTATTTTTCTTAACGGATGGACGCTTTAGCACTCTAAATCGTTGAAGTGTGTTAAGGATTTGTCAATCGCTTTAGAACTCTAAATCACTAAAGTGTGTTAAGAATTTCACAGGTTAGCAGTTAGGCTTAACTATTGCTAGTTATTTATGCTTAATAGTAAAGAGTTCTAACTAAAAATTTGTATAAAAAATGCGCTGCCTTTAGTGGCAACGCATATTTTATTTTTGGGTCAATGCTGTTTTAATGTGGCGGCAATAACGCTTGTAAAGTCATCTTCTAGATTCTTTTTGGCGGCGCGCTTTCCTGTTCTGGAATCGTTATAAAGGTTGACGCACTTTACAGATACAGGACAAAACTCATATTTTAGCCAATGCTGGAATTTTGCAACATGCTGACAAGTTGTATGACTGTAATAATCGAAAACAAAAAGAACGTCGATATTTTTATCGTAGGCCGCTACAATCGTGTTATAGCTCTGTAATAAAACCCATTTTGAGCGGTTGCTCTGTAAAATCCGTGCATTGCAATGATATAGTGGATGTGATATTAAGTATGCGTAAAGTTTGCGCTCTTTAATGGTAAACGTTGCTACTTGAATGAGTTCAGTTCTGGTCATGCCTTAAACACCGCCTTTACAAAATCGTCAATGCTTTCATTGACATTATTTAAATCATGCTCAATAATAGGACTTTCAAAACCAGAAAAACCGGATGCAATAAAACCACTTTTGCAGCAAAACATAGGCTTTAAAACAGTGATATTGCAACTTGCATAGTTACTATTACAGCGGTTTTTAGTATCAGTTGTTTTTCTACTAATACTAAAATTGTTACCATCAATTTTCAGCGTTACAAATTGCATTTTCATTTTTTGCATAACTCCTTTAATTTATTTTCGCTTTTCAGCGTGGAGCAGGGCTTTAACGATAAACCCTGCTAGAACGTTTAAGATTTACTGTTGCGACAATGGGCGCTCAATAGGTACCGCCACGGCGTTGAATACATCGCGCGGAATGCCGAGTGTATTTTCCTCGGCGGCTTTTACTTCCAAAACTTGCCATTTCGTGGTCGGCTCAATGTTATGCAAGGTTTTTTCAACCTTTTCACAATCCATGATACCATCGAACTGTTTAATCATCTCACCCGATTCAACGGAAAAATCATCATTGAAACGAGCATATTTTACACGGGCAATAGTGCCGGCCTTGACGGTACGAGAAACACAAGCGGTGCTTTTAGGCTTGTCGTTAATAGGGCGCGTAATTGTAATAGTTTCGGTGCCGTTGTCATTAGTGGTTTTTTCGATAGTCCAGTTAGTCATGATAAATACCTCTTTCTATTGTAATTTGTTTTGGAATGATTTACTTGTTTCCCATTCCTTATTACAATTATATTATAACATACATTATAAATAATACCATGCAATTTTGTTGCGATTTATATGGATAAATGTGTACTGTTAAATTAGTAACAATCGCTTTAGTACTCTAAACTGGCAAAGTATATACTAATCATGCAATGCCCAACACTACACGTATAAGCGCTTTAATGCTTTGAATCGCTAAAGTGTGTGAATAATTTAACAATCGCTTTAGTGCTTTGAAGTGGTAAAGTGTGTTAAGAATTTGTCAATCGCTTTAGTGAACTAAAGTGTTAATTATTTAACAATGTGAGCTGTTAAAAATTTAACGAAGGGGAAAATGGAAAAAATTGGTAAAATG
>ERZ1034844.633-NODE-633-length-18675-cov-4.701289_pt1 | contig 18675 bp, 25 predicted proteins | sample MGYA00520594_ERZ1034844 | MGnify/ENA primary metagenome ERZ1034844 (study PRJEB33766, sample SAMN09781733) | gut metagenome | biome: gut microbiome | host: Homo sapiens | place: Madagascar | study: EMG produced TPA metagenomics assembly of the PRJNA485056 data set... | reverse complement strand
ATGATACCCCGGCGGGTGAGGCAGGAAAACGGTTGTCCGGCGGAGAAAAACAGCGGATCGCCATTGCGCGTATGATGTTAAAGAACGCGCCGATCGTTATCTTAGATGAGGCGACGGCATTTACCGATCCGGAGAATGAGGATAAGATCCAGCAGAGTATCGCGGCGCTGACCAAGGGGAAGACGCTTCTTATCATTGCGCACCGTCTCTCAACGATAAAGCAGGCGGACAATATCGTAGTCTTAAAGAATGGCGCGATCGTTGCGCACGGAACGCAGGAAGAGCTGCTTTTAAACTGCCCGCTCTATCAGGATATGTGGAAAGCGCATATCGGAGCAAAGGAATGGGCGGTATCGTCAGCCGGAAAGGAGGAAAAGGCATATGTTTAAGACAATAGGACGCATCATCAACTGGTGCGGGGAATTTAAAGGAAAGCTTTACATCGGGTTTATCTTTTCTTTCCTTTCCAATATTTTCGCGGCAATGCCTGTCATGGTCGCAGCGTACACGGTCGGAATGCTGATGGAGGCGGAAAAAGGAAGCGGCGCGTTTGACCGCAAATGGATCGGATACAGTATCCTGATCATTTTGGGACTTGTTTTTTTCCGTTTCCTGTTCGATTATCTGCGTGCAAAATTTCAGGAAGCGATCGGTTATGAGCTGATCGCGAGGGACCGGCTGGCAGTCGGAGATGCCTTAAAGCGTGTATCCCTCGGATACTTTCAGCAGATGAACACCGGAAATATTTTAAGCTCGATCACAACGGGACTTGGAACGTTAGAAACTATGGGTATCCGTATGATCAACAGCTTTATCGGCGGCTATCTGAATTTCCTTGTTGTATTTCTCTGCCTTTGCGTATTCAGTCCGGTTACCGCGCTGATCGCGCTTGCGGCGGCAGCCGTATCCTTTGTTTTTCTGCTTGTGATCTCCTGGTACAGCACGAAAAACGCGCCGGTGGAGGCAAAGGCGAACCGCGATATGACAGGATCGATCCTGGAATACGCAAGAGGACTTTCGGTCGTAAAATCCTTCGGACAGAGCGGAGCGTCCATGCAGGCGCTTTCCGATGCGGTCGGTGACAGCAGACGGATCCACTTAAAGATCGAGTGGGGATTTATCCCGTCGAACAGCCTGCACCTTCTGGCATTGAAATGTGGTTCGGTCGGGCTTGCGCTGGCATCCTTTTTCATGACACTGAACGGACAGATGGATTTTTCTATGATGCTCATCTTTGTATTCTTTTCATTTGAGATCTTTGCGAGCGTGGAACCGATCAGCGACAGCGCCCATGTATTAAGTATCATCGAGGACGCGATGGATCAGCTGGATGCCCTGAAAAAAGAAAACTATATTGACAGCGACGGAAAGGACATTCCGTTAAACCATTATGACATTGCATTTGAACATGTAAACTTTGGCTATGACAGCAGAACGATCTTAAAGGATGTAAGCTTTCAGATACCGGAAAAGACTTCGACCGCGATCGTCGGACCGTCGGGTTCCGGAAAAACAACGATCTGCAGCCTGATCGCGCGTTTTTATGATGTAAACGGCGGTAACATCCGTATCGGCGGCCACAATATCAAAGAGCTGACCTGCGACAGTCTGCTCTCTAATATTTCCATGGTGTTCCAGAACGTGTATCTGTTTCATGACACGATACGCGCGAATATCTGTTTCGGAAAACCGGACGCAACGGAAGCGGAGATGATCGAAGCAGCGAAAAAAGCGTGCTGCCATGATTTTATCATGGAATTGCCGGATGGCTATGACACGGTGATCGGAGAGGGCGGCGATACGCTCTCCGGCGGACAGAAACAGCGTATTTCCATTGCGAGAGCCATGTTAAAGGACGCGCCGATCATCATCCTCGATGAGGCAACGGCAAGTATCGATCCGGAAAACGAGCATCTGATCCAGAATGCGGTGACGGAGCTGACAAGAGGAAAGACGATCATTACGATCGCGCACCGGCTTGCCACGATCGAGCAGGCAGATCAGATCCTGGTTGTGGATGACGGGCGGATCGCGGAGAGCGGTACGCATGAGGAACTGATCCGTCAGGACGGAAAATACAAGCAGTTTGTAGAGATCCGAAAGAAAGCGGAAGGCTGGAAGATCAGCTAAAAGAAGTGTAATACAAAAAAGAAGCCGGCACGGGAAAATTCCTGTGCCGGTTTCTTTAGCTATTGTGGCAATGGACATTCGCTGCAATAAGGGGATCAGCCGATATGCGCAGCTCCGATCGCGCGGATATCCATCGGATATACGTTCTCCTTGCCGACATACTGGGCAATGTAGTTTACATAATTTTCCATTTTCGCTTCCGGTACGATCGCTGCGATCACACCGGCAAATCCACCGCCGTGTACGCGGCACATACCGTCGTTGATCTTCTTTAAGAAAAGCTTGGTCAGTGCCAGTGTGCGCGTGATCTTCTGCTCATGGCAGTCCTGCATGGAGTAGCAGTTCTGGAGCAGTTCCCAGGAAGAATTGCCGGATTCGTCCATGAGGCGGAGCACATCGTCGTATTTTTTGTTTCGGATCGCTTCAGCTGCCTGTTCTACACGGGAAGTCTCTTCAAAGAAGTGGATCGCGCGCAGCAGGGCTCTGTCGTCTTCAATCTCGTTGCAGTGAGCGAGGAGATCGTCTAAAGTGGTCTCGTGCAGCAGTTCCTTGCCGAGTATCTTTGCGACTGCCTTCATCTCATCCGGGATCTCGGAATATTCACGGCTTAAGTCCGCATGATTTTTTCCGGTGTTTACGATGACCAGACGATAGCCGAACATTCCAAAGGAGAAATCCAGTTTCTGGTATTTTAAGTCGTTTCGATCCGCAAAATCAAAGAGTACCGGGCCGCCGACCGCGCATGCCATCTGATCCATCATGCCGGAGCTCTTATCCCAGTAAACATTTTCCGCGTACTGTCCGATCTTTGCGTAGTCGGTAAATGTCATTTTTTCATCGTTAAAGAAGTGGTTTACGATCGAGCAGACCAGCATCTCAAAGGAAGCGGAGGAGCTGACACCCGCAGCCGCAATTACGTTGGTGCTCACATAAGCGTCAAAGCCTGCGGTTTTAAAACCATTTTTCTTTGCGCCTTCCATCATTCCGGCAACTAACGCAGGTGTTCCTGCCGGATAATTCTCACGGGTCAGTTTGGTGAGGTCTACAACGATCTCATCGTAGCCTTCACTGGTGATGCGGATGATGTCGGAGTCGTTCGGGCATGCGGCACCGATCGTGTCGAGGTTGATGCTGCCGGCGATTACTTTTCCGCCGTTGTGGTCGGTGTGGTTTCCGATGATCTCGGTTCTTCCCGGGGAAGTAAAGTATTCCGCGTGATCGTGATGATAGATCTTTTCAAAATTGTTTGCGAGGCTCTCAAAACGTGCGCCGCATTTTTCGGTTTCTCCGTAAATCTCTTTTAATTTTGCCTGTTCCGGTAAATTCATATTATCGTCTCCTGTTCTTTTTATTTTTCTTTGATACCGTTTTTCGTTTCTTATTTTATTATAACGCGCAGATGAGAAAATACCTTGATAAATCTGTGATAAATAAGGGAAATATTGCGTTTCTTTGTGAAAATAGTGTATATTAAAGGTAATTTATTGCGTGAAAGGAGAGGAAAACGATGCAGATCGTCACCAACCAGTTTCAAAAGGAATTAAAAAAGCACGGCAGTGACCATTTTCCGTTTCTGGTCAGTTATGAGAAGCTCTCCAGATACGAGCAGGGGTATTTTATGTGGCACTGGCATCCGGAGATCGAGATCACACTGGTCAGACAGGGAACGATGTGTTACAAGGTGAATGACCGGTGCTACCACTTAAAGACCGGGGATCTTTTGTTTGACAATTCCAATGTCCTTCACGCCGGGAGCATGGAGCAGAAGGAGGACTGCGATTATGTCTCGGTGACGTTTGATCCGAAGCTCATCTATGGATTTTTCCAGAGCACGATCTGTACGCGGTATGTGGAACCGGTGACGCAGGACTTTTCGCTGCCGGCGATCCACATTGACGGTTCGGCAGACTGGCACGGCAGATTCGCGGAGCTGATGCGCGAAGTCATTGCGCTTGATAAGGAGCGGCCGGAATATTATGAACTGGATATCACGATCCGTTTGCAGATGCTCTGGAAACTGCTGTTAGAGCACAGGCGGCCGGGCGAGGGGATCGCTTCCCATAACGCGACCGAGTATGAGCGGATCAAAAAGATCATTTCCTATATTGATCAGAATTACCAGGAACGGATCACGCTAAAGGATATCGCGGATCACATCCATCTGTGTGAGAGTGAGTGTACGAGACTGTTCCGGCGTTATATGAATGTCACGCTCTTTTCCTTTTTACAGGAGTACCGCATCGAGCGGAGTCTCGAATATCTAAACGGCGGGGAGACGATCAGTGACATTGCGGGAAAAGTGGGATTCGCGGATCCGAATTATTACTCCAAGGTGTTTGCGAAGATCAAGGGATGCAGCCCGAGGGAATACCGGAAGCGGCAGTAATAAAATGACTGGGGGAATCGGATAACTATACTTATATCAAAGAATTTTCCACCTCCTGTCTTCTTTTGTCTACTGACAACGGAAGACGGGAGGTTTTATAATAACTGCATAAGAAAAATTGTGAAGCATTGATAAGGAAAAGGATGGGATATATGATGTTACAGGCAATGGAAACTGGAAAAGTACACCTGCTGCCGGGGCTTTTCGCGGAGCGGGCAGAGGTAAACAGAGCGTATTTAATGGAACTGGAAAATCAGGGGCTTTTGCAGAATTTTTATCTGGAGGCAGGCATCATCATGCCGGGACTGCAGGTGGTGGAAGACCCGGAGACGACAAAGAGGAGCAGGATGATCGCGGTGAAAAATAAAAAAATGTAAAGCATACTTGACACGAAATGCAAAGTGAACTATACTTTGTTTGCAAAGTTAGCTATGCAAAAAAAGAAAAGAGAGGGATTTCTTATGAAAAACCGGATCAAGGAGCTTCGCAAGGAGAATAAGCTGTCCCAGAGTGAACTGGCAGATATCGTAGGAACCACGCGTCAGACGATCACATCGATTGAGGTTGGTAAATATACCGCTTCACTGGGACTTGCGTATAAGATCGCGCATCACTTTAACCTGACCATCGAAGAAGTCTTTGACTTCAGCGACATTGAGAATGAGGAGTAATTATTATGGAAAAGAAGATTATGAAAATGAAACAGGAAATCGCAGAACAGAACAGATTTTACGGAGCACTTGCCGTGCTTGGGCTTATCGCGGTGTGCGCAATGTCATCGGGCGTGATCACTTCACGCTACAGCGATCTGCATGCGGCAGAATTTGTCCATGGATTTATCGTAGGGATCGTGATCGTCATTGAGATCCTCTCCCTGTATAAAATAGTAAAAAACCGCAGTGTTTTAAAAGATGAGAATGCGCTGGCACGTCTGTACAATGAACTGCATGATGAGCGTGCCTTACAGATTAATGCGCTGTCCGGTCAGAAAGGACTTCAGATCACCATGGTAGCCGCACTGGCAGTCGGACTTGTGGTCAACTTTTTCAGCCTTGAGGCATTCCTTGGGATCCTTGGAGTGGTCATGCTCGCCGGGATTGTAGAGAAATGCTGCCTGGCATACTACAACCGTACTTACACCGGAGAATAGAAGAATGAAAAAGAGGAAGTTTATGAAGATTGTTCTTATCATAATGATAGTTATTGTGGCGTTTCTGATTCTGGTTTATGTAAACCACAGAGTTCAGTCAAAGAAAGAAGAAAAAACGCTGACGCCGATGGGGCAGATGGTTACCGTGGACGGACATGATATGTGCGTATATTCCGGCGGAACGGGGAACGTCACACTGGTATTTCTGTCAGGAGGAGGCACCTGCGCGCCGATCCTGGATTTTCAGTCGCTCGATTCTGTTTTGTAGGATACCAGACAGGCACTAAAAGAGGCAGGATGTGAGGCACCGTATGTACTGTGTCCGCACTATGTCCAGGACTATGAATATGAAAAGATCGCGGGAGATATCGAAGAATTTCTGCGGGCAAAAATGTGAGAAACAGTTGAAGAACATGCCCGGAACATAGTATAATATCTGTTTAGAAACAAACAGGAAAGAGGAAGATGGATGAGCATTTTTAAAAAGAAACTGACGGTAAATGAAGCCATAAACAAGGCGCATACATCACAAAACGCACTTTTGATCGACTGCAGGATCAAGGAGGAATACAGCCACGGACATGTTGCCGGAGCGATCAACATTCCGCTTGAGAAGATGACCGCAGACCGCGTGCTGCGAAGAATTCCGGATAAGGAAAAAGAGCTGTATATCATCGGAAGTTACAGCTATAAGCCGCAGAACGCAGTGAGAACCTTAAAAAAGATGGGTTACAAGCATGTGGTATTTGGCGGATATATGGAAGAACATTACGGGGTACTGAAAAAGTAAAGAAGCGGGAGAGAGTCAGGATAAGAAAGAGATTATAAAAATGGGAAAAACATTAGTAGCATATTTCAGTGCAAGCGGAGTGACCGCAAAGGTTGCGGAAAAAGTGGCAAAGGCGGCAGAAGCGGATCTTTTTGAGATCAGGCCGGAAGTGCCTTACACCAAGGCAGACTTAAACTGGATGGACAAGCAGGCAAGAAGTACGGTAGAGATGAATGATCCGGCTTCCAGACCAAAGACGACCGGAACCGTAGAGAAGCTTGCGCCTTCGGTAGACGCGTCCGCGAAGTTCGTCTCCGAAAAGTTACTGAACCGCGCGACAAAGGCAGACATTGCCGGCTGGTTAAAGACGTGGATGTAGGGAAACAAACCAAAAAATAATCACTGCCAATCTAAAGAAAATATAGGTAAAGCTAAAGATAGTATGGCATAACCTAAAAATTTAACCTTTCTTTTTGGCGGAGTATCGTATATGATAATAGCAGAGATGCAAAGAGGCATGAACATTGAAAAATGTGCATGTCTCTTTTTTCTTTTCAGAAAAGAGCGATTGGTTCAGACGAAAAGGAGGGAATGACATGGAAAAATTGGAAGGAAAGGTAGCGGTGATCACCGGCGCGTCCAAAGGCATCGGTGAGGGGATCGCGAAAGTATACGCAAAATATGGCGCCAAATGTGTTCTGGCTGCGCGGGGCCCAAAAGTTTTGGAACTGGCAGAAGAGTTACGGAAACAGGGATATGAAGCCATTGGCGTTCAGACAGATGTTTCCGATTTCCAAAGTGTGGAAAAGCTGGTTTGTACCGCGGAAGAAACTTACGGACCGGTGGATATCCTGGTCAATAATGCAGGGATCTGTGTATTGGAAGACTTTTTAAGCGCAGATTCGTTCGAGAACAGGGACAAACATTTTGATATTAATATAAAGGGCGTCTGGAATACGACAAAGGCAGTGCTCCCAAGCATGTTTAAAACGGGTGCTGGGGCGATCGCGGATGCAGTTCCGCTCGGACGTCTGGCGGATCCGACCGAGATCGGAGAACTTGTGGCGTTTCTTGGAAGCAGTGAATCCAGTTATATTACGGGAGCGCAGATCGTAATCGATGGCGGAAGCACGTTACCGGAAACCACATCCATGGGACAGTAAGCCGGAGAAGATCCGGGAAAAGGTGGTGGGACAATGCAGTATGTTGGAATTTACGATAAAAACGGATATGTGGCAGAACAGATCAAAAGCATGAAGTTCTGGTCGGTCAGAAATGATTTTGAACTGACAGAGATCATCCATGATAAAAATGAAATATTTACATATCTGAACAGTCACCGCCCCAATATTTTTCTTCTGGTGGAAGAAAAAAACGAAGGATTCGCGTCAGAGCATTTAAAAGAGATCACCAGCCTGTTTCTTGGGGTGAAGGTCATATGGATCGGACATGAGAAGTCCTACGAGATTGTAAGAAAAATATTTCTTGCGGGAGCGTTTGATTACCTGATATCTGATGGCATTTGCATGCGCGCTGTGTTATGTGATCACATCCATTTCTTCTCTGGTGGCAGATAAGAAGCATCCGGAGTGGGAAAGACCATATAAATGCGCAAAAGCGTTAAAAATCGCGTCCCTGATCATTATGGCGGTCATCGCGTTCTTCTGTACGATCGGTATCAAACGTACGACATGGATCGGATTTATCGGTTATATCGGTGTAGGCGCACTGCTGTGGTTATACATGATCTTCATCAAATGGCCGAAAGAAAAGGTATGGATGAAGACACCGGATGGTGAAAAAGAATTTTAGAGAGGGGAGTGGATGTATGATGAAAGAGTTAGAGATTATCATAAAGCCGGAAAAGCTGGAAAATTTAAAACGGATCCTGGACAGTGAAGGCGCCGGAGGCGTTATGATCTCCACAATTTTTGGCTACGGCAGACAAAAAGGTGTAAAACAGGTTTATACCAGAGATGACAATATCGGAGTAAATCTGCTTCCAAAATTGAGTGTCCGAACGGTTGTGACGGATGACATGGTAGATGGGATCATAAAGAAGGTGCTTTTGGAGTTAAATACCGGAAGCTTCGGCGACGGAAAGATCTTTGTGAAAGATATTGAAAATGCAGTGAAAATCCGTACCGGTGAGACGGGAGAAGAAGCATTGTAGGAGAGAAGTAAAAAGAAGAAATACCCTTGTTACTGACAAAACAGTAACGAGGGTATTTTTATGTTTAAAAGCGAAGCGTTTATTCATTTATTATTCCAGTACCATCCGTTTTACACGGGCAAGCGCGTTCTGAACCGGTGGGATCGCAATGATGATCAGTGTGATACCGCCTTCCGTTAAAAGGTAAGCACCGTTGTAGACCAACGAGTAGACCGGAGCGCTCATGTTATAGTCTGCGGCGTAAGCGCCGAAGAAAATAAGACCGGACAGGAAAGCGAAGAAATATCTGCCGAGTACACCCGCGATATAGCCGAGGATCAGACCGTGTTTCTTTTTATAGAAGAAACCGGAGATACCGAGCGCGCCAAAGGCTAACGGATAATCCACAAGCATCTGCGGGATCGTGTAAAAGATCGGTTCTAAGACGAACTGGAGCAGGCCGTAGGCAACTGCAGCGGTAATTCCGACCTTCGGGCCGTACCAGTAGCCGATCAGTACGATAAAAAGCATGGAAAGCAGTGTAACAGAACCGCCCATCGGCAGATCAAACAGTTTGATCATCGAGGTGACGATCGCAAGCGCCATAGCGGCGGCAGAGCATACAAGCTGCTTGGTCGTGATCCGTGCCGTCCGTTTTTCGGTTTTACGCATTAATAAAGATGCGATCAGTAAAACAGCGATAACCGCAATGACCAGAATCAGACCGACGGTCGTCAGTTTTACCGCATCGTCGCCCCAGACGTCAGTCGGGGCAGCAAAAAAGTTATTCATAAAAAAGCCTCCTTGGTATGTATTCATGTAATTTGCCAGGGAGGAGATCTGTTTGCTTCCTTACGCCGGTATTATCCGGTTCAAGTATTAAGGGTCGATATCTTGATATCTCTCAGCATAAGCACCCCCAGCAGATTATACGATTTTTAGCAGTAACTACAATAGCATCTTTTTGGTGGAACGTCAAGTAAAGAGCGGTTTTTCGCCCGATTTTTTCGTAAGGTTTTAAAGGTGTGTTGGAAAATATTTCAAAAATTAAGTTGACAGATCGGCATAAATGACATATAGTTTGATAAGCAAATAGTTTGATAATCAAAATATTCGAAAAGCAAACAAATGCAAAAAAAGAAAGAGAAAGATAACAAAAAAGGAGAATACATATTATGTTAGAAAAATTAGCAGCAGTGATCAGAGAGCAGTTAAACTTAGAGGACGTTGAAATCACAGAAAAATCCAACTTTAAGGATGATCTTGGAGCAGATTCCCTGGACTTATTTGAACTGGTAATGTCTCTGGAAGAAGAATTCGGTGTTGAGATTCCGTCTGAAGATTTAGAGAAGATCGCAACCGTTGGTGATGTTGTAAATTACTTAAAAGAGCACGGTGTTGAGGAATAAAAAATGAAAACAAGAGTGACAGAACTTCTTGGAATCGAATATCCGGTCATTCAGGGCGGTATGGCGTGGGTGGCAGAACATAAACTCGCGGCAGCCGTTGCGAATGCCGGTGGACTTGGACTGATCGGCGCGGCAAGTGCTCCGCCGGAAGTCGTAAGAGAAGAGATCCGCAAGGCGAAGGAACTGACGGATAAGCCGTTTGGCGTCAATGTCATGCTGTTAAACCCGAATGCGGAGGAAGTGGCAAAGATCGTTGTGGAGGAAGGCGTGAAGGTCGTTACGACCGGCGCCGGAAACCCGGCAAAATTCATGAAGCTGTGGAAAGACAACGGCGTGAAAGTCATTCCGGTCGTTGCGAGCGTTGCCATGGCAAAGATGATGGAGCGCGCCGGCGCGGATGCGATCGTTGCGGAAGGCATGGAATCCGGCGGACATATCGGGGCACAGACCACAATGACATTAGTGCCGCAGGTTGTTGATGCGGTAAATATTCCGGTCGTTGCTGCAGGTGGTATCGCGGATGGCAGAGGATTTGCGGCAGCCCGCATGCTCGGCGCGGAAGCAGTCCAGATGGGAACCGCGTTTGTTGTTGCGAAAGAATCTATTGTACATGAAAACTACAAGCAGCGCGTGATCAAGGCGAGAGATATTGATTCGGAAGTCACCGGAGCTTCCACCGGACATCCGATCCGTGTACTGCGCAACAAGATGACCAGAGAATATCTGAAAAAAGAAGAAGAGGGAGCTTCTTTTGAGGAACTTGAGCTTCTGACCCTCGGTTCCCTGCGCAAGGCAGTGATGGAAGGAGATGTCGTGAACGGAAGTGTCATGGCAGGTCAGATCGCGGGTCTGATCCATGAGGAAAAGACCTGTAAGGAGATTATCGAAGGTATGATGAAGGAGGCCGAAGCGTTACTTGGCGCCAAGGCATAATGGCAAGGAGTAGATAAAATGGGAAAAACAGTATTTATGTTTCCGGGACAGGGTGCGCAGTATGTGGGCATGGGAAAAGAGTTTTACGATACGATCCCGGCGTGCAAAGAAGTTTATGAACTGGCATCCAAAGCATCCGGGCTGGATGTGGCGGCATTGTGTTTCGAGGAAAATGACAGATTAAATATTACAGAGTATACACAGATCGCCATGCTTGCTACGGAAGCGGCATTGTATACCGCGTTGAAAGAGGCAGGTAAGACCTGTGATGTGACAGCGGGATTAAGCCTTGGTGAGTACGGAGCGCTGATCGCGTCCGGAGCGCTTTCCATGGAAGATGCGTTCCGTGTGGTAAGAAAACGTGGAATCTACATGCAGGAGGCATATCCGACCGGCGGGGCAATGTCCGCGGTACTTGCGCTGGACGCAGAGGCGATCGAAAAGATCTGTGAGGAGACCGAAGGGATCGTTTCCATCGCAAACTATAACTGCCCGGGACAGATCGTGATCACCGGAGAGAAAGAAGCAGTGGACGCGGCTGGCGAGAAGTTAAAGGAAGCCGGCGCAAAGCGTGTCGTGCCGCTTAAAGTAAGCGGACCGTTCCATTCCGCGCTTCTTTCCGGAGCAGGGGAAAAGCTTGGAGCAGAGTTAAAGGATGTCACGGTAAATGACATTGTGGTTCCGTACCTTGCAAATGTGACAGCAGATTATGTGAAGGATAAAAATGAGGTAAAACCTCTGCTGGAAAAACAGGTATCCTCCTCCGTACGCTGGCAGCAGACGATCGAGCGCCTGATCGCGGACGGCTGTGATGAATTTGTAGAGATCGGGCCGGGACATACACTCTCCGGTTTCATGAAAAAGATCGACCGTAACGTGAAGACCTGTAACATCGATAAAATGGAGGACTTTAAAGCCTATGTTGAGCAGTAAAAATGCGCTGGTCACCGGAGCATCCCGGGGGATCGGAAGAGCGATCGCCTTAGAGTTGGCAAAGCGGGGGGCATTTGTTATCGTGAATTATAACGGCTCGAAGGAGAAAGCGGAGGAGACAGTCGCAGAGATCAGAAAAAACGGCGGCGAAGCGGTTTCCTATGGATGCAATGTCTCCGATGATGCGGCGTGTGGGGAAATGATAAAGGCGCTCATCAAAGAGTACGGACATATCGACATCCTTGTCAACAATGCGGGCATCACAAGAGACAATCTGCTCATGAAGATGTCGGAACAGGAATTTTCAGATGTCATTGACACGAACTTAAAGGGAACGTTTCATACGATCAAACATCTTTCCCGTCAGTTCTTAAAGCAGAGAAGCGGCAGGATCATCAATATTTCTTCCGTTTCCGGGATCCTTGGCAATGCGGGGCAGGCGAATTACAGCGCGTCAAAAGCGGGCGTGATAGGACTGACCAAGAGCGTTGCGCGAGAACTGGCATCCCGTGGCATCACGGCAAACGCGATCGCACCGGGTGTGATCGCCACAGATATGACCGAAGTTTTAAGCGACGGCGTGAAGGAGTCCTTAAAGGAGCGCGTGCCGCTCGGACATATCGGGGCGCCGGAAGATATCGCGAAGGCAGTGGCATTTTTAGCATCCGATGATGCGGCGTATATCACGGGACAGGTGCTTGCGGTAGACGGCGGAATGTCGATGTAATGGAGCAGAATAGCAGGAAGGAAAGGAAGTTTTTATGAGCAGAAGAGTAGTAGTGACCGGCATGGGTGCGATCACCCCGATCGGTTTGAATATAGAGGAGTTTTGGGCTGGCGTCAAAGAAGGAAAGATCGGTTTTGACGAGATCACACATTTTGACACGACAGATTACAAATGCAAGCTTGCGGCAGAAGTAAAAGGATTTGATCCGAAGGAGTTTATGGATTTCCGTTCCGCAAAGCGTATGGAGCCGTTTTCCCAGTATGCAGTGGCTGCGACAAAGGAAGCGATCGAAGACGCAGGGCTTGATATGGAAAAGGAAGATCCGTACCGCGTGGGCTGCGCGATCGGCTCCGGTGTCGGAAGTTTGCAGGCAATCGAGCGGGAATACAAAAAACTGCTTGAAAAAGGACCATCCAGAGTAAATCCGCTTTTAGTTCCGATGATGATCTCCAACATGGCAGCAGGAAATGTTTCCATTCAGTTCGGACTCAAAGGAAAGAGCTTAAATGTGGTAACGGCGTGCGCGACCGGAACAAACTCCATCGGAGAAGCATTCCGTACGATCCAGTACGGGGATGCGGATGTGATGGTGAGCGGTGGTACGGAAGGATCTGTAACACCGATCGGAATTGCGGGATTTACAGCGCTGACCGCATTATCCACAGAGACCGATAAGACAAAATGCTCACTTCCGTTTGATAAGAACCGCAGCGGTTTTGTCATGGGTGAAGGTGCGGCAGTAGTTGTTTTAGAGGAACTCGAGCATGCAAAGAAAAGAGGAGCAAAGATCTACGCGGAAGTGGTAGGTTACGGATGCAGCAGTGACGCATATCACATCACCTCCCCGGAAGAAGACGGATCCGGCGCTGCAAAGGCAATGGAAAACGCGGTTGCTGACGCAGGGATCGCGAAAGAAGAAATTACTTATATAAATGCGCACGGAACCGGAACACATCACAACGATCTGTTCGAGACACGCGCGATCAAAAAGGCGTTTGGGGAACACGCAAAGGACATCCATATCAATTCCACAAAATCCATGGTTGGACATCTGCTTGGGGCAGCAGGTGCGCTGGAATTTGTTACCTGCGTCAAAGAGTTAGAGGAAAGTTACATCCACAAAACGGTTGGTTATACGACACCGGATGAGGAGATCGATCTGGATTACTGCAAAGAGCCATACGAGGAAGATTTTACTTACGCACTCAGCAATTCCCTCGGATTTGGCGGTCATAACTCCAGTATTTTGTTAAAGAAATATCAGTAGGAAGTTTGGGAGAAGGTTTTAGATAGAGAAAGGAAGCATCCATATGTCCGTATTGACGACAAAGCAGATTATGGAAATCATTCCGCACAGACAGCCATTTCTTCTGATCGATACGATCGAAGAACTCAAGATCGGAACGCGTGCGGTCGGAAAAAAATGTGTCAGCTACAATGAGCCGTTTTTCGCAGGGCATTTTCCGGGGGAACCGGTGATGCCGGGCGTGCTCATTATCGAAGCACTTGCACAGACCGGAGCGGTCGCGATTTTAAGTGAAGAGGAAAACAGGGGAAAGACCGCGTATTTTGCGGGCATCAACCAGGCAAAGTTCAAAAAGAAAGTGGTTCCTGGAGATGTGCTTACACTGGAAACTGAGATCATAAAACGAAAAGGACCAATCGGTGTCGGAAAGGCAGCGGCTTACGTCGATGGAAAACTTGCCGCTTCGGCAGAATTGGTATTTGCAATTAGTGGAGAATAAAATGGAGAGTTTGTTAGGAAAAATCAGACAGAAAAAGGAAATCAAAGCAGAATTAAAACAGGAAGCAAAGCCGGAAACCGTAGACTGCAAGGCGTGCGGAAAAAAGGTAGACCGCGCGGAAGCGATCAGACGGCTCTATGTATGCCCGGAGTGCGGCGGATATTTCCGTGTCAATGCCAAAAACCGTATCAAAATGGTGGCGGATACCGGAAGCTTTACCTCCTGGTTTGACGACATTGAAGGTGGAAATCCACTCGGATTCCCGGGATATGAGGAAAAACTGCACGCAGTGCAGGAAAAAACGGGCTTAAAAGAAGGCGTTGTCATCGGAAAAGCACAGATCTACGGGGAGGATACGGTGCTTGGTGTGGTAGATGCCAGATTTTTAATGGGAAGCATGGGTCATGTAGTTGGAGAAAAAATTGCGGCGGCAGTAGAGCGTGCGACGGAAGAAAAACTTCCGGTCATCTTATTCTGCTGTTCCGGTGGTGCCAGAATGCAGGAAGGTATCGTATCTTTGATGCAGATGGCAAAGACATCCGCAGCGTTAAAGAAACATTCCAAAGCCGGTCTTTTGTATATGCCGGTCTTAACGGATCCGACCACCGGCGGTATGACTGCCAGCTTTGCGATGCTTGGGGATATCATTTTAGCAGAGCCGAAAGCACTGATCGGTTTTGCCGGACCGCGTGTGATCGAGCAGACCATCGGACAGAAACTTCCGGCCGGATTCCAGCGTTCGGAGTTTCAGGTGGAGCATGGTTTTGTGGACCGCATCGTAGAAAGAAAAGACTTAAAGAAAACCTTATACGATATTTTAAAGCTGCATCATAAAAGAGAGGGCTTTGTCAATCTCGAAAAGAACGAACAGCTTTCCGCGGCTCCGAGCGAGCTGATGCGTGAGCGTGCGGCGAAGACACCGCTTAAGGATGCCTGGGAAAAAGTAGAGATGGCGCGTAAAGTGAGCCGTATTTCTTCCGGGGAATACATCGAGGCGATCTTTGACGGATTTATGGAAATGCACGGAGACCGTTATTTCGGGGATGATCCGGCAATTCTCGGCGGTGTTGCCTATCTTGACGGACAGCCAATTACCGTGATCGGTGTCCAGAAAGGAAAGGACTTAAAGGACTGCTTAAAGCACAATTATGGTATGCCGTCTCCGGAGGGCTACCGGAAAGCGCTGCGTCTGATGAAACAGGCAGAAAAATTCAACCGTCCGGTCATCACGTTTGTCAATACTTCCGGCGCGTTCTGTGGAATGGAAGCGGAGGAGCGTGGTCAGGCGGAAGCGATCGCCAGAAATCTGTATGAGATGTCCGCGTTAAAGGTACCGATCCTCTGTATGATGATCGGAGAAGGCGGAAGCGGTGGCGCGCTGGCATTGTCTGTCGGCAATGAAGTCTGGATGATGGAAAATGCGACTTATTCCGTGCTTTCGCCGGAAGGTTTTGCGTCGATCCTCTGGAAAGATTCCAAGCGCGCGAAAGAAGCTGCCGGTGTCATGAAGATCACAGCGCATGACTTGCATGAGCTTCACATCGTTGATAAAATTATTCCGGAATATGGCGGAGCAGACAGCAAGGCATTGGACTCCATTGCCCGCTATATGAAGGTAAATATCCGGGAATTTTTGGAAAGAGAATCAGGAAAGACCGGAGAAGAACTGGCAGAGGAAAGATACAGACGTTTCCGCGCCTTTTAACAACAGAGGAGACAAATCAATATGGCAATTAAAATATGTGGAACGGGAAGCTGTCTTCCCAGGCACTGTGTTTCCAATGATGATCTCAGCCGGATCATGGATACATCCGATGAATGGATCAGGAGCAGAACCGGGATAGAGACCCGTCATCTGGTTACGGAGGAGACAACAACGTTTCTTTCGACCGAGGCGGCAAAAAGCGCGCTTTCCGAGGCGAATCTCGCACCGGAAGAGATCGATCTGATCCTGGCGGCAACGATCACGCCGGATCATGTGATCCCGTCGCTTGCCTGCGAGGTACAGCGGGAGCTTGGAGCGGTAAACGCGGTGGCATTCGATATCTGCGCCGCGTGTTCCGGATTCCTGTTTGCGTTAAATACGGCATATGCGTATTTAAAGAGCGGGCAGTACAAAAACGCGCTCGTGATCGGAGCGGAGACGCTTTCAAAGATCATGGACTGGGAAGACCGGTCAACCTGCGTTCTGTTCGGAGATGGAGCCGGAGCAGCGGTGATAAAAGAAGAACCTGGCGATGCGGGGATCAAAAGCCTTGTGCAGGGTTCTGACGGCGCGCGCGGCGAGGCACTCCTCTGCGATGGCAGACCGATCGCGAATCCTTATGTGGAACAGACAAAACCTGTACCGGCGTATGTACATATGGACGGGCAGGCAGTATATAAATTTGCGGTACGCACCGTACCGGATGTCATTTCCCAGGCAATCCGGGAGGCGGGAATCGAGCCGGATCAGGTCGATCATTTCGTCCTGCATCAGGCAAATATCCGTATTATTGAGTCGGTGGCAAAAAGACTGCACCAGCCGATTGAAAAATTTCCCGCAAATCTCCAAAAATGTGGTAATATATCAGCAGCAAGTGTGCCGATCCTTCTGGATGACCTGAACAAGAGCGGAAGGATAAAGAAGGGAGATACCATAGTCCTTGCGGGCTTTGGCGGAGGACTTACCTGGGGCGCTGCGGTACTTACCTGGTAGAGGAGAAAGATAAATGGGCAATAGAGAAGAAACACTGAGCAGATTGCTGGTATGGATCATGAAGGATATTATGGAGATTGAGTCAAAATCCTTAATAACCGGAGAATTCAAGGATATCACGACAAATGATATGCATGTGATCGAAGCCATCGGGATCGGGGAGCCCAAAAAGATGACGGAGATCGCCAGACAGTTGTCCATTACGACCGGGACGCTTACAAAGTCCATGAACGGTTTAGAAAAGAAGAGTTATGTAAACCGAAAACGAAGCGAAGAGGATAAACGTGTCGTGCAGATTTCCCTCACAGACAAAGGGGTGCGCGCTTATCATCACCATGAAAATTTTCATAAGATATTGATCGAGCGGGTGACACAGGGACTTTCCGAGGAGGAGATCCGTTTCCTCATCGACGTACTCGGTAAATTAAAGGATTCTTTCCGGATCAATTATAAGATCGGAGAGTTGATGAACGATATGTTTTCCTAAAGAAAACGTGTCGTGTGAGTTGTGGTAATAATTTTACAATATACAATACAATAATGAAGCAAGATGAGCGGCCTGAGTTGATGCAGACCGCTCATTTTGTCGGTCTTTGAAGAATTATTTATAATAATTTAATTTGTTCCCGTAATCGGCGTGTGCTAAGATAAATATATGAAAGCATGAGACGGGAAGAAGCGGTGAAGCATACGGTAGATACCTGCATCAGAGAAGGAATCCTGAGGGATTTCCTGTTAAAATACAGGGAGGAGGCCATAGAGATGTGTATCTTTGAATATGATGAGGAAGAGACCCTGCGTCAGCTGGGGCAGCAGAGACATTTGAGCCGGAGTATGACTGGAAAGCAGTATATGAAGCTTATGTCCGGCAGAAAATAGGATGAGTGATAATCAGGCGAGGGAGAAAAGATGGACAATAAGAGATTAGAGAAACAGTTTGATTTTTTTCGGGAGATCGACAAAGAAAAATTTATCGGAAGACAGACCTATCTCACCGATGGCGAGCGGAAGGAAAACGATGCGGAACATGCATGGCATATGGCGATCATGACCGTGTTGCTCGCGGAGTATGCCAATGAAAAAATAGATGTTTTAAAGACCGTTATGATGCTTTTGATCCATGATCTGGTCGAAATCGATGCGGGTGACACCTATGCTTATGATGAAGAGGGAAAAAAGACGCAGCGCGAGAGGGAGGAAAAAGCGGCAAAGCGCATTTTCGGTTTGCTTCCGGAAGAACAGGGCGAAAAACTGATGGCATTGTGGGAAGAGTTTGAGGCATATGAGACGCCGGAGGCGAACTTTGCCCATACGATGGACAACATCCAGCCGGTCATGTTAAACGATGCCACAGACGGAAAGGCATGGCTGGAACATGGAGTGCATCTTTCCCAGATCCTTGGAAGAAACAAAAAGACGGCGGAAGGATCCAGAGAACTGTGGCAGTATGCCTATGAAAAAATGATCGCGCCAAATGCAGCGAAGGGACGGATCATCGAAGACTGAGAACGATTATTATAAACTGAAGTTTTTACCAACATAATCATATGGAATAATGTTGACAAAGATGAAAGAAATAATAAAAAAAATCAGAAAAAACAAACAAAAACTGGTAGAAAAGCAGTTGCTATTTCGAAAAAAAA
>ERZ1034844.631-NODE-631-length-18718-cov-4.847399_pt1 | contig 18718 bp, 17 predicted proteins | sample MGYA00520594_ERZ1034844 | MGnify/ENA primary metagenome ERZ1034844 (study PRJEB33766, sample SAMN09781733) | gut metagenome | biome: gut microbiome | host: Homo sapiens | place: Madagascar | study: EMG produced TPA metagenomics assembly of the PRJNA485056 data set... | reverse complement strand
ATTCCGTCGCCTGCGTCGATGGGGTCACCGATAATTGTCTGACAATCAACCATATCCTTAATCTTATCAATGGCTGTTGCAAGAATTCCTGATGCTGACTGATCTTTCATAGTTTAGTCCGCCTTTCTTTTTAGTAACTGTTCCGTTATTTGGAAGTTACATTATTGTTTGATGATTTATTATTTGAAATAACAACTTTTAAAAGCTGTTTCAATAAACTGAATACAAGTGCTATTCCCGCATTAATCAAAGCTCTCGGGATAAAGGCTGTTTTCGTAACAAACGAAACGGTTGTTTTTTCACCGCAATAATCGGCAAAAACATTTGCTTTGTAATCCTTGACCTTCATATTTGAGCAAATGAATCCGAGCGACGGATAAAGCGCCGCACAGACCTTGCCGTACTTGATTGCGGTTGCCGCAGCATCATCTTCGGTAATATGAATGTCGAGATGAAATTTTTTGATTATGACCGCACGCTTAATGAACCGAACAGAAAATCTTTTGAGTGCTCCGACGCAATTGTTTATAAGCTCAATAACGCCTGACAGACCCTGATTATTATAAAACGTCTTGAGAAAGTTCTCTTTCTTCGGCTTCGGCTTTTCTTCCTTTTTCTCTTCGGGTTTCTCCTCTTTCTTCTCCTCCTTAGGCTTCTTCTCCTTTTTCTTCTTTTCGGGGAAAGGATAAAGAGTAAATTTAAGGAATAACCAAGAGACCTTGCATCTTACTGCATCGGTATATTCAAGATCAAGAACGACAGGTATACTCAGAACAATTATGAAAAATGCAATTATTCCGAGAATTATGTATAAAGCTGTCATTCAATCACCTCCGTGGTTTATTCTTCCGTCACCTTGACGGGCTCACCTGTTATCATCTGATTTTCAATTATCTCTCCGTCATCGAGATTAATCTCGAGCTGACCGTTGATTTCATCGTTTTTCGGCAAATCCTCATGCTCCGGGAGATCCGGAAGATCGTCGAGCGAGGAAACGCAGAAGCATTTGAGAAATTCGGGTGTTGTACCGTATATAAGCGGTCTGCCGGGCAGCTCAAGTCTGCCTCTTTCCTCAATAAGACCCTTGGCAATAAGTGTTCCGATTACACCGGAGCAGTCCACACCTCTGACCTGCTCGATAAATGACTTTGTGACCGGCTGGTTGTATGCTATAACCGCCAAAACCTCAAAAGCAGCGGCGGAAAGCGGCGTGTTTTTCTTTATTTCAAGTACCGCTCTGACCTGATCGGCATAATCCTGACGTGTGCAGAGCTGATACATATCGTCCATTTTGACAAGGCAAATGCCGCTGTTTATTGATTTAAGAGCTTCGTCAATACCTCTGAGAGCTTCCTCAACAGGTTCTTTTTCACATTCGAGAGCCTGACAGATACGCTCAATTTCCAGCGGTTCGCCCGCCGCAAAGAGTATTGCCTCAACGGCACCCTGCAATTCATTCATTTTCATTTATGTAGTCGTCCTCCACATCTACGTTTATATCGGAATCAAGCATTTCGACTTCCAGATCATCGTCAATCTGAGTCAGTGCAATTTTTTTATCCTTTGCAAGCGACAGGATCGCAAGGAAAGTTGCAACCATCTCGGATCGGGATTCCGCTTTTTCAAAGAAGGAAACAAAGCTCTGCTTTTTCTTTCTGAACAGGCTTCCCATAATATAGCTTACACGTTCCCTGATCGGAACAATTTTGTGAGCAACAATCCCCGAAAAAGCCTCGATCGGCGGCGGAAGATTTCTTTTTCCCCTGCCGACTGCGTTAATATATGCTTTCAAAAGCTCGATCGGCTGATGTAATCTTGTATATGTCATATCGGGAGGAAATTTTTCGGGCTTTCTCGAATAATGGTCAAATCCGTTCGCCTGCTTTGCGAGTTTTTTTGCCATAATCTGACAGTCCTGATACTCAAGCAGTTCACCCTGAAGCTCTTTTTTGAGCTCGTCCGCCTCCTCCTCGTGAACAGGAAGAAGAGAAACCGTTTTTATATATATCAGTCTTGCCGCCATTTCGAGAAACTCACTGGCAACCTCCATATCCTCCTCTTTCATCTGCCGAACATAGTCAAGATACTGCTCGACAAGCAAAAGAATCGGGATATCATTGATATCAATTTTATGTTTACTTATCAGATGCAAAAGAAGATCAAGCGGACCCTCAAAGACATCCAATTTGTATGATATGGCGTCCATACATTCACCTTTTAAAAAATTAAATAGAATAATCGGTTGAAACCGCTGTAAATCAGATTTGAAAGATACGAAAGCGGAGTTGTCAGTGCTCCCGAAAGAAGAAGTACAAGAATAATAATATTGATGTATCTTTCGTATTTCATTACGCCGAAGTAAAACTTTGCGGGAAGAAATGCAAAAAGTATTCTTGAACCGTCAAGCGGTGGAATAGGTATCAAGTTGAACACCGCAAGGTTGATATTTATTATTGCCGAATACTGGAAGAAAATATTAAGTGCCAGAACTGTTGTTGTGAGCTCTCCGCCTCGCTTTGAAGCGATCAGGATAACTGCATATCTCAGAAAAACAGAAATAAAAGCAACAATAATATTTGAAAGCGGACCTGCAAGGGCAATGAGCGCCATAGCCAGCTTCTTGTTCTTCAGCTTTGTATTGCGGACATTAACCGGAGTCGGTTTACCGTAACCGAAACCGACAAGAAAAATCATTACGGCACCCAAAATATCAATATGTGCCAGCGGATTGAGCGTGAGTCTGCCGCTGAGCCGTGCCGTCTGGTCGCCGAGCTTTGTTGCAACAAGAGCGTGAGCATACTCGTGAATCGGTATGATACAGAAAACAACAAATGCGCTTACGCAAATCTCCATAAATATCGACAGCATATCGCCGCCTTTTAGTAAACTTAATAGCATAGTGAATCTCCGAAATTAGATTATTGCGCCGACAATTCTCGGCAAACCGCTGAGATCGTTAAACGTCTCTGTCGAATCGGCATTTTCTTTAAAAAGTTCAGATATATATTCTGTCTGATCCTCTCCGCATTCAACAGCAATCAAGCCGCCTTTGGAAAGTTTCTTCATCCAGTGGGAAGCAAGCACACGGTAAAAGTCATATCCGTCTCTGCCGCCGTCAAGCGCCGTAACGGGTTCTTTCTTTACCTCTTCCTGTAATCCCGATAAATCCGAAGTGCGGATATACGGAGGATTGGAAAGTATCAAATCGGGTTCAATATCGGAAAGAACCGTAGCATCAAAAATATCTCCGTTTACTGCGTTGACATTTTTAACTCCGATTTTCTCAATATTTGAAAGCAAAAATTTGAACGCATTGGGGAACTTTTCAACAGCAAAAACCTTAGCATCGGGACGTTCGGCAGCTATGCTTACAGCTATGCATCCCGAACCGGAACATAAATCAATTACCGTAGGTTCCGACTGATCTTTCAAAAAATCAAGAGCATATTCAACAAGCTGTTCCGTCTCGGGTCTCGGGATCAGAACGCCCTCGCCGACATCAAAGGTTCTGCCCATAAAGTCCCATTCCCTGATGATATACTGAAGCGGCTCACCGTTTATACGACGATCAATAAAACGGAAAAATTCCGTTTCTTCGTCATCTGTAATCGAGTCCGCATATTTCAAGCGAAGTGTAGAAATATTACAGCCCGTAACAAATGCCGCCAGACACTGCGAATCAAAATCCGCGTCATCTTTTTTTGCGGCTTTCAGCTTTTGAGAACCGAGTTTAATTATCTCACTGACCGTCATCGCTATCCTCTTTTATTTCCTCGCTTTCATCGGGAACGGGATCGTTGATATTTTCCTTTTCCAATCCGAGAGCAACCTTAAGCGAAGCGATTCCGACCTCAATAATATCATCGGTCGGCTCCTTTGTTGTAATTCTCTGAAGCCAAAGTCCGGGAGCGGAAACAATTCTGGTAAACAAATTATCCTTCTTTCCGGCAAGACGGATCGTCTCGTATCCGACGCTCATAATAAGCGGCAAAATAAGAATTTTGATTATCATCCAAACCGCCTTGTAATCACGAACACCGGGAAATATCATAACAACAATCGTTGATATAATTATGCTGATAATCAGTGTGAGAAAGATGAAGCTTGTTCCGCATCTCGGATGAAAACGACGCTGTTTTCGTACGTTTTCGACGGTTAAATCAAGTCCGTGCTCATAACAAAAAATCGACTTGTGTTCTGCACCGTGATACATAAACAGCCGTTTGATATCGCTCATCAGCGAAACCGCCCACATATATGTGACGAAGATAATTATACGCATTACACCCTCGATTGCAGGCTTCCAGGCGTTGCTGTCCGCCTTACCGAGAATCAGGTCGGCAACCTGGCTCGGCAGCCACATAAAGAGGAAAAACGCAAGTGCAAAGCCGATTACACCGGAAATAATTCCGATAACCGTCATCATTTTCGGTCCGAAGTGATCGGAGAGCCAACGGTCGAACTTTGACATTTCCTCCGTTCCATCATCCTCGAGAGCAGTCGTTTTCTCGGCGGATTCCATAAGGCATTTATATCCGAAAATCATCTGTTCAACGAAGCTGATCGGACCTCTGATAAACGGAAGTCTTGCAAATTTATATTTATCTTTCAGAAAATGAGCTTCTTTAAGCTGTGTTTCGATTCTGCCGTCGGGCAGTCTGAGAGCCATTGCAACTCCTTTGGGGCCGTTCATCATAACGCCCTCCATCAGAGCCTGACCGCCGACGCTGACCTTGTTATTTTCAGGCATCTTCATTTTCCTCCATAGCTTTCTTTTCGTTTTCGGCTGCGATAGCCGCATCAATGTCCCATACGTCCTCAAGCTCCACGTGGTCGATTGCAAACGTTATGGTAACTGTCGTTCCCTGACCGAGAACGCTGTCTATATCAAATGTTCCGTGATGAAGTCTTACAATTTCATCAACAACGGCAAGTCCGATTCCAGAACCGTGAACCGTCATATTGGTCTTGTAGAATTTCTCCTTGACGTGAGGAAGATCCTCGGCAGAAATTCCGCAGCCGGTATCGGAAATAACAATCGTTATTTTATCGTCCTTAACTTCCGCGGAAACATTGATTTTTCCGCCCTGCTTCGTGTACTTCAAAGCATTGTCAAGAATATTTACGAAAACCTGCTTGATTCTGTCCGGATCGCCGTCCATAGGTGCGGGAAGATTCGGTGCGTTATACACAAGGTCGATTCCCTCACGCATTGCCCTATCCTTGAAGGCAAAAACCGTTTCGTCGAGTTCGGCAAGTATATCCATTTTTTCATTTTTCAGAACCATTCTGCCGCTCTGCATTCTTGAGAAATCAAGCAGCTCCTCAACAATTCCGTTGAGTCTTGTTGACTCGTTGATGATGACCGTCATACCACGTTTTGTAAGATTCGGGTCGGTATCGCCGATCTGCAAAAGCGTTTCGCCCCAGCCTTTGATTGCTGTAAGCGGAGTTCGTAATTCGTGCGAAACCGTGGAAATAAAGTCATTTTTAATCTTATCGGCTGTCTTGATTTTTTCAGCCATATCGTTAATTGTGTTGCAAAGCTGACCTACCTCATCATTATAGAGGTAGTGATCAATTCGTGCATCATAATTTCCATTTGCGATCATCGTCGCTGTGTCGCAAACCTCTTGAATCGGGCGAACAATCGAGTTGATAAAAACAGTGCCCGAGATAACAAGAAGAATAACAAGGAACAGAAAAGTAAGGGAAATGATAAAATACCAAGTGGTGATTTGATCGTCGATCTCCTCAAGAGAGATCATATAACGCACAGAACCCGCCTGCTTATTTTCCGCTGTTGTAATAATCTTTGTCAGCGCAATGATTTTTTCGCCCGACGAATTGTCTCCGTGCCAGACGGCAGTCTTATTGGTGCTTGTGAGAGCTTCATCATATTCGGGAATTTTAACCTTATCCGTAACAGGAAAACCGCTCGATGAAATGAACACATTGCCGTATTTATCAAGCACCCAAACTTCGACCGAGGATTTATCCTGAAAATCGGAAATATATTCACGTGCACCTTTCTCAAAAATCGCATCGTCGGTTGACGCATAGTTTTCAAAGTAAATATCTACAATTCCGTTGGCGTAGGATTCAATCTTGCGTTCTGCGGTTGCGTAATAGTAGGAATGAATAAAATATGCGGCGGCAATACAGATGATGAGAAAAACAGCAACTATAATTGTTGAAGCCTGAAAAAGCCAGCGTCTTGTAAGTCCGCCCTTGAAGCTGACGTTCAATTTTTCCTTTTTCATCTGCATCACCTCCTGTTATTGATTTATTATGTAATCAGATCCAAACGTAACCGAATCCCCAGCGTGTAAGAAGATGTTTCGGATTTGACGGATCGGGTTCAATCTTTTTCCTGATTCGTCTGACATTTACGTCAACAATCTTTTCTTCGCCGAAGTATTCCGTTCCCCAAACGTGGTTGAGAATATCGGTTCGGCTCAAATTTGTTCCCTGATTGCGGAAGAAATATTCAAGAATCTGAAACTCAACCTGAGTAACATCAATCTTTCTTCCGTTGCAGGTAAGAGTTCGGCTTTTACAGTCGAGTTTAAAATCACCGGAAGTAATGATATTTTCATCTGCATCCGTTTCATTCTTTTGCGAAGATGACGAAACACGTCTTGCAAGCGCATCAACCCTTGCCGTAAACTCGGACGGAGAAAACGGCTTTGTAACATAGTCATCGGCACCGAGAAGAAGTCCGTTAACCTTGTCCATCTCCTGTGTTTTAGCTGTCAGCATCATAATACCGATATTGTTGCTCATGGCGCGGAGCTTTTTGCAAAGCTCAAGTCCGTCCATTCTCGGCATCATAATATCGAGTACCGCAATTGAAATTCCTTCGGGCTCCTGCTTATATTTTTCATAAGCGTCAAGTCCGTCGAACGCCTCGACAACATCATAGCCTGCACGCTTGAGATTGATAACAATAAATTCTCTGATTGATTCCTCGTCCTCGGCAACCAGAATTTTTATAGGCTTCATTTTTTTCCTCCTAAAATCGTTGTATTAAAGTTACTCGTTAGAATTTCATCTTTAACACCGAAGTCATAACCGGCGTCGGTGATTGTGTAAACATAGGTTGTGCTTCCGTATGAAGTCAGCAGTTTAGCGTTTTTATTCTTATTCTTTGCCTGTTCATCGTTCTTATCATAATAATAGATGCTGAAAAGAAGATTTCCGAGCTTTTCTTCAGAGCTGTTCCAGTGGTAGAAATCCCACTGGCCCTCATTTCCGAGAACCGTTATCCTGCCGACCCAACTGCTCGGGATTGAAAGAATATATCCTGCATCTTCATCAATTACAGAATACCGAACCGCCCTAAGCCTATCGTCACGGAATTTAACCCACTTTGTGTAATAAACGCTCTTTGTGGGAGCTGTTTCCTCCTTTGAATTTGCCGCCGCAATCGCAACAGCGCTGTTGTCCGCAACGGAAGAACCGGGCATATCAACACTGACGGGTATTTCAAGAAAACCGTCCGAGTCAATATCCTGACACGTGATTTTCATATGTCTAAGCGTCTGCGACGTGGACTGCGTCGAAACATCGAATAACGGCGCCGCAAGCGTACTTGTCTCATCGTCCCAGTAGATAACCTCGGTTATCATATCATTGTCTCCCTTTCGGGATTCGACGTAAATATAACGCTTATCGTCAATTTTTTCGACATTAATATCAACGTACGATGAGATATTGCCGTCTGTCCTGACGGAGCTGAGTGCCTGAAGCGAAACCGATTTGGGATCATAGGTGTAGACGGTTGCCGAAGCGGTATAGTGATCGGTCACTGAAGAATCTACATTCATTGTGAATACATCGTCGATTCCGTCGCCGTTTACGTCAATGATATCAAGATAAGAATACGGGAATGACGAAATCATTTTCATATTACCGCTTGAAATATCATAAGCGGCAAAGGCTTTGTTTGTCTTGCTCGAAAAGAGGTTCCATCCGATTATAATTTCCGATTTTCCGTCGTGATTCAAATCGGCAAGCTTAACCTCATCAACCGAGCTTCCGAGTCCGTCGAATGAGGACACCGCTTTCCATTCGTTATCCTCATATTCAAAATAATAAATTTTAACAAGATCGGGATTCTTCTTTTCGGTATAAAAAACGAGTGCCTCCTCGTTATTATCCATATCAAGATCGTTAACAATAAATGCCGAGCGGAAAATTCCGTTCTCCGGCGTTGAAAGGCTGTAATCCTTATCAACGAGTTTTTCAAACGAATCCTGCAAGCCCTGGTATTTACCGGAGAGCTTCGGAGGGCGCAGAAGATTGTCGAAGGAGGAAAATCTGAATGAACATCCGCTGAAAGAAACAACTATTGAAATTATAAGCGCAAAAGCAACCAAGCATCTCAGCTTTTTCATACAAAACTCTCCTTTCGTACAATATTCTTCCATAAAATTAACCCATTTTAACAGTCATTACATTATAGCACACTATCTGTCATTTTTACAACACTAAATGAATATTTTTCTTAAAAATTTACAGTCATTTAAAAAATAGAGACCGACAAAAATGTCAGTCTCTGTTTGTTAATCTTTATAAATTGTGGCGGTATATGTCCCGCATATCCAGCACGAGCTGCTGTTATTCAAAATCACCGTAACGGGTACGGTATTTTCACCCTGCTGTAAGGTAACGTTTGTAAGGTCGATTTTTGCGCTGAGCATACTTGCATTGACTGACGAAAGGCTTGACGATGTTCCGACAACGGTTATTTTGCCGATTGAAGAAAGATCAACGTCATTTACAGTGTAACCGGACGAGCCTGTCACTACAACCGATCCGTTCGGTAAAGTCAATGTCTTTGAAGACAATTTGTCGGTATCGAGTTCAACGGTAAAGGTTGTTGTTCCGTCGAGAATCTTTGCATTTTTTATATCCGATGCGTTAAAGGTAAAGCTGTCCGTTGACGGCGTAATCTGAGAATAATCAATTGTACCGACTGCCAGTCCGTCGGTGCTGTCGGCACCGTTTTGAAGCAGCGCAACCTTGACATAGGACGGTGAAACAGTAAATCCGAGCGGCTTATTGATGTAATCCGACGGTGCATTTTTAAACAGCACCGTTGTTGATGTGCTTTCAATCTTATAAACCGGCAGAGTTACGGGAATTGTCAACGAGCTCTCCCCGTTCAGCTTAACATACTTTGCATCCATATCACTGCCGTTGCTGAGCACAACCGGACAATCGACAGTTTGGCTTTCTGTCATTTTTTTGTTAATCTCGATATTTGCATAGGCGGCGGTGACGGAATTAACCTCAGTCTGTGCGCCCGTAACCTTTACGGTTTTAACATTATAAAAAATATCGGACTTGTTAAAAAGATAGTTATCGGGTGTATATTCACTTAGTTCCGAGATTATTCTGGGTGTTACCTCTACCTCTTTCTCAGCGTATTTATCGAAGAAAACCTCAATATAATCGGCAGATTTTGAAACAATCTCGTAGTCGGCATTGGCATCTTTAGCCGTTACCTTGACAAGCAGACTGTGTTTTCCGGCGGAATCAACGTATGCCGTCTGTGCGGTCGCCTCAAAATCATCCGCCGTCAAAAGATCTCCTCCGACAACATATCTGTTGCCTTTAACTGTAACATTTATCGTGTAATCGCTTTGACCGAAAATCTGCAGTCCGAGCTTATCCGGAACGCTGTTGTTCATATCAATCTTGACGGGAATGTCCTTGATTTCGTTTTCAACAACCGGCGCATATTCAAGCGCAACAACAATCCAAAATATAAAGGCGACGACAATCGAAAAAACAACAAGAAATTTTGTGTTTGAAAAAAGCTGTCTCAGCGTAAATCTTTTTGTTTTCATTTCTTGAACTTCTCCTTTATCTTAGTCAGAAGCACGGCAAAAAACGAATTTTTTTTCTGACCCGCCGTATCGGGAAGAATGTAATCCATCAATCGTTCGATAAGAACACCGTCGGAGATTCCTCTTTCAAGCTCTCCGCCGCAGGCAATGGAAATATAGCCCGTCTCCTCGGAGACAACAACGGCAACTGCGTCACTCTTTTCGCTTATTCCGAGCGATGCCCTGTGACGGGTTCCGAGCTCACTGCTGATCGAATTGTTATCCGTAAGCGGAAGAATGCAGCCTGCGGCAATAATCCTGCCGTCTCTGATAACTACTCCGCCGTCGTGAAGTGCAGAATTTGGAAAAAACAGTGCATTAATAAGCTCTCTTGATACCTTTGCGTCAACGGTTGTTCCCGTATTGATGATATCGCCGAGCATAGTGTCCCTCTCAAAAATAATAAGCGCACCGATCTTTTTGTCGCTCATATCCCTGCACGCCTTGCAGATTTCGAGAACCGCACGCTTTTTCCTCTCATAGAGAGCATCACCCTGTTGAGCGCCGAAAAAGTTCAGAAATGCAAACCTGCTTCTGCCCATTGTTTCGAGTGCGTGGCGAATTTCAGGCGTAAAAAGAATGATAAGCACAAGGATAAAATCGCGAAGAATCGTCTTAAATAAATAGGTGCTCGCCTGCATATTCAAAAGACTGATGATCGCATAGATAATCGCAACAAGCAAAAGTCCCTTGACGATCTGTATACCTCTTGTCTCCTTGAGCATTTTAATTGCGCTGAAAACAAGGAATGCAACAAAGGCAATATCAAGAGTATCGGTTATTATATTGTAGGAAGAAAATAAAGCCAACAGCCTGTCCCAAAGAACGCTGAGGTTATCAAATAAAGCACTCATATTTTTCTCCGAATCATTTTTTCTGTTATTATAACATATTTTTTATTCTTTTTCAATAAGGCATACCGAGTGGGCTGAAATTCCCTCTCCCCTGCCCGTAAAACCCAGTTCCTCTTCGGTAGTTGCTTTAACGCTGATATTGTCAATATCCGTCGAAAGTGCGGCGGCAATATTCATTCTCATTTCGGGAATATATGCTTTCATCTTAGGCTTTTGTGCAATAACGGTTGCGTCAACATTGACAACCTTATAGCCGTTATCTCTCAGACGCTGAAATACGCTTCTGAGAAGGACAAGACTGTCTGCGCCGAGAAACTGCGGATCGTTATCGGGAAACATTCCGCCGATATCGCCCATCGCCGCAGCTCCGAGCAAGGAATCGCTCACAGCGTGAAGAAGAACATCAGCGTCGGAGTGACCGAGCAGACCTTTTTCGTAGGGTATTTTCACTCCTCCGATTATCAAATCACGACCTTCAACCAGCTTATGAACGTCATATCCGTGTCCTATTCTCATAAAAATACCTCCGATTCTACGAGTTTTTTATAGTCCTCGTAGGTTAAAAACAAATTCAAAATATCAAGCATAGCCTTGGTAGACATCTTTTCGGGCAGATCAAGTTTAATTAAAATCCGCTGTCTTTTTGCCTTGCTGTCGGCGGAGCCTGTCAGTCCGTCGTCGTAAAAATCATTGAGAGTTATCTCTCTTCTTTCCGACTTAACACACTCCGACACACCTATCCCGGCTTTTTCAAAGGCGTTTGCTATAACATCAGCCGAAACTCCCTCGACGCCCAGTTTTCCTTCTTTTGACGCCTCGGATTTCCTTTTTTCTTTTCCGTAAATATCGGGTATATACACATTTGTTATATAATCTTTCGGAACAATTGATGTTATGAAATTTCTTATAACAAAGCCTGCCGAATCACTGTCGGTAAGGATAACAATTCCCTTTTTCTCTGCAAGTTTTCTTATCAGCCTTTGCTTGTCCTTATCTTTGAAAATTCCGAAGCCCTCAGTTTCTATAATTATTCCGTCAATTATTGATGAGAGCTTGATTTTATCGTATCTGCCCTCAACGATAACGACCTGATCGACCTTAATCATATTTTTTCACCGTTTGAAACAAGGAACAGCTTTGTAATTGTCTGTTCAAGAACAAGTCTGCCGCTGACCGATGTCGATTTTAAAAGTCGGTCGGCATCGTCAAGAACGTCAAGAAATGTTCTGATCTGAGAAACGGAGTATTTCGACGCCGCTCTTGCACCGTTTGTGAGTCTGAATTCCTTGTTTTTATAGTTAAAATCCTTTGCGGCGTCCTCGGCTCTGAGTCCACCGCTGACATAAACCTTTGCTCTGTACATATCGACGTAAGGTGTAATCAGTGCACCGAGAATGTTTATCGGTTCTTCTTTCATTGCAATGAGCGTATCGAGAATATCCATCGCAAGGTCACAGTTGCCCGAGGTTAACGCTTTTGCAAGATCAAAAACCCTCGCCTGTACGGTTTTAACCACAACGGCATCAATATGCTCTCTGCCGATTTCTCCCTCTTTTTTATAGGCACAGATTTTATCAAGCTCATTTATTATAACCGTCATATCATCGCCGATCAAAGTGAGAAGATAACGTGCATTCGATGGTGAAATCGTGCAATTCCTTGAGCTTGCACCCTTTTCAACGAGCTTAATCAGCTGATTGAGACCTGCGTGCTCAAAGGCGACCGAACAGCCGAATTTATCGACCTCGGAAAGTATTTTTCTGCCCTTTGCGCTTTTCATATTCACATCGAGACTCGGATTGGAAATCAGAATGACCGTTGTTTCGGGAATATCGGAAACCAGCTTTAAAAATTTATCGGACTGATCCGAATTGAGACTGTCAAGCGCAAGATCCTTGATATGAACAAGCGTTCTTTCGCTCATCATAGGAAGAGCCTCCGCCGCCTGCGACACATCGTCAAAATCAACCCCTTTGCCGTCGTAGCCGTGGAGATTGAAATCGGCAAATGCAGGGTCAACCGCCTTTTTAATTATGAGGGATGTATAATGTCTGATCAGATATTTTTCTTCGCCGTAAAGAAAATAGAGACGTGAAAAATCGCCTGATCCGATCTGCTTTTTCAGTTCGATCTCATTTAATTGAGGCATCAGTTTCCCTCCCTGATAAATATTTTATAATTGCTTTTCTTAATTTTTATATCCATATCACCGTATACTTCGGTTGAAATCGAATTTTTCGAATCGCTTTCTCCCGAAACGATGATCTTTTTGAAGTTAATATTTTCGGGAACATCATCACAGATAAGAATATCTCCCGTAAGAAAATTTTGTGGTATCTTGCCCTCACGAAGAATGATTGTAATATTCACTCCGTCAATGTCGCACACGGCAACCGAATATTCATCGGCAGAAAGAAATTTGACTGTCGTGGCTTTCCAAAGCTTTATCTTCGCATTCGAATTTTCGGTAATATTCTTTTCATCATATACAGACAGCAACGAGTCGTTTTTCTGTGAAACAATAAGTTTGTTTATCTTGCTTTCACCGATCAAACCGTAAACCGAGCTGTAACCGCCGTTGATATCGGCAATCATCAAATCAGTTTCGCCGTCGGATCCCATAAGTGCATCAGATACGGAATCGGAAAGATATTTGTAATCACCGTCCGAGCAGATAACAACATTATGCTCACCGTCGGAAAGAACTGCGGCAACGCATCCGTCTGTGTCAAGGACTCTCAGAAAATTGTAACTGTCATAGTCAAAATGATATAATAAACAGCAAGTGAGAATAACTGCAGCAAGTCCCACGCTTGAAATTTTAAATGCTCTGCGGTTATTAAAAATCAGCACCGCACCGATAATCAACGTGTAGAAAACAATTGCGCCGTAAACCCAGTATTCATTATCTGTTCTGACAGTTGCAAACGGAAGACCCGAAATAAATTTTATTACGGCAATAATATATCTCGCAATCAGTCCCGATTCGAGCGAGAACACAGCTCTGAGACCGCCGAACGGATAGAATAACACCGTCAAGCCACAGGTCAGCATACAAAGCGCCGCCGCATAACCGATGAGCATATTTGAGATAATTGAATATACGGAAATGTAGCTGATAAAAACTATCACAAATCCGAGTGACGCAAATGTTGCGCAGGCGGAAACAAAGAACAGCCGAAGAACGGACTTTGCGATTTTGCCCCATATACTGTCCTTTATTTTTGATACAACGTGCTTCTCAAGTAAAGGATTTACGGCAATTATTCCGAGAGTTGAACTGAAAGAAAGTAAAAATCCTATATCGGCTGTAATCAGCGGATTTATTATTCCGAGAAGTAACGCGGCAAAGCCGAGCGAATTGATCGGATCGGCTTTTCTGTGGAACAGATTGCCGATAAGAATCATAATAAGCATTATTCCCGCTCTGCAAACCGACGGAGTAAGACCCGTAACAGCCATAAAGAAAAGCGTGAAGCCGATGCCAATTGAAGAATTGATTTTCTTTCGTACTTTTAATTCTTCAAGCACGGCATAAAGTCCCATTACCCACACCGAAAGGTGCATACCCGAAACAGCAAATACAGGCGCAACACCCGCACCCTTGATATAGCCCATCGTTTCGTCGGAAATATACGACTTGTCTCCGATCAGCATACCGATTCCGACGCCGCCGTAATCATTCGGAAGTCCGTCAAGGATTCTGTTCGTTACTGTCTTTCTGATTTCATACAGGTAATAGCCGAGAGGCTTCCTTTCGGGTTTGGTGATCTCGATTGGGTAATCGTCGTCATAATTGCTTACATATCCGCCGAGAAAAATCCCCTTTGAATTATAATAGAGCTTAATGTCTCTCGAAAACGATCCGATTTCATAAAGCGTAACCTTTAATCTGATTCTGTCATAGGGTTCGGTGTCAATATACTGCGACGCCGAAAGTCTGAGCTTAACCTTAAAATTTTTACCGTCAATCCTGTTTGTCGTTAGTGTGTAATAATACTTTGTACCCGTAAAGTCAGGCTCTTCAAGAACCGTTGCGTCGAGAGTAACCTCTTTATCGGTTAGGCTGTCGGCATAAGATATTTTGTAATCGGTTGTCATCTCAAACGAAATGCCCGAAAATATCAACGCCGCCGCAACAAAGAACGGCGTAACACTCTCACGGATTTTGCGGATAAACGCCGTCAGTAGGAGTATTATAATTCCCGCGCCGATCGAAACAAAGGAAAATCTGTCGTCAAAATGCGCACAGACAAAAAGTACAAATAATGATGAAAAGCCCATGATTGCCATGGGCCTGTATTTCAATTTCATTTAAAAATGAGAGGAAGTTTCTCAAGGAACACGATGTCTTTTCTGTCTGCGGCGTCACCCTCTGCGAGAACTGCCGCCTTAGCTACGATATCAACATCAAACTTGTTGACAAGCTCCTCCACGGATTCAAGCGACTTGCCCGTTGAAATAACATCGTCAAGAATAACGATTTTCTTTCCTCTGATCTGTTCGCCGTCGGCACCGTCAAGAATGAGCTTCTGCTCGGTTGCCGTTGTGATAGACTTAACGGAAACGGAAACAGGATTCTGCATATACAATTTCTCTTTTTTACGTACAACAAAATATTTCTTTCCGCTTTGACGTGACATCTCGTAGGCAAGAGGTATGCTCTTGGCCTCCGGAGTTACTATGTAATCAAACTCAGGGAGCTTGCCGAGAAGCTCGGAAGCGGCGGCAACGGTAAGCTCAACGTCGCCGAAGATGATAAAGCCTGCGATTGAAATATTCTCGTTAAGCGGACAAATCGGAAGCTCTCTTTCGAGACCCGCAATTTTCATTTTATATGTTTCTGACATTATTATAACTTCCTTTCAAACATTTAGCTGTGAAAATATATTTTAGTACGTAAATTATCAGCCTGCCGGCCAGCCGAACTCTCTGCCGCCCATAAGATGAAAATGAAGATGCTTAACCGTCTGTCCTGCAATATCGCCGCAGTTGTTAACAATACGGAATCCGTCGTCAAGACCCTCCTGCTTTGCAATCTTTGCAGCAACATCAAAGATGTGAGCAACAACTGCGCTGTTGCTCTCATCGATCTCGGCGGCTGATTTGATATGCTCCTTGGGTATTATAAGGATATGAGTCGGTGCCTGCGGTGCAATATCACGAAACGCAAAAACAGTATCGTCCTCATAGACCTTGTTGGACGGAATTTCTCCGTTGATTATTTTACAAAAAAGACAATCCATAATAATCAGTCCTCCAAAAATTATTTTATAAGCGATTCAACAATTTCGGAAACCGCTGCAATCGCGTCGTCAACCTTGGCTATATCCTTCGCACCCGCCATAGCGAAATCGGGCTTTCCGCCTCCGTTTCCGCCTGCGAGCTTTGCAACGGCACGAACAACGTCGCCGGCCTTAACTCCTGCTTTAACCGCACCGGGAGCGCAACTGGCGGCAAAGTTTGCCGAACCCTTTTCCTTGTTTACCGCAGCGAATACGGCAACTATATTGTCTCCCTCGGCCTTAGCCTTATCGGAAAGCTGACGAAGCTCGTCAACCGTAACCTCTCCTGCATTTGCGGCAATAACCTTAACGGAACCGATCTCAACGGCATTGTCAAACAGATTGCCCGAGCGCATCTCGGTAAGCTGTGCTGTAAGTGAATCAATTTCTCTATCCTTTTCCTTGAGCTCATTTGCGAGCGAAACAGCTTTCTTTTCGATATCCGAGGGATTGGCAACCTTGAGCGCCGCAGCAGTGCCGAAAATCTTTGAATTAAGCGAGTCGATATACTTAAGAACGCCTGTTCCCGTAACTGCCTCAATACGCCTTACGCCCGCTGCAACCGAAGTTTCGGTAATAATCTTGAACAGTCCCAGCTTGCCTGTATTTGACACGTGAGTTCCGCCGCAAAGCTCAGTCGAGAAATCTCCGGCCTTGACTACACGTACAACGTCGCCGTACTTCTCTCCGAAAAGAGCCATTGCACCTGTTTTCTTTGCCTCTTCAATCGGCATTTCGGTCATAGTTACGCTCTGAGCCGAAAGAATGATGTTATTTACTTCATTTTCAACCGTCTTAAGCTCGTCTGCACTCAAGGCGGAGAAATGGGAGAAATCAAAACGAACCGTATTTTCGTTGACAAGCTGTCCCGCCTGCTCAACGTGCGAACCGAGCGTTTTTCTCAAAGCCGCCTGAAGAAGATGAGCCGCTGTGTGATTTCTTGCAATCGCATCTCTTCTCTTTGAGTCGATAACCGTCTTAACGCTGTCGCCCGTCTTGGCATTGTCTCCCTCGGTAATTCTTCCGTAATGGAGAAAAACGCCGTCGTTCGTCTTTGTCGTATTCTCAACCTCGAAGGTGAAGCCGTCACCGTAGATGTAACCGGTATCGCCGACCTGTCCGCCGCTCTCGGCATAGAACGAGGTCTTATCGGTTACAAGGAACGAATCCGCACCGTTTTCAAGGACATCGCATCTTATTCCGTCGGTGATGAAAGCAATGATTTTGCCCTCCGCCTCATACGAATCATAGCCCTTGAACTCAGTTTTTTCAATACCCTTTGTTACAACGCCCGTATCGTTCCAGCCCTCGGCGCCTGCGCCCTTATGAGCGTCACGAGAACGCTTACGCTGAACAAGAACAAGCTCCTTGAACTTTTCCTCATCAACGGTCATTCCTTTTTCTTCAAGAATTTCCTTTGTAAGGTCAATCGGAAAACCGAACGTATCCTGAAGCTTGAAAGCGTCCTCGGCTGAAAGCTCCTTTGTCTTTGAATCATCAATCATCTTTGATAGAACATCAAGACCGGCGTCAATCGTTCTGTTAAAGCTCTCCTCCTCGGTTGAAATAACGTTGACGATGAAGTCACGCTTTTCAACGAGATTCGGATAAGCATTTTTGTTTTCATTGATAACCGTATCGGCAACCTCGGCGAGGAACGGTCTGTTGATACCGAGCAATCTGCCGTGTCTTGCGGCTCTTCTGAGCAGACGGCGAAGAACATAGCCTCTGCCGCTGTTTGACGGCATAACACCGTCGCCGATCATAAATGTTGTTGAGCGGATATGATCCGTAATAACACGAAGAGAAACGTCGCTCTTTTCATCGGTATGGTATTCAACGCCGGCAATCTTGGCAATGTGCTTCATTATATTCTGAATTGTGTCAACCTCAAAGAGATTGTCAACGTTCTGTGCGATACAAGCGAGTCTTTCAAGACCCATTCCGGTATCAATATTCGGATGAGCAAGCGGCGTGTAGTGGTTGTGTCCGTCGTTCTCAAACTGAGTGAAAACAAGGTTCCAGAACTCAACATATCGGTCGCACTCACAGCCTACCTTACAGTCGGGCTTACCGCAACCATGCTCGGGTCCTCTGTCGTAATAAATCTCTGAGCAAGGACCGCAGGGACCTGCGCCGTGCTCCCAGAAGTTATCTTCTTTGCCGAAGCGAACCATATGGCTTTCCTTAACTCCGACCTCTTTTGTCCATATGTCATATGCCTCGTCATCGTCGAGATAAACGCTGATATAGAGCTTTTCGGGCTCCATCTCCATAACCTTGGTGCAGAACTCCCACGCCCAGTTTATAGCATCGTGCTTAAAGTAATCGCCGAACGAGAAATTACCGAGCATCTCAAAGTATGTGCCGTGACGTGCAGTCTTGCCGACGTTTTCAATATCGGGTGTTCTGATGCACTTCTGGCAGGTTGTTACTCTTGATCGCGGCGGAGTGATTTCTCCTGTAAAATATTTTTTCATCGGTGACATTCCCGCATTGATAAGCAAAAGGCTCTTGTCGCCCTGTGGAATAAGAGAAAAGCTCGGAAGTCTAAGGTGACCCTTGCTCTCATAGAAAGAGAGAAATTTTTCTCTCAATTCGTTAAGTCCAGTCCATTCCATAAATACTACTCCCTATGTTTTTTAACTAATTTATAATTATATGCTTGAAAGCATATTAAAGT
>ERZ1034844.630-NODE-630-length-18750-cov-4.306767_pt1 | contig 18750 bp, 18 predicted proteins | sample MGYA00520594_ERZ1034844 | MGnify/ENA primary metagenome ERZ1034844 (study PRJEB33766, sample SAMN09781733) | gut metagenome | biome: gut microbiome | host: Homo sapiens | place: Madagascar | study: EMG produced TPA metagenomics assembly of the PRJNA485056 data set... | reverse complement strand
GGCCCGCCAGCGTTCGTCTGTTTGCGGCGCGTCGGAATGCGCGGTGTGAATGGAGAAGGAAAAATAGGCGCAGGATTGTGCGCAGGTTTGAAGAAACAGCCGGTAGTCCTCGCCGCTCAGAGCGTGGGAGCTGGTGTTTTCATAGAAATAGGTTGTCATGGGGTGGCCTCCTTTGCGGGGATAGATGCGACGGCGTAGGTAAAGCTACGCTTGCGGTTCTGTTACAACATTGATACCCGGTGTCCAGTTGCCATCACCCCAGTAGGTATATTTTGTATCAGTATCTTCAAATCGAATAATGTAGATGGAGTACAGCCCAAGGTTCCCGTCATCATAGTTATCTTCAGCACAAAAATTCATTGCAATCCGGTAGTGATCTTCCGTTGTAACAATATCGTAGGATACTTTCGTTTCACTGTGATACTCGTCCAATTTCTTTGAGGCGCTATTCTGAGCTGCTTCCCACGTTTGAGATTCCACGGTGCCGGAGAAAAACTGAAAAAGATCAGCACACTGCTGCTCCAGCATGTCCGGATCAGAAATTACATTGGGGGCAAATTGCGCCAGAAAGGCTGCCTGATCCTGATTTTCCATGTAGGAAAGAAGCTCTGTAATAAGCGCATCGGTTTGCTTACGCATTGACATAAATGGACGGTTTGAAATGGAATCAAAGAACCTGGGCGGCTGATCAGATGCATCCTCGCTGCGGAAAGTGCAGGCGGACAGCCCAATCACAAGAATAATCAGGAGAATGATGAGCGGTAATCCAGAGCGCATAGTAGGTGCCTCCTTCAATCGGGTGGTCGAATTTTTCATGTTCTCGTCTCCTCCTGGGTGAAAGTTCATTGAAACACATCGGGCGCGGAAATTGCGCCCCGCGCAGTAAAATCAGCAATGGCGCAATGAAAGCAGGAAAATCCAAGGATATGCCTAGTTTACAGTCTTCCCCTTAGCCGTGTCAAGGAAATTCGGCAGCGGAGCGGGACATGGTATGATTTTGAGCAGACCGCCTCATTGCCGCTCCCCTGTCCCTCCCCTTGTACGCATCGTTGTATTTATCTATAGCAATACCCCCAACACTGGGCGTCCAGTATTGGGGGTACCTATCAATTTGGAGTACGCAGGGGTAATTTTACAGCACCTTGGACAGGAACGACTGGGTTCGGGGGTTCTGGGGATGATTGAAAATCTCATCGGGGGTGCCGGACTCCTGCACAATGCCGCCGTCCATAAACAGCACCCGGTTGGCAACCTCCCGGGCAAAGCCCATCTCATGGGTGACCACCACCATGGTCATGCCCTCCTGGGCCAGCTGCTTCATAACCTCCAGAACCTCGCCCACCATTTCGGGATCCAGCGCGGAGGTGGGCTCGTCAAACAGCATCACATCGGGGTGCATGGCCAGGGCCCGAACAATGGCGATTCGCTGCTTCTGACCGCCGGAGAGCTGGGAGGGAAAGGACATGGCCTTATCCTCCAGCCCAACCCGCTTCAGCAGAGCCATGGCATCTTCCTTGGCCTCGGCCTTGGATTTGAGCTTCAGACGAACGGGAGCCAGGGTCATGTTGTCCAGAATCGTCAGGTTGTTAAACAGATTGAAGTGCTGGAATACCATGCCCATTTTCCGGCGCATCTCATTGATATTGGTCTTGGGATCGGTCATGGAAACGCCGTCGAACAAGATCTCGCCGGAGGTTGGAGTTTCCAGCATATTGAGGCATCTTAAAAACGTGGACTTACCGGAACCGGAGGGGCCGATGACGACCACTTTTTCGCCCCTGGAAATGTGCTCGTTGATGCCGTTTAGCACATTCAGAGAGCCGAAGCTCTTGTGCAGATCCTTAATCTCAATCACTTGCGCGCATCCTCCTTTCCAGCAGGCCCATCAGGCCGGACAGAATCATAACCATTGCCAGATAGAGCACGGCAATACCCACATAGGGCATAAACGCCTGATAGGTCTTGCCCTGCACCAGCTGCGCGGCCTTGGTAAGGTCGCGGAGACCGATGACGGTGACGATGGAGGTGTCCTTCAGCAGGGTAATGAGCTCGTTGCCCAGGGCGGGAAGAATGTTCTTAATGGCCTGGGGAATCACCACAAACCGCATGGTAGTGGCATAGGGGAGCCCCAGAGAACGGCCTGCCTCCATCTGGCCCTTGTCGATGGACATAATACCGCCCCGGATGATCTCGGATACATAGGCGCCGGAGTTGACGCCGAAGGTCAGCATGGCAACGCCAATCTGGTTTCGGGTGCTGGCAAAGATAACGAAGTACATAATCAGCAGCTGAACCATAATCGGCGTGCCGCGGATCACAGTGGTGTAGATCTGGCAGATGACATTCAGAACACCCAGAACCGGGTTGTGCTTTCCGGGGCGCTGCTGATCATGGCTGGTACGAACCACGGCCACCAGGACACCCAGAATAATGCCCAGCACCAGTGCAATCGCTGCCACCTGGAGCGTCACCCCGATGCCCTTTAAGTACAGAAGCCAGCGGTCGCCTTCCACAAAGCTCTGAATAAAATCGTCTTTCACGCCGGAGAAAAATTCCGCCATTGTGTTGCTCCTCTCTTGTAGTTGATATCCCTACGGGGAGAAATCAGGAAAAATGGGGCGGTTGCCCGCCCCATTTCCAAAGATACAGGTTATTCCGCCTTGATGTACTGATCCAGGATGGCCTGTACGGTGCCATCGTCGATGAGCTCCTTCAGGGCGTTGTTGACAGCATCCCGGAGAGCGGTGTTGTCCTTGCTGACGCCGATGGCATAATCCTCGGAGACAAACTCAGTGCTCAGGATTTTCAGCTTGCCGGCATTCTGCGCAACAAACTCCTGTGCGGGCTGGCTGTCGATGACCACGGCATCAACCTTGCCGCCGAGCAGTGCCTGAACTGCATTTGCACCATTGGGGAATGCAGTAACATTTTCTTCGCCATAGCCGCCGTTCTCGGGCGTGTCGGAGCAGTAAATGTAACCGGTGGTGGATTCCTGGCAGCCAATCTGCTTGCCCTCGAGATCGTCGAGGGACTCAATGTCGGAGTCGATGGGAACGATAACCACCTGTACGCCGGTGGCATAGGAATCGGTGAAGTCAACGTTCTGCTTCCGCTCGTCGGTAACGGTCAGGCCAGCCATTGCGATGTCTTCCTTGCCGGTCTGGACAGAGGTGATGATGGAGCCAAAGTCCATGTCGTCAACCACCAGCTCAAGGCCCAGCTTCTCGGCAATCTTGCCTGCGATGTCAACGTCGATGCCCTCGAAGGTGCCGTCGTCGGCAACCATCTCATAGGGAGGGAAGGCCGCATTGGTCGCCATGTGGAGCTTGCCGTCTTCCACGGTGGTGAAGTCAGCGGCAGCAGCCTCGGCGGTGGAACCGGCCTCGGCAGCGGGGGTCTCGTCCTTTACGGAAGCCTCAGTTGCAGCCTCGGTGGGAGCCGCAGTAGCAGCCTCGGAGGTGGCGGCAGAGGAAGCAGCGGAATCGCCGCAGCCTGCCAGCATGGAAAGGCAGAGCGCACAGCTCAGTGCCATTGCAAAAAACTTTTTCATGATGAAATCATCCCTTCAAATAGATGAATGTGCCAAACGGCAACGCCACTTTGGCCCATTCGAATTTCATGCTATTGATTATAGCACCTTCCTGTAAAAAAAACAGAAATATTCACAACATTCAGAAGAATATACGCATTTTCCATGATATACACAAAAAATCATGAATGCGGGCGGGTGCTCTGTGACAAATTTACCCCATAAGCAGAGTCAGCACAGCCTTCTGGGCATGGAGCCGGTTTTCAGCCTCCTCGAAGATTTCGTCGGCGTGGGCCTCAAAGACGGAATCGGTGATTTCCAGGCCTCTCCGGGCGGGGAGACAGTGGAGCACCAGACAGCCGGGAGCGGCCTTTTTCAGCAGCTCGTCATTGACCTGATAGGTGCCGGAGAACACGTTGGTGCGGGCTTCCTGCTGGGCTTCCTGGCCCATGGAGGTCCACACATCGGTATAGACGGCGGTGGCGCCAACCACGGCCTCGGCAGGATCCCGCATTAGGCGGAACCGGTCGCCGTAGGCTTTTGCAAAGTCCAGAATTTCCTGAGGCGGTTCATAGCCCTGGGGGCAGGCAACGGAGACCCGCATCCCCACCTTCAGGCAGCCCACGATCAGACTGGAGCAGACGTTGTTGCCGTCGCCCACGAAGCAAAGGTGCTGATCCTCCAGAATGGGATCCCGTTCCCGGAGCGTCATCAGATCCCCGAGAATCTGGCAGGGGTGGGAGAAGTCCGTCATGCCGTTAATCACCGGCACGGTGGCATGGGAGGCCAGGGCCTCCAGCTCCTCCTGCTTATAGGTGCGGATCATAATGCCGTCGCAGTAGCGGCTGAGGGTTCGGGCGGTGTCCTGAATGGGCTCTCCCCGACCAATCTGGGTGTCGGCGGCGGTGAGATACATGGCGTGACCGCCCAGCTGGAACATTCCCGTTTCAAAGGATGCCCGGGTTCGGGTGGAGTTTTTGGCAAAAATCATCGCCAGAGTTTTGCCCGCCAGGCGGTCATGACGAATGCCGTGGCGTATATCGTATTTCAGCTGATCTGCCAGATCGAGAATTTCGAAGATATCCTCGGTGGTGAGATCCAGGAGCTTCAGTAGATCTTTTTTCATGGAATGTTACTCCTTACGCGCCCAGCACTTCTGCCATAATGGCAAGGCCCTGATCCATTTCCTCCTGGGAGATGGTCAGCGGGGGCAGCAGACGGATGGTGCTGTGACCGGCGGTCAGACACAGAAGGCCCTTTTCGATCATGGCGTTGACCTTAGCGCTGTAGCCCTCCTGATCGGTAAGCGCAACACCCAGCATCAGTCCCATGCCCCGGACTTCTTTGACGCCGGGCATTGCGGAGATCTTCTCCTTGAGATAAGCGCCCTTTTTCTTGACATCGGCAAGGAGCGCGTCATCCAGCTGCTCCAGCACGCTCAGACCGCCTGCGCAGCAAATGGGGTTGCCGCCGAAGGTGGTGGCATGGGTGCCGGGGGTCAGGACGGTTTCGGTCTTAGCCCCTGCCAGAATGCCCGCCAGAGGAAGTCCGCCGCCGATGCCCTTGGCAAAGGAAACCACGTCCGGCAGAATGCCATAGTCCTGGAAGCAGAACAGGCTGCCGGTACGGCCAACGCCGGTCTGCACCTCGTCTACGGCAAGAAGCCAATCCTTCTCCTGGCACAGAGCCTGGAGCGCGTTGACATAATCCTGATTCAGAGGAAGCACGCCGCCCTCGCCCTGAATGAGCTCTACCATCACGGCGCATACGGTGCCGTCGTCCAGGGCCTTGATGGCCTCCAGATCGTTGGGCGCGGCATACTGGAAGCCCTCGGTGAACGGGAAGAAGTACTGATGGAACACATCCTGGCCGGTGGCGGTCAGGGTGGTGATGGTTCTGCCGTGGAAGGAGTCCTTCAGGGTGATGATGGTGCTTCTTCCTGCGCCGTATTTGTCATAGGAATACTTCCGGCAGAGCTTGATCATGCCCTCGTTTGCCTCGCCGCCGCCGTTGGCAAAGAAGGCGCGCTTCATGCCGGTGCGGCCGGTGAGCTGATGGGCCAGCTCGATGTAGGGCTCGGAGTAGAACAGGTTGGAGATATGGCCCAGCTTGGCGGCCTGATCGGTGATGGCCTTGAGCCACTTCTTGTTGCCGTAGCCCAGGCAGCTCACGCCAATGCCGGAGGTGAAGTCGATATATTTTTTGCCCTCGGGAGAATACAGGGTAGCGCCCTCGCCATGGTCGATGGCAACGGGGAATCTGCCATAGGTCTGCATCACGCACTGGGCGTCGAGGTTCATCAGTTCTTTGCTTGTCATAGGTGTTTCATCCTTTCTGTGGGAGCGATCAATAGATCATGGTGCCGACACCGGCATCGGTGAGCAGCTCAATGAGAACGGAATGCTCAATGCGTCCGTCGAGAATATGGGCACGGCTGACACCTCGTCGCACCGCCTCCACACAGCACTGAATCTTGGGGATCATGCCGCCCTTGATGACGCCCTCTTTTACCAGAACGGGCACCTCGGATACGCGGCATTTGGAAATCAGGGTGCCAGGATCGTTGACATCCCGCAAAAGGCCCAGCACGTCGGTGAGAATCACCAGCTTTTCCGCGCCCAGACCGGCAGCCACCTGGGCCGCAGCGGTATCGGCGTTGATGTTATAGCACTTTGCGCCGTCGGCACCGGCAGCCACGGAGGAAATCACGGGGATATAGCCCGCGGCCAGAACGTCCAGGATGGGCTGGCAGTTGACGTTTGTGATATCGCCCACAAAGCCGTAGTCAAAGCCGTCGCCGGTTTTCTTCACGGCCTCCAGCATCCGCCCGTCCATGCCGCACAGACCCATGGCCTTGCCGCCGTAAGCGTCGATCAGAGAGACCAGATCCTTGCTGACTTTGCCGCAGAGAATCTGCTGGACGATGTCCATGGTCTCCTCGTCGGTATAGCGGAGCCCGTTGACGAACACGCCCTCTTTGCCGATCTTTTTCAGCATGGCGGAGATTTCGGGCCCGCCGCCGTGGACGACGACCACCTGAATGCCCACCTGGTGCAGCAGAACAATGTCGGACAGCACTGCGCGGCGGAGATTCTCACTGATCATGGCATTGCCGCCGTATTTCACCACGACGATTTTGCCGGAATACTGCTGAATATAGGGCAGAGCTTCGTTTAAGACCTTTGCCCGATCCATAATACTAAGACTCATCGGATTCAACCTTCTTTTCGGGGAATGGATTAGGTACGATAATCCCCGTTGATTTTCACATAATCATAGGTGAGGTCACAGCCCCAGGCGGTGACGGCATGCTCCCCCTCGTTGACATTGACCTGGATCTCCACCTCGTCCTGGGAGAGAACCTTTTTCGCCAGCTCCTCGTCGAATTCCAGCCCCTCGCCGGCCTTGCACACGGCAATGGAGCCTGCAGCGGAGGCAAAGGAAACGTCTACGCACTCGGGACGGAAGGGCGCCTTGGAATAGCCCATGGCACAGAGTACCCGGCCCCAGTTGGCATCGGCGCCAAACATGGCGGCTTTCACCAGAGAGGAACGGATGACCTCCATGGCCAGCTTTTCGGCGGCTTCGTCACTGCGGGAGCCGGAGACGGTGCAGGTGACCAGCTTGGTAGCGCCCTCGCCGTCGCCTGCAATCTTCTTTGCCAGCTCGGTGCAGACGAATTTCAGTGCGCCGTAGAATACATCATAATCTTCGCTCTTCCAGTCGATCAGCTGGTTTTCTGCCGCACCGGAGGCGAGAATGCAGCAGGTATCATTGGTGGAGGTGTCGCCGTCCACGGATACCCGGTTAAAGGTGACCTTGGTGACCTCATACAGCGCATCCTGGAGCACATCCGGGGAGATGGCGCAGTCGGTGGTCAGGAAGCAGAGCATGGTGCCCATGTTGGGATGGATCATGCCGGAGCCCTTTGCAATGCCGCCCAGCCGAACCTCCTTGCCGCCCAGCTCAAAGGAAACGGCAATTTCCTTTTTCTTGGTGTCGGTGGTCATAATGGCGGTGGCGGCGTCGCCGGAACCGTCGCGGCTCAGAAGAGAAGCCAGGGTGGGGCAGGCGTTTTCGATCACGGAGACATTCAGCGTCTGACCGATGACGCCAGTGGAGCAGACAATAAAGTCCTCGGGGCGCAGCCCGGTGGCGGAAGCCGCAGCCTCACACATTTTCACGGCGTTTTCGTGGCCCAGCGGCGCACAGGCATTGGCGTTGCCGGAGTTGGCAATGATGCCCCGGGCAGAGCCGTTTTCCAGATGCTCCATGGTGACGTAGATGGGCGCTGCCTTGACGCGGTTCATGGTGTAAACACCGGCGGCTGAAGCCTCGGTGTCGCAGAGAATCATGGCAAGGTCGTTTTTGGCGGCAGAGGAGCCTGCCTTCACACCGGCGTGGACACCGGCTGCCCGAAAGCCCTTTGCGGCAGTTACGCCGCCGGAAATCAGTTTCATAGGGATAACCTCCAGCATTAAAATATCAGTGAGAAGCAGCGATGTTCCGCTGCTGATACGTCTTTTTGAGCCACCGGCCCAGGTAAATGAGCCCCATAGAGCCTGCCGCCGCAATCAGCAGCCGGGGAACGGAGAACAGGAACCACTGGGGGGTGGAAAGCTCCGGCTGAGCACCAAACATATGCACCCAGATCCGGTTATAGTAGGTGATGATCGTCCGATGCAGGGCGAGAATGGGAATGGTGTTCTGCCCCAGCGCCATCAGCACATGGGAAATCTTCCTGCCCTCTAAAAACCGGCACAGCCGCAGCATCACGCAGGGGCCAATCACGCCGCCGATGAAGTAGATCACCGGGCCCCAATCTCCATGGGGACCGTAGGCGCTCATGAGCATGGAGGTGGACATGGCGTCGTTCCAAATGCCGATGCACACCACCAATGCGGCGGCAGCAATGTAGCAAACCGGCTCCAGCCATTTATGATTCCACTGGCGCTCCAGCAGATTGATCTGACGGATGCCATAGCCTGCGGCCATGAGCGCCGCGGCCAGGAAGCAGTTATTAAAGTTCCAGGGGAGCCGCAGGGGCAGGTGGTTCAGCGCAATGGTGATGAGCAGACAGGGGACGATCATGTACCGGAGCTTCCAGCCGAATTTCCGGCGGAGCAGCAGGAGCAACAGAAACGCGCCCGATGCGGTCACCATGGCGGTGAGGAACCACAGGGGATAGTTATAAGAGGTAAAGAAATGCAGGGAAGGGGTGGTGTCGGAGAATAGAATCACGCCCTCGGAATAGAACACGCCGAAAATATGCTTGAGCACCTGCTTGGCGGTTTCCCGGGTCTGGGGGATCACATAGGGAATCCAGTCGATGAGATACAGTACCATCAGCGCGGCATTGTAGCCAAAGTAGGGACGAAGCAATGGCTTGGCCCGCTTTTTCAGCTGCATCCCCCAGGGCTCGTCCTTATCCTTCCACAGAAAGCCTGCGGTGAGGAAAAACAGCGGGATCAGCACCACATAACCCACGGTGCCGGTATAAGGCGCCCCGTCGGCATGGACGGAGATGATCCAGAGCATGGCGATGCCCTTGGCGATGTCCAGATAATCCTTGCGTTTTCGTTCTGCCATGATAAAATCCCCTTCCTATTAAGAGTATTTTATCACAGACCGTAATTCTCGTCTACACCCATCATAATATTGAGATTCTGGACGGCGGCACCGGAAGCGCCCTTGCCCAGATTGTCAAACTGCGCCGCCACAATGGCCTGGGTTTCGTTGCCGCAGACAAAGATGTTAAGGTCATTGGTGCCGACTACATTGTTGCTGCCCAGGCATCCGCCCTTGAGCACGCCCTCGCCCATCACCGGCATCACGTGGATGTTCTTCTCACCGGCATAGAAGTCGCTGTAGGCCTTCTGGAGAGACGCGAGACTGTTGGTGCCGGGAAGCAGGTCAAAGTGCAGGGGAACCGTGACCAGCATACCCTGGGGGAAATCGCAGACAATGGGACAGAAAATCGGTTTTTTCGTCAGACCGCAGACCTGCATCATCTCGGGAATGTGCTTATGACTCAGAGAAAGCCCGTAGTGCCGGGGAGAATCATATTCCGGGTCGCGCTCAGGGGACTCATACTCGGCAATCATCTTCTTGCCGCCGCCGGTATAACCGGTCAGGCTGTGAGCGGCCAGGGGATAGTCCGGAGGGAGAATGCCCAGCTGCACCAGGGGATACACCAGGGAGATAAAGCCCGTGGCGTGGCAGCCGGGATTGGCCACAAACTGCGCCTTCTGAATCTTCTCCCGGTGGGCCTTAGAAAGCTCCGGGAATCCGTAAGCCCAGGCGGGGTTCGTCCGGTGGGCGGTGGAAGCGTCAATGATCCGGGTGCCGGAATCCTCTACCATTTCGGCGGCTTCCATGGCCGCAGCGTCAGGCAGGCACAGGAAGACATAATCCGCCTCCTGAATGGCACCCTTCCGAGCAGCGGGATCCTTTTTCATGGACTCGGGAAGCTCAATGAGGGTCACATCATCCCGAAGACCCATCCGGCCTTCGATCTGGAGACCGGTGGTTCCGGCCCGTCCGTCAATAAAAATCTTCGTCACTGGTTCTCGCTCCCTTCATAGGGGGCAGCAGAGGATGCGTGCTCCTCCACAAACTTCTCGATATAGGCGATCTGCCGCAGAACCTCCTGCTCGGCGGGGCCGCCCATGACCTTCCGCTCGTTGACGCAGGTCTTCAGGGCCAGCGCGTCGTAAATGTCGCCGTCGAAGAGATTGGACACGGCACGGAAGTCCCGCAGCGTCAGTGTGTCGAGAGTATCGCCGGACTTCAGGCAGTTGTTGACCAGCCGGCCGACAATCATATAGGCCTCCCGGAAGGGCATACCCTTTCTGGTCAGGTAATCGGCGCAGTCGGTGGCATTGATAAAGCCGCCGGAAGCAGCCTTGCGCATATTCTTGGGCAGCACGGTCATGGTTTTCAGCATGGCGGAGAACACGGGGATGCAGAGCTCCACGGTGTCGATGGCGTCGAATACGGGCTCCTTATCCTCCTGCATGTCCTTGTTATAGGCCAGGGGCAGACCCTTCATGACGGTAAGCAGGGTAATCAGACTGCCGTAAACCCGTCCGGTCTTACCGCGTACCAGTTCGGCCACATCGGGGTTCTTCTTCTGGGGCATAATGGAGGAGCCGGTGGAATAGGCGTCGTCCATCTCCACAAACTTGAACTCCCAGGAGCACCAGAGAATGATCTCCTCGGAGAACCGGCTCAGATGCATCATCAGGATGGAGCAGGCGGAGAGGAATTCGATGGCGAAATCCCGGTCCGATACGGAATCCATGGAGTTCTCCGTGGGCTTCTTGAATCCCAGGGCATGGGCGGTGAATTCCCGGTCGATGGGATAGGAGGAGGTTGCCAGCGCACCGGCACCCAGCGGGCACTCGTCCATCCGCTCCAGGCAATCCTCCAGCCGGGTGATGTCCCGGCGGATCATGTTGGCATAGGCCATCATATAGTGGGCGAAGGTGGTAGGCTGGGCCCGCTGCATATGGGTGTAGCCGGGCATAACCGTTTCGGTGTTGGCCTTGGCCTTTTCGGTGAGCACCTTTTCCAGATCCAGCAGCATGCCGATGATCTTGGGAATCTCATTTTTTACATACAGCCGGAAGTCCACGGCCACCTGATCGTTCCGGCTCCGGCCGGTGTGGAGCCGCTTGCCGTCGGGGCCGATGCGCTGGGTGAGCATGGCCTCGATGTTCATGTGGATATCCTCGTTCTCCATGGAGAATTCCACGTTGCCGTCCTCGATGTCCTGGAGGATGGCGGTCAGCCCGTTTACAATGTCGTCGGCCTCCTCCTTGGTGATAATCCCCTGCCGCCCCAGCATGGTGGCATGGGCCAAAGAGCCCTGGATGTCCTGCTTGTACATCCGCTGGTCAAACAGAATGGAGGAGTTAAAGTCGTTTACCTGGGTATCCGTCTCCTTCTGAAACCGTCCTGCCCATAATTTCATAGTAAATCTCCTTATATAATCGTGTGATGAGTGGTGAGATGGAAAGACGTCCGGATGGACGTACCGGCAACGGCCCGGATGATGGGGACCGTTGCCGGAGAAGAAACATAATAGTGGGAAGCGCTTACTTCAGCTTGCCCTGCTCCCGCAGCGCCTGAACCTTATCCGGCAGACCCCACAGATTGATAAAGCCCTGGGAATCCATCTGGTCATAATCGCTCTCGTTGAAGGTAGCCAGCTCCTCGGAATACAGAGTTTCGGGAGAGGTGACGCCTGCATGGGTCACATTGCCCTTGTAGAGCTTGATCTTTACGGTGCCGGTGACGTGCTCCTGCGTCTTGTCCACAAAAGCACTCAGAGCTTCCCGCAGAGGAGTGAACCACTTGCCGTTGTATACCAGATCGGCAAAGTCTACGGCCAGCTTCTGCTTCTCATGGAGGGTATCCTTATCCAGGGTGATCATCTCCAGAACCTCATGGGCGTAGTAGAGGATGGTGCCGCCGGGGGTCTCGTATACGCCCCGATCCTTCATGCCGACCAGCCGGTTCTCCACGATATCCAGAATGCCGATGCCGTTTTCGCCGCCAACCTTGTTGAGCTTCCGGATGATGTCGCTGGCCTTCAGCTTTTCGCCGTCGATGGCAACGGGAACGCCCTTGACGAACTCCAGCGTCAGGTAGGTGGGCTTATCGGGAGCGGCAACGGGAGAAACGCCCATCTCCAGGAAGCCCGGCTTATCAATGGGAGCCTCGTTGGCGGGATCCTCCAGATCCAGGCCCTCGTGAGACAGATGCCACAGGTTTTTATCCTTGGAGTAGTTGGTCTCCCGGGAAATCTTCAGGGGCACATTGTGAGCCTCGGCGTAGTCAATCTCCTCGTCACGGCTCTTGATGTCCCAGATCCGCCAGGGGGCGATGATGGTCATTTCGGGAGCAAACCGCTTGATGGCCAGCTCAAACCGAACCTGATCGTTGCCCTTGCCGGTGCAGCCGTGGCAGATGGCGTCGGCGCCCTCGGCCTTGGCGATCTCCACCAGCTTCTTGGCGATGATGGGACGGGCGAATGCGGTGCCCAGCAGATACTGCTCATACTTGGCGCCGGCCTTCATGGAGGGGATGATTACGTCGTCTACCATCTCGTCGGTGAGGTCGGCAATATAGAGCTTGGAAGCGCCGGTCTTGATGGCCTTTTCCTCCAGGCCGTCCAGCTCGCTCTCCTGGCCTACGTCACCGGAAACGGCGATGATCTCGGGGTTGTTGTAGTTCTCCTTGAGCCAGGGGATGATGATGGATGTATCCAGTCCGCCGGAATAGGCCAGAACTACTTTTTTGACTTCTTTGGCTGCCATAATGATTGCCTCCTATATGTTCTTGACGAAATTGTCTTGTGGTTTGTTTGTGAAGATATGGTACCACAGCAGCAGGCGTTTTGCAACCTTCAACTTGCATAAAAATTCACAAAACTCCCGTTTTCTTTTGACAACATCCACAAAATATTCAATATATTCACGAATATACAGATATATTATGAATATTCGTAATTCAGGCTGCATAATTGCTCATAGAGGCGCTCCAGGTTTTCCGGGGAGTGCTCCACTTCGCGGCTGTAAAGCACGGCGGCGTCCAGAATCCGCCGGTGCGGCGTGGAGCCGTCCATGTGCCGGGACAGGGCGAGGATGGCGGCGGTGCTGTAGACGGCAAGTCGCACCTTTTCCGCCACCAAACCGCTCCACACGCCCCGAAGCACATAGCGATAGAGAAAATAGAACAGAATGCGGCTTCCGTCCTCCTGCATCTCGGGATCGGAAAGGGACAGGGGCGCGCTGTCGGCAATCACACGAGGCAGCAGCTCCTTTAACTGTGGGCGCGTGAATTCCATGGACTCCATGGCGGCGAGATACGCGGTGAGCGCCAGGGAAAGCGGTGGAGCGGGCACGTCATTCCAGAATTCCGGGGGGATTTCGCCCTCCAGGGGCAGCGTAATTCCATTTTCGGCAGCAACCAAAGCCAGAGAAAGCTGATCGGCCAGACTGCGGCGGCTGCGGTTCAGGGCGAACAGTGCCTGACGGAAGATCAGTAGCTGGTGGAAGAATTCCGAATCCAGCTCCGGGTCTTCCGTCACGGGATCATCCGTTTCCTTTTCACATAGCTCCAGCGGCTCCTCTAATAACAGTCGGGCCGCTTCGGGGCAGGAGATGGACAGGCAGGTTTCCCGGCGGGCGCCGTATTCCTCCCAGAACCGGGGATGCTCCCGGCAGGTAACAGAGAGGACATCCTCGCCCAGCCCTAAAATCAGCCGGCACAGCTTCTCCTTATTTAAAAAAGGACATTGGCCGTCCTTCAGTCGGAAGAACGTATACTCGTCCTCCTGACAGATGGCGCTGCGGATCTTCTCCCCCAGCGGGCCCGGGATGGACCGGTAGCGCCGAACGGTGTCGTCATCCAGGTCTACCTCCCACCCGGCGCAGCAGGTGTCGGGACAGGCGCCGGCGATACATTGAAAAGACCGGAAACAGGAAAGAAATACTTCGGTCATAGTCCTACCTTCTTCGTGTAAAATTGACGGAAAAACCGATTCTTTTTTCTACTAGAACAATTCAATTATAGCATATATCCGCCAAATGTGAGCCAAAAAGAATGACTTTTTCCGAAATTTACAGGTACTATGACACATTCCGAACATTTGTGCAGATTGCGAAAGCACAAAATGCACATAGGACACAAAATGCACATTTCATGTTCCAATTTGTATGTTGACAAAATCGTCGAAAATTATCATAATGTGTGATGTCCTTTTATGGGTATAGAGGATTTTTGTAAAGGAGGAATAACAATTGTCCAAACAAAGCCCAACTTTGTACGACAAGGTGGACAACGTGATTGTAAAGATCCTGAAATACGTTTCTTACATCTCCGGCGTCTGCCTGATTGCAATTATGTTTGTGGCATTCTTTAATGTGCTTGGCGAGAAGATTTTCCACAAGGGCATTCCTGCATCCACCGAGATCATCCAGTATCTTCACATTCCCGTGGTATTTCTTGCCTGCGGCTATGTCACGCTGGATACCGGCCACACCAAGATCGACCTGCTGGCAAAGCATCTGCCCCAGGCAGTCCAGATGGTCTGCAATGTGGTTGGCAACATCATCGCCGTGTTCATCACCAGCTTCGTGGGCTACCGCGGCATTGTTCAGATGCAGAAGTTCATGGCAACCCATGCCAAGTCTTCCACCACCGGCGTCGGCTTTGCAAAGTGGCCCTTTGCACTGATTTTCTCCATCGGCTTTTTCCTGCTGGCACTGAGCTTCGTGTGGGCTACGGTGCGGCTGTTTGTAAAGAAGCCCGAGGCTGAGGAAGAAAAGAAGGAGGCGGAAGTCTAATATGGATTATGCATCGATTGTAGGTCTTGTGACCTTCCTTGTTATGATGGTTATGATTTTCGCCGGTATTCCCGTGTTTGTTTCCATGCTGGCCTCTGCCTTCGGTGGATTCATTGTACTGTACCAGGGCAATCTGACCATGATGATTACCAAGTTCACCACGGCTCCCTTTGAGCTGGGTGCAAACTACAACTACGCCGTGCTCCCCATGTTTATGCTAGTGGGAGCGCTAGCGGGAGAAACGGGAATCGCAGGCGGAGCCTTTGCGGCGATGAAAGCCTGGCTGGGCCGCGTAAAAGGCGGTCAGCTGTTCACCGTCGTTGCTGCAAACGCTGTGTTCGGTGCTTGCTCCGGTTCTTCCGTTGCAGGCAACATCGTCTTCGGCAAGCTGGCTATGCCTGAGCTGGAGGCCGCCGGTTATGACCGGAACTACTCCATGGGCTGTATCGCTGCTTCCGGCGCACTGTCCACGCTGATTCCCCCGTCCATGGCAATCATTATGTACTGCCTGATCTCCCCCATCACCATGAGCGTTGGTACTGCTCTGATGGGCGGCGTCATCCCCGGCCTGCTCACCGCCATTCTGCTGTGCGTAACCGTTCGGGTGATTGGCCGCATCAAGCCCGGTTCCATCCCCCCTGCTTCCGGTGAGAAGGTTCCCATGAAGGAGAAGCTCAAGAGCCTGCGCCTTCTGATCCCGATCCTGTGCCTGTTCGGCATCATCATCGGCGGCACCTTCGCCGGTCTGTTCACCGCAACCGTCGGCGGCGCCATCGGTGCATTCGCCGTGTGCATTTACGCCATTGTAAAGCGTCTGCCCCTGAAGCAGATTGCCCACAGTGTTTGGGAGTCCGCTACCATGGAGTCCGGCATCTTCCCCATCATCGTTGCCGGTCAGCTCTTTGGCGCATTCATCTCCGCAACCAAGCTGGCAGATACGCTGGCCCGTCTGATTGCTTCCGTCCATGCACCCGCGTTCTTCATCTTTATGCTGGTGGTGCTGCTGTACATCTTCTGCGGCTGCGTCATGGACATCGTTTCCATCATCATCATCACCGTACCCGTGGTATTCCCCGTGCTCAACGCCGTGGGCTACAGCCCCTATGTTCTCGTCATCTGCCTGTGCTTCATGTGCGAGATCGCCGGTCTGACTCCCCCCATCGGCATGAACGTATTTGCTACTGCAAATGCACTGCGCGTCAACCCTTCCGAGATCTTCAAGGGCGTTGTACCATACTTTATTTGTGAGCTGGCAGTGGTCATCATCATTGCCCTGTTCCCCGACATTGTCCTGTTCCTGCCCAAACTGCTGGGTGCACCGGGCATGTAGTTTTCGGTTGCTTCGCGCGAAAGCGTGTACAACATATATCATTATTCTTTGAGGAGGATACAAATGAAATTCAAGAAACTTCTTGCAGCTCTGCTGGCTGTGATGATGGTTGCAAGCATGGCTGCATGCGGCACCAGCACCGCTTCCTCTGCACCTGCTGAGACCGGTTCTGAGGCTCCTGCCGCTACCGAGGCTCCTGCCGCTGAGGAAACCGCAGCTCCCGCTGCCGAGGCTGGTTCCACCGCTGAGGCTGCTTCCGCTCAGGAGGAGACTCCCAAGGCTGAGTCCATCGAGTGCGACCCCCTGACCATCGACTTCTCCACCGTTTACAACGAGACTGAGACCGGCGGCCAGATCATCAAGCACTTTGAGGAGTACATCAGTAACCTGACCGGCGGCGCCATCACCATGAACATCTTCTGGGGCGGCACCCTGTTCTCCGATGCCGAGGCTCTGGACGGCGTGAACTCCGGCGCTGTCAACATGACCGCTCTGGGCCATATGCCTCACCTGGCTACCCTGAACTACCTGGCATTCCCCGGCTTTGCTCCCGGCGGCTCTAAGGCTGCTCTGGACTACTTCGACACCCTGATGTTCAAGGATCCCGAGACCTCCGCTCTGATTCAGCAGGAAGCTGCTGACAACGGCATCATCTACCTGAACGTTCTGGCAGGCGGCGCAAACGCTTTCTGCACCACCTATGAGTTCACCGATCTGGACTCCATGATCTCCGGCTCCAAGTCCTTCGGCAACATGGACGCAGCAATCTTCGAGAAGCTGGGCTTTCAGGTTACCTCCGTTGGCCCCGGCGACTGCTACGACGCTCTGCAGCGTGGTCTGATCGACTCCACTCAGATGGGCCTGGCTCCCATGGTCTCCATGGGCTGGGAAGAGGTTGCTAGCTACTGGGCTCTGGACGGAACCTACACCGCAGGCAACATGTTCACTGCAAACCTCGACTGGTGGAACAGCCTGACCGACGCTCAGCGCCAGGCCATCCAGCAGGCATGCGATGAGGTGGAGGAGTACTCCGCTGGCATCTATGATGACTCCATCGCTTCTGACTGCGCTACCATCGAGGAGAAGACCGGTCATAAGATGGTTGAGTTCTCCGATGCTGACATCGAGCGCGTCTGGGCTGCAACCTTCGACGCTAAGGCTGACTCCGCTATGGAGACCGCTAAGGCCAACGGCAAGGAAGAGGGCATGACCAAGATCCTGGAGAAGGCTGCTGAGATCACCGGTTACGACTGGAAGCACTAATTCTCCCAACAATCGCTCATGAGAAAGGCACCTGTCACATTTCGTGGCAGGTGCCCTTTTTGTTACGTTGCAAGATATTCTTCCAGACAAAGTCCCTTTTTGTAGATTTCCTTGGCGGCGTCCTTGCCCACATAGCGGTAGTGCCAGGGCTCATAGTCGGTGCCGGTGATGTCCGTTTTGCCGTCGGGATAGCGGAGGATGAAGCCGTATTCCCATGCGTGCTCTTTGAGCCAGGTGTATACTTCTTCGCCGGTGGAGTTCACGCCGTCGGCGTTGATGTCCATGGCAAGGCCCGTTTGATGCTCGCTGTAGCCCACGGGATTGACCCATTTCTTTGCGTCCTTTTTCGCCTGAGCGGCGGATTCGCCCTGGTCGATGAACTCCTTGATCTTATCGTCCATAAGGGACTGCTGCTTTTCTGCGGAACGATAGCCGGATGCGACGACGGGATAAACGCCCTGGGCGCGCATATCGTCGAACATCTGCTGAAGCTCGGGATAAATACGACTGTCCACCTGCGTTCCGTTGGAGAGGGTGGTGAGCTCCTGGCTCCAGCCCTCCGGAATGGCGTGATCCTGATTTACAAGGATCAGATTCCAGGGCAGGCTGTCCAGATTCTCAAATTCTAGAGTGCTGGATGAGCCGGTGAAAAGCCCCGCGTGATAGGCCCATATGCCTCCGGCCAGCAGCAAAAGCAGAAAAATCACGGTGCAAATGCGGAGGATAGGGTGCCTTCGGCGGGGAGAATAAGCGGAATCCATGTTACAATCTCCTGTCTTACAAATTACTTCTTACTTCTTTCATTTGATATTACCATAGAAAAATTCTGATTAAGATTCAAGTGGGCAATTTGAAAGATTTCATTAAGAACGACTCGAAGACGGGAAAAAGGTTGCAAAAATCGCACCTGCACGAGGCAGACGCGATTGGATGCTTTGTTACGCCAGTTTTTTATGCACCCGGCGATTGAAGAAGACGGAGAGCATCATGCTCAGAGCCTCTGCAATCACCGTAGCCGTCCAAACCAGGGAAAGCTGACCGGTAAGACTCATGAGCCACGCAATGGGCACAATGAAGAACAGCTGCCGTCCCAGGTTGATGATCAGGGTATAGCGGCTGTAGCCCAGAGCCTGGAACGAGGAGGAGAGGATCAGCGTGACCGCGCCGAAGGGAAGGCTCAGGCAGGTGATCCGAAGGGCTGTGATGCCGATGGACAGCATGGTATCCGACGCACTGAACATCCGCAGCAGCTGCCCGGGGATCTGCAGAAAGAC
>ERZ1034844.627-NODE-627-length-18764-cov-3.371693_pt1 | contig 18764 bp, 24 predicted proteins | sample MGYA00520594_ERZ1034844 | MGnify/ENA primary metagenome ERZ1034844 (study PRJEB33766, sample SAMN09781733) | gut metagenome | biome: gut microbiome | host: Homo sapiens | place: Madagascar | study: EMG produced TPA metagenomics assembly of the PRJNA485056 data set... | reverse complement strand
ATCGAGCACGACTTCCGAGGGAGCTTCATCCGCAACTGGCTTGCAGACATAGAGGACGCTGGAAAGGCTACGCCGAAGGGGATAGCAAGCGCGGTGAAACGTGCTCAGATGCGAGCAAGGAACCCTGCCAGGACGGTCATGAAATACGCAGCCAAGATGTCGCAGCAGATGGCGCAGAGCGCCTACATGGAGTATCTGAAGATTGCTTCGGAAGCGGCGTTTGCGTCAACGGGCAACATCGATGATCCAGGCGTAGGCTACGAACGGGCGCTGTCGGCAGGCATTGCGAAGATGGCGCGTAAAGGCTTGACGGCTTCGACCTACACTCGCAAGGACGGGATTGCTGTTCATGTTCCCGTTGACGTTGGGATCAGGAGGGCGATCGCGGCAGAGGGGCGCGAGCCGAAGATCAAGGCAACGCTCGATGCGGCTGACAGCTCGTTCGGCTTGGTCGAGGTAAGCAAGACGGCTAACCCGCGCGACACGCACCACCGCTGGGAGGGTCGCGTTTACTCCACGGGCGCTAGCACCGCAGGGTTCCCGAGCTTCGAGGAGGTTGTAGGAGACCAGATCAACGATTACAACTGCGGTCACCGCATCCGCGTTTTCAACCCGAACATTGGGCGGCGGTTCTCCGACCCGCTTGAGGGGACGGGATACACGGCTGAGCAATCGGCGGCGCTGCACACAGAGCAGGCGAAGCTCGAGAACGATATCCGGAAGCTGAAGCGCGAGCATGAGGTGCTTCACAGCATGAAGCTCGATACCGATGACGTTAACCGCCGTTTGAAAGCTAAGCGTGGCGAGCTGCAATCTCTGCTAAGCAGGCATCCGAAGATATTGAGCCGCCGCGAATGGCGCGAGTACACATACGAGACGGCAAGGCGCAGGCTCGGACTTTACGGCAAGGTACACATTGACGAGAGCAAGCGGCTAGAGGTTCAGCTTGCAAGCTCAAAGCAGCTAGAAGAAACAAGGCGCAGGCTGAATGCCAACAAGCAGGCGTGGGTCGATTACAAGGCTCGAACGATGGACGAGGAGAATCTTTTCATCAGGTCGGGAGCGCAGCGCAAGCACATCAAGGGAACCAGGGAATACGAGCAGCACATCAGCGTTGCAAACAGAAACGGCTTTCCAGAACCAAGCAGAATTATAGTGAGCGTAGATGAAGCGGAGGAACTGGTACGAAGGTACGCAGGTAAGGGTAAAATGGAAACAAAGCGCGATGGCGGTTGGAGAGGAACAGAAATCTGTGCTGCCAACAGGGTTGTCGGCTTCGTTGTAACAAAAGACGGAACGCACATTCCAACACGGAAATTCAAGATTCACTATAGCAAGAAAGGGACTCATATAGTCCCATATACGGAGGAAGGCAAGCTATGGATTGGAAAGAACTTAGCGCCATAGAGGATTCGATTTTAGGGCATCAGGTAAGCGTTCTGTGCATCGATGGTCAAGTAGTTGATGGGATGTATTGCTGCTGTAACGCTGCCGATGTTGACGAGGGCGAAGAAATCGAAATCGACATAAAGCAGAAGGCTTTCTATGTTGCAATTCCAATTAACGAAATTGATTCCATAACCGCAATAGACTGATTTTTAATTCAGCGTTTTGCGGAATCCACGCAAAACGGGTTTAATTTTGCCGCTAAGCCGTTTCTGAGGTCGATTGATCGAGGAAGCGGCTTTTCTTTTTGCTTATAAACAGTATTTCTGTTCATAGACCAAAAAACGGCTTGTTTTTCGGTCTATCGCCCTGACGCATCAAAGCGCCCTGCGACACGCAAATAGATTCTTCCTTGCTTGGGATAGCGCAAAAAACCCACCTAAGAGCGGAGAGAACCGCGCAAACAACCACTAGGAAGGAACAGGAATGCAAAAGCAAAACGATCCAGAAGAGAACAAGCTTTCTGCGCAAGGAGCAGGCGAGAACGCCAACGGTGAAGGCGCACAGGGCGATAACGCCAATGGCGAGAACGCCAACGGTGAAGGCGCACAGGGCGAGGGAAGCGATGGCGATGACGGCAAGGTACTAGATACCCACGGTCAGCCAGGAATCAACAAAGAGCGCCACGACAAAGAGGTTGCCGAGTTGAGGAAGCAGATCGAGGAATTGAAAGCCAATGCCGCAGAAGCCGCAGAATCGAAGGCTAAGCGTGACGAGTTCGAGCAGAAGGTCAGCGACCTTGAGGGCAAGCTTGCCGATTCCGAGCTGTCGCGAAAGCTCGAGAAGGTAGGTTGCCGATCCGTCAAGGCTGCAAAGGCTCTTCTTCCCGATTATGACGGAGACATCGAGAAGCTACGCGCTGCCGAGCCGTTCCTGTTCGAAGAGGACAAGCCCACTGGTTCCACGGGGTTCAAGCCGAAGGCGAACGATCCCAAGGACGATCAGGAGGAGCTTGACAGACTGTTCGGAATCAAGAAGTAAGGAGCAATAATGCCCGTAAACCTCGGAGATTACGCATCTAAATTTACTACGCAGCTCGATACCATCATCGAGCGCGAATCCCTGACCTCCGACCTCGGAGACGGCGGTCTGCTCGGTGAGTTCACCGATGCAGGCGAGGTCAAGGTTCCCGACATCGTTGTTGAGGGATTGGCTGATTACAGCCGCACCGAAGGCTTCGTCTCTGGCGGCTACACCTTTGGCTGGAAGACGTACAAGCTTCGCTACGACCGTGGTCGAGAGTTCAACATCGACATCCTCGATGACGAGGAACGCGCGAAGATCGTCTCCGCTAACGTCATGAGCGAGTTCACACGAACCAAGGTGATCCCGGAGATGGACGCTGTTCGATTCGCGACCATGCACGAGCACGCAGGCGTGCAGAAGGCTGAGACCATCACCACGCCCGATGCAGCCGTGAAGGCTATCGAAGCAGCAGAGAACAAGCTGCAGGACATCGGCATCGACCTCTCTGGCGTGCTTCTCTACTGCACCAGCGAGTTCAAGTCCCTTCTGCGAGCAGCGCAGAATTACCGCATGAGCCAGGGCGAGAACCCCAACGGTCGATTCAACTTCTACGATGACATGAAGATCGTTCCCGTGCCTTCCGCTCGCTTCCAGACGAAGATCGAGCTGCTTGACGGCACCACTTCCAGCGAGGAAGCAGGCGGATTCAAGGCTGCTGCCGATTCTAAGCTCATGAACTTCATGCTCGTAGAGCCTTCCGCTGCACTGGCAATCCAGAAGCACCAGACGCTTCGCTACTTCTCCCCTGCGGTAAACCAGAAGCGCGATGCGCATCTTTGGCAGTATCGCGTGTTCCACGACCTCCTCGTTCTCAAGAACAAGAAGGACAAGATTTACGCTTCCGTCCCCGCAGCTTAGGAGGGGTTTATGTCAACAATCGTAGGAACCAACGGCGCAGCAGAGCAGAAGCCTAAGCGCAAGCGCAAGCAGAAGCCTGCCGAAGAGGTCAAGGCTGAGGAAGCCTTGCAGCCTGCCGAAGCGCAAGCCGAAGCCGAAGCTGAGGAAACGGAAGGCGAATAGGCTAATGGGCGCATTCGACCCGACATACGAGGAATACAAAGCCTTCGGCGGAACGTTGGAGAGCGCAACGTTTTCTGCGCTTCTGCCCAAGGCTAGCGCCCTTGTCCGCGACCTTGAGTTCCCGAACGAAGCAACCGATCAAACAGCAGAAGTGCACAAGAGGGCGGTCTGCGCTGCCGTTTCTGCATTTGGCGAGAGCCAGGCATACGCAGGCGGCGGCTTCTCGATCGGCTCTTTCAGCGTTAGCGGCGGCGGCTACTCCGAAGCGACTCAATCCGTGGCGAAGGCGGCAAGGCGCCAGCTTGTAGGCTCTGGCTTGCTGTTCAAGGGGATGATCCGATGATCCCGCCAATCCCAATATCGGTGCGCACATCGAGCATCGAGGTTCGCAAGCCTGTTGAGAGCGATTTCGGCGGCGAGTACGGCGAGCCTGAGACGATCGAGAACGTGCGGTTCGAGGGCGTTTCCGCGATGGTGCGTGACGAGTACCGCCTTGTCGATGGCGCTAAAGGCTTGCTGTGGGTCGATGCAACCAGCAAGGGCGCGTTCGCTATCCCCGAAGGCTCGCTTGTCTCCGTTGACGGCGGCGAGTGGCTAACCGCTGCTTCCGTTGCCCCGTTCAAAGGCTTCGGGACGCGCATCCACCATTGGGAGATTCAGTTGTCATGAGCGATGGGATGCAATTCAAGGTCGAGTTCGATGCTGAGGAGCTTCTATGGCGCTTCGTGTCGGAGAACGCGAAGAAGGTTCTTCTCGATGACATCAAGGCTGATTCGAACGAGTACGTTCCCGTTCGAACGGGAACGCTCCGCAAATCGGCGGTTGTGGATGTCTCTGACGGCTCGGTCTCGTGGACAACGGAGTACGCGCAGCTGATGTACGAGCGCGACCACGTGGGATCGACCAAGAACGCAAAAGCCACGGGACACTGGTTCGAGACGGCTAAGGGAAACCACCTCGACCAATGGAAACAAGACGTTAAGGACGCTCTGTTCGCAAGATGAAACACACTATCGACCTACCGATTGCAGCAAGGGACGCTATCAGGGCGTGGGGGTTCTCGGACGCTGAGTGCCGCAGGCTCGACACCATGACGGGCAAGAGCGGGATCGTTGTTCGGCACATAGTCACAACGGTTTCAGGCGCCTACTACAACGGCGAGCGGACGCTTCGGTACGTGTACCAGGTTGTGAGCCGCAGGACATCTGCGGCGCAGGCGATGGAGGAAGTCGCAACAATCGCGTACATGATGGAGCACATGCCGCTGACCAGCTCAAACGGCTCTTTCCGCTGCATCGATCAAGAGATTTACACAGAACCGCACGAGATGGCGGTTGACGATTCAGGCTATCACGTTTGGGCGGTCGGCTTCGTTGCCGAGATCGTGCCGAACAGCCGATAAGGAGGAACCACATGGACATCGGCTTCGCAATGAACTATGCGAACCTTTACGAGATCAACACCACGCCCGAAGCGGCGGCTCCAACGTGGGAGCGCGTAGCGGCAGGCATCAACTCCGTTGAGTGGGAGGGCAACGAGGAGGTTGCGCAGGATTCCTACTACGATGGTGACGGTCTTTCCTCTTCTGAGGTAACGGGCGGTCAGATCGTAGGCACCTTCGAGGGGCATCGAATCCACGGCAACCCCGCGCAAGACTTCATCGCTTCCCGTCTGGTTGCCTACGGCGCAGACCGCAAGACCGACTTCAAGTGGATCGCGCCCGATGGGCAGACGCTTGAGGGGAAAGTCACCATCGCCAACATCAACCCGCAAGGCGGCGATCCGAACGCCAAGTCCGACTTCGGTTTCGAGATTCACTTCAACGGGATGCCGAGCTTCACCGAGGGCGATTCCGACACTTTCCCCGAAGCTATCAAGGCAACCGCAGTAACCGTGAAGGTCGGCGAAACCGCGAGCGTGAACCCGACCATCACGCCTGCGAAGGCTTCCCCCGCCGTTGCCTACGCGATCGAGGACGAGGAGATCGCGACCGTTGACGCAAACGGCACGGTTAAGGGCGTTAAGGCAGGCAAGACGAAGGTGACGATCAAGTCTTGCGTCCGACCGATCATCGCGATTCAGGCAGATGTCACGGTGTCTGGCTCTTAAGCCACGCCGTGCGACAAGCCGCAAAGATATAGAGCCGTCAGGGGCAAGCACCGCACCGCTTCCCCTGGCGGCTCTTTTTTGTCTGCTGGTGCGGAAAACGGATAGCGAGGTGCGGCATATGGCAACCGTAATTGGACTTAAGAAGACAAAGCAGGAGATCAAGATCGACGATTCCCCTGATTCCCCGTCCTTCGTGATGGACATGGGAGCAACTAGCGTATGGGGCAACGCGCAGAAGCTTCACTCCCTGCTCGGCGATGCACGGAAGATCGAGCTTCTTCTGAGCGAGGTCGATGAAGAAAACCAGGCGCTGGCTGACGAAGCGGTCGCTAAGGCAAACGAGCTTTATGAGACGATCATCGATGCCTACCTTGAGAAAGGCGCATACCAGCAAATCGTTGATTACATTTCTGGCGGCAACCGAACCGATGCGCTTTTCGCTCTGGCTCCGCTGATCTCGTTCTTCACCGAGAAGACCGTTGAGGTCATCGGCGAGCTTGATAAGGGCGCAAAAGAGAAGTACCTAGCCGATGTTGCAGCGCAAGCGTAGCAGGAAGCCAACGGCGTTCCTGTACGGCGGCGAAGAGGTGCTTGTTTACGCCGATGCTCGGACATCGCTCAAGGTCATCGACCTCTTCAACGATGGCGAGCTTTACGAGGAGCTTAAAGCCGAGATATTGCTTCGCCTTCTCTTCCCCGACCCTGCGGGAACGGTGAAGCGGCTCGGTGCAGGCTTCAAGCCGTTTCTGTCTGAACTGCTTTGGGAGCTTTGCGGCTTGGACGTTGACGGCACGCACAGCGGCGATATAGGCGGTGAGCGCGTCATCGACTTCAAGCACGATTCCGAGCTTATAAGCGCATCGGTGATGGCTGCTTACGGGCGATCGTTTGACGAGCTGGCTAGCCAATGCACCCTTCGCGAGCTTACCGTTCTGCTCGGTCTTGCGCCCTATGAGACACCGATCGGGCAAGCGGTCTATTACCGCACGGCGAAGCCGCCGAAGGCAACCAAGTACAACAAGGATGAAGTCGCACGGTTCAAGCGGCTTCAAGAACACTATCGGATAAAAGACCAGGTGCGGGTTGGGGATTCGATGCAACGGCAGTCGCAGGCTGCTTTCGATGCGTTCAAATCGCTCAGCATATCAGCGAAAAGGGGTTAGCCTATGGCGGCTGACGGCACCGTAACAATCAAAGCCATCCTCGATGCCGCTGGGGTTACTGGCGGCATCAAGCAGATAAAGCAGGGTCTAGCGGACGTTAAGGACGCTGCAAGCAAGGTCACGTTCGAGGAGCTTAAGACTGGCGGCACCAACGCCACGGCTCTAAGCGGATCGTTGAAGAGCCTGGGCGGCACGGTAACGCAGCACGTGACCATGCCCATCGCAGGCATGGGGGCGGCTATCTTCAAGAGCGCGTCCGACTTCGACACCGCTGCAAGCAAGATGGCTGCTTCGCTCAACATGCCGAAAGAAACGGCTGAGGAGTTCGCGCGCATCGGGCAGGGCATCTACACCAACGGCTGGGGCGAATCGCTCGGAGAGGTGAACGATGCCCTCTCGTACACCGCCCAAACGCTCAAGAACACCAGCGGAAACACGCAGGAATGGCAGAGAGACTGCGAGGTAGTGACGCAGAACGCGCTGGTTATGGCTGACGTTTTCGGCGCTGATGTTAGCGAATCCGTTCGCGGCACGAACGCCTTGATGGAAGGCTTCGGTCTTTCGGCGCAGGAAGCAAGCGACCTCATGGCTGCTGGTATGCAGCGTGGTCTGAACTACACTGACGAGCTTGGCGATAACCTCAGCGAGTATTCGGTTCGCTGGGGCGAAGCAGGCATGAGTGCAAGCCAGTATTTCAGCCTGCTCGAAGCAGGCACAGCGAACGGCGCTTACAACCTCGATAAAGTCGGGGACTTCCTCAACGAGTTCCTGACATCGCTTACCGATGGACGCATGGAAGCGGGGATAGGCGCATTCAGCCAGGGGACGCAGGACGTTTTCAAGTCGTTCCAGCAGGGCGGCGCAACGGCTCAGGACGTGCTGAACGCCGTTGTGGGCGAGCTTGGATCGATGCCAGACCAGTACCAGGCGGCGCAGATAGCGTCCGAAACGTGGTCATCGCTCGGCGAGGACAACGCTATGGGCATGATCGAATCGCTTGCGAACGTCTCAGACACCTTCGGTGACGTTGACGGCGCTGCAAGCGAGATGGCAGACACCATGAGCCAGAGCCTAGGGGCGCAGGCTACAAGCGCGTTCCGCGAGCTGATGGCTGCATTGGAGCCGCTGGGCGAGCCTTTGGTCAACATCGCCAAATCGCTTGCTCCCGTGGTGAACGGCTTCGCGCAGTGGTTCGCATCGCTCGGCAGCGGGGGTCAAACCGCCATCGTGGTCATCCTGGGAATCGTTGCCGCAATCGGTCCATTGCTATCGCTCGCTGGAACCGTGATAACCGTTCTGCCTATGCTCGGCGGCGTGTTCGCGGCAATCGCCAGTCCCGTGGGAATCGCAATCGCGGCAGTTGTTGGCGCTATCGCCGTTATCACGATCCTTTGGAACACCAGCGAGGAGTTCCGCAACGCCGTAATGGCGATCTGGGACGGAATCTGCCAGGCGTTCTCGGCTGCTGGCGAGTTCATCGGCGCTGCAATCCAGGGAATCGTTGACTTCTTCGTCAACCTTGACAACACGATTGCGAGCTTCGCAGGGGCGGTCGTGAGCTTCTTCACGGTGACGATCCCCGAAGCGTTCAACTCCTTCATTGAGTTTTTCGCTTCGATCCCCGAAGCGATCGGGACGTTCCTGCAAACGATCATCGATGGCGTTGTCAACTGGGTTTCGCAGATGGCGCAGAATGCGTACAACGCAGGCTCGCAGTTCGTGCAGACGATCATCGACTTCTACTCTCAGCTTCCTGGCAGGGTTTGGGAGTTCCTTTGCAGCGTGGTTTCCAACGCTGCGAACTTCGTATCTCAGATGATCGGCAAGGCTCAGGAGGTCGGATCGCAGTTCCTCGGGAAGATCGTTGAGTTCTATTCTCAGCTTCCTGGCAAGGTTTGGGCGTTCCTCAGCGATGTCATCGGCAAGGCTGCTAGCTTCGTATCCGAGATGGCGGGGAAGGCTAGGGACGCAGGCTCGCAGTTCATGTCGAACATCGTGAACACGCTTGCTCAAATCCCTGGGAAGGTTTTCGAGATCGGCTCGAACATCGTCAGCGGCATCGTTCGCGGTATCCAGAGCAACATCGGAAACATCGCGAACACGCTGCTAGGCGGTGTGCGCAACGCCATCGACAACGTGAAGTCGTTCCTCGGCATTCACTCGCCATCGCGCCTTATGCGTGACCTTATCGGCAAGAACATGGCGCTCGGTCTTGAGATCGGATACGAGCGAAACGACCCGATGGGCGCGATCGTAGATAGCGTCAAAGGCTTCGCGTCTGACGTTAAGGGCGGCTTCGATTGGTACGCGAGCAGCAAGACGCTTGGATGCTTGCAGACCGTCCCCGCCACGGCGGCGGTTGGAAGCGGTGCGGTGAGCACGACCAACAACAACACCGCGACAAACAACAGTTACACGTTCAGCGGTGACATCGTGATCAAGTGCGATGACGCTGAGCAGGTTCACGACATGGGCGAGCTTGCCCGTGCGATCATGAAGGCAGGTGGATACCGTGGCTGATGCTTACAGCTCATGGATCGTTGAGTGGCACGGCGGCAAGACCAGGGCGTATGTCAACGCCTGGGTCGAGAGCCAGACCGACAAGAAGGCTGTTATCAGAATCCAAGGCTGCTGCAACGCGTGGAGGATCACGCAGTACGGGCGGCGAATCAGAATCTACGTTGACGGCAGGGAAGTCGGCACCACTACCGATGTGGTGTTCTCGCGCTACGGAGCCGGCAACTTCGGCTGGATCGACAAGCGCGTTACCGTTGATCGCCAGAGGAACGGTCGCAACGTCACATGCTCCTGTCTGATAAAGAAGGAAGTAGTCGACGGCTACGGCGCATCGGGCAAGGACGAGCAGCGCACCGCTTCGGTAAACGTCTGGGTCGGTGCCGCGATCCTTCGCCCTCCATCCAAGCCTGGCAAGCCGAACGTCTCTCGCGGCAAGGCTGGGATCATCAACGTAGATTGGGAGAACAACGCAGCCAACGCATCTAAAACGCAGGTTCAGCGCATGGAGTACGGCGGCGATTGGGCAACTGTCCTGAACGCTTCGAACGTTGTCACGAGCTACAGCGATTCGGTTGGGGCGGGAACTTTCGCCTACCGTGTTCGATACGAGAACGCAGACGGCTACTCTGGCTGGTCTGATGTATCGGAGTTCATCACGAGCCTTCAAGCACCTGCTGTCCCCACGATCGTATCCCCGCTCAATGGTGATACGCTGAACATCTCTGACGGCAACCCCACGCTGAGGTTCGCACACAACCCGCAGGACGGCAGCGAGCAGACGGGCGCTCAGGTTCGGTGGCGAGCTGACACGGAAACCGATTGGAAGACGGTGACGCTGACTACGGAATCGTCCCTGCTGCTCAACGTCATCACCGATGCAACGGTGAACAAGAACATCACGTGGCAGGTTCGCACAAAGGGCGCATACGATGGCGGGGGGACGGCTGAGAATGCGTGGTCTGCGTGGAGCGCAGCGATCACCTTCTTCATCAGAACGGCACCTCAGATCACCGTAAGCGTTGCGGAGAAGATCACCGAGGTTCCCGTCTCCGTGTCGTGGGACTACGAGGATGCAAGCGGCACACAGGCTTACTATTCCGTGTCTTTCGTAAACGATGACGGCGTGGTTGTGCACTACGAGCGGTTCGAAGGCGCTGATACCTCGGTCGAGATCAAGCCTACGGACTTCACGCCAGTTCATCAGCGCACGTACACGGTCGAGGTTTTGGCAGTGTCCACAACGAGCCTTCAAGCGGTTGATTCCGCTTCGTTTACGGTCGATTACACCCCGCCAGCCGACCCTGTGTTCTCCGTGATGCTCGATCCCGACACGCACTCGAACGAGGTCACCGTCTACGACACCCTCAACGCCGTTGCAACCGAGCATTTCAACGTTTTCCGTGATGGTGAGCTCGTGGCAGACACGCTATACGATGGGCAAAGCTTCGTCGATGTTCTGCCGCCTTTGGACAAGCCGATCACGTACCGTGTCGTTGCCTACGCTGCTTCTGGCGCTGTTGCCGAAGCTTCTCAGACGGTAAAGGTGCCTTCGAACGGCTTCCTTTGCGTTAACTACGGCGCGGGGAACGCTCAGGTCGCGAAGATGCGCAGGAACCTGAGCAACCCCGATGGCGTGAAGGGCGAGAAGGTTATCAGAACCGTTGCAAGCTCGAAGCTCCCGAAGGTTTTCTACGGAACGCATAAGACGCGAGAGAACACGGCTAAGGCTGACGTTTGGGCGTTCCGCGATGTCCTGGGCGATGGCGATCTGGCAAGCCTTGCGGCGTTCATCGAGCTTGAGAACCACAACGGTGACGTGTGGCTTCGCTTCCCGTTCGGCGATCTGATCCTCGCAACGATCGACACATCGCACGACATGGACACCGGATCGCGCAACTGGGCAAGCGTCTCGATCGATTGGCAGGAGGTTGCCCGATGATCGACATGAACAAGGGAGGTCGAACGACCTCCTGGCGCTTCGTGCGCGTTCGGCGCGTTATGGGTTGGAAATCGGAAGCCTACGAGGACAACGCATACGAGGAGGTGGGCATCGTGAGCGGCATCACGTCATGCAGCATCGAGGAAGCTCAGCTAACGAGCCTTAAGGTTTCTGGATCGATCGAGTACGTTGACATGCCCGACCTTGGGGACGATCTTCTGAGGGTTTACGCCGATATGGAGCTTGACGGAGAAATTGAGTCCAAATGCTACGGAACATTCTTCGTTTATTCGAAGAGCGAGGAGGTTTGCGAAGGCTCGCACGTGGGAACCGCCGATCTTTACAGCGTCCTTGTGCTGCTTGAGCAGCGCCTTCTTGAGGAGAATTACGCAGTAGGGGCGGCGTACACAGCGAACTACCTCCCCGTTGTCTCTGAGATGGTGTACGAGGTCGGCTTGCCGCTGATGCTTACGCCTGGCGGCTGGGAGGTCGCAGCGACTAAGACATGGGAGGTCGGAACCTCCTTCCTCGAGATGGCGAACGACATCATGGAGCTTTACGGCTACGGCTCTCTCAACGTTGACGTTTGGGGCAACGTGATCGCTAAGCCGTATCAAGACCCTGAGACGGCGGTTGCGACCACGGTATTCAGCGATACCGAAGAGGACGTTTCGGACGAGACGATCAAGCGAGAATGGGACGTTCACGACACGCCCAACGTTGTTGTTGTGCGCTCTAAGCTCAAGGACGATTCCGAGGTTATCGGATCGGCTGAGAACGCCGACCCGAACAACCCGTACAGCACGGCGGCGCGTGAGATGCGCATCGTGCGGTTCGAGGAGGTTGAGGGACTTGAGACCAAGGCGCAATGCCAGGAGAAGGCCAAGGCGCTGCTGATCGAGGGGATGCAATCAATCGAGCGCCTTACGATCGGTCACGCAGGCAAGCGGTTCAACGCAGGAGATACCGTTGCGGTTGACTACCAGCGAAGCGGATTGAGCGGCAAATACAGCGCATACAAGCGCAGCGTGAAGGCAACCCCAGACACCGAGAGCGAGACAACCATGAGAAGGACGGTGAAACTCTATGGCAACGTGGCGAAATCCTGATCAGCTCATAAAGGCGGTAGCCGATGCGCTAAAGCCTTTCCTTCGCAGGAATTACTGCAAGATCACCACGGGCAAAGTTACGGACACGTTCGATGACGGAACGGCTTCGGTAACCGTAAACGGAAGCTCGCTAATGGCGGTTAGGTGCTGCACCTGCGCAAAGGGAAACGTGGTTCTGATCGTCTCGCAGGCGAGCAACCACTACATCATCGGGGTAAGGCAGAAATCATGATCGAATACGCTTTGCGGCTCGGCGTTGACAAGCCGATTCAGAACAGGGCGGTAACGCTCAGGAAGGGCGAGAAGGGGAACGCGCGGCTAACTATGCACGTTTACCAGGGAACCGAGGAACTTGACCTGACGCTCTACGATGTGGCGCTTTGCGTCATGCCGCACGGCTACGAGCTGCAATGCTCTGTGCTCAACGGCGAGGTTGTATACGAGGTCGAGGAAACGCTTACGGCAATCGAGGGAGATTGCAGGGCGTATCTCCGGCTCTCGTATGACGAAACTGACGTGATTACAACGCAAGCATTCGACATTGAGGTAATGGAGGGCATCGCATGAGATATGCGCTTACTCTTGATCTGGCTAAGCCAGATGATGTGCGGACGATCAAGATTCGCAAAGGCGAGATCGGTTCCGTGACGCTCGCGATCGTTGTAACCGAGGACGGCGAGAAGATCGACCTCACGCAGTACACGGCTGTTCGCTTCTGCGCGGCAAAGCCTGACGGCGTGGTGTTCGAGAAGGTTTCCGTCATCGAGGACGGCACGGCAACGTACACGCTTCCCGCTTCCCTTGCTTCCGCACGGGGAAAGATCAGCGTTGCGTATGTGATGCTCGAGAAGGAAGGCTACATCGGCACCACGCAATGCGTTTGCTTCGATGTGCTCGATGCGGTTCCGACCGCGCAGGCAGAAGCCGTTTACATCCCCGAGTTCGAGGAGCTTAAGGGCAAGCTCGATGACTACGTGGCGCAGTACGCCGAAACCTTCAAGGCCATCGAGCAAGCGGAAGCAGACCGCGCAACCGCTGAGCAGGGGAGGGCAAGCGCCGAAACAGCGAGAACAGAAGCGGAAGCAGCAAGGGCGCAAGCCGAGGAAGCGCGTTCTTCGGCAGAAAGCGCACGTGAAGCAGCGGAATCGAAGCGCAGCGCGGCTGAATCGAAGCGAGCAGACGAAGAGCAGAAGAGGGCAACGGCTGAATCTGGAAGGGTTCAAGCAGAATCCAACCGATCCTCGGCAGAAGGCACCAGAAGCACAGCGGAGACGGCGAGAGCGGAAGCGGAAGCGAAGCGCAAGGCTGAGTTCGCGGACATGATCAGCGCAGCGCAGGGAACGAAGCTGCACATATGCGCAGACGGAGAGTTCGGGACTAACGGCGTTCCTACGCTCGATGGCTCGCCTGGCATCATCTACCTTGTGCCTTTCGGGAAGCAAGGCGAGAACGACCGCTACGCAGAGTGGCTTTACGTTAACGGCAACTGGGAGAAGATGGGCGTGACAGGCTCTAGCTTCGACCCTATCAGCACCGACACCATAGACGCTATCGCAGGCGGAGCCACAAAGGCTGGTGACGAGGTGGTGAACACCACCGGCTTGAGCTACTTCTTCACAAAGCTGAGCGGCATCTTCTCAAGGATCGGGCATAAGCACGGCAAATCCGACATTACCGATCTTGCGGATTGGGCGAAGGCTGATAGCAAGCCGTCATACGCATACAGCGAGATCAGCGGCAAGCCAACGACCTTCACGCCCTCTGCGCACACGCACAGCGCAGCGGACGTTACGGCTGGAATCCTGCCGATCACGCGCGGCGGAACTGGCGCTGCAACGGCTCCCGAAGCGTTGGAGAGCCTTGGGATCACGGTAGGCACTGGAACGCCTGGCTCTATCTACATCAAGCTCGGGGGGGGGCAATGATTAGCGGCAGCTCAACGCCAATAGGCACGATCACGGCATACGGCGGATCGACTGCCCCTAGCGGTTGGCTTTTGTGCGATGGCTCGGAGGTAAGCAGGGCGGAATACGGCCTTCTTTTCGAAGCGATAGGTACAGCCTACGGAGAGGGGGACGGAAGCACGACCTTCAACCTTCCCGACATGTCGGGGAAAACAGCCATCGGATCGTCTGCTTCACATGCCCTAGGAGCCACGGGCGGCGAGGAATCCCATGCGCTGACGGCTTCCGAGCTTCCGAAGGATTACGCTTCGATCTTCGCGCGGCTTAACTCGTCAAAGGTGCCTAACGTGTATCCGCGAAGCGGAGCAACGCATAAGACGGAATCCAGCGACTACACGCCACTTTCGCTAAGCGGAAATGCAGGCTTCGACATTGACGTGATCACATTCTCGGGCGATGGAAAGGCGCTTAACGTCATGCAGCCTTATCTTTCGGTTAACTACATCATCTATGCTGGGAGGTAGGCTTGGCAAGAAGAAAAACCGTAGCGAGCGCAAAGGGAAATCTCGGCAAGCCGTCAGGCTCTAACTTCCAGGCATGGGTGGAAATCGCGTATGGCGATTTCCCCTCTGCTGACGAGGTTGAGATTTACACGGTTGAGAACATATACGTAACCGATGGTGACGAGAGCGCATGGGCGCGGGTGAGCTACGAGACGGAGCACCACGGATCGGGAACGGCATCGATCGGCTATACGGGCAACTGGTACGGAGCGGGATGGTCTTACCTCGGTACGTTCAAGCGCGGTCAAACCGTCAAGGCTAGATGCAAATGCTACTACACTGGCGGAAGCGGGAGAACATACACCTCGGAAGCGTCATGCTCGTACACGATTCCGCTTCTTACGCCTGCAACCGTATCGGTCGATAAGGACAAGGCGAAGATCGGCGATACGGTTACCGTCACCGCCACGGGAAACACCACGGGAGAGAGCAACGCTTGGCTGTGGAACCTTGTTCCCGTGATGAACGCAGCGGAGGATGACAAGCAGCCTGTAGCCGATTGGGTCACTTTCGACTGGGGAACCGCTGAGCCAGGAAGCTCGCGAGTTGTAAGCGCGAACGATGAAACGATGACGTTCACGCTTGCAGTCCCCTACCAGTTCAAAGGTTTTAAGTATCTTTGCTTGAGGGTCATCCAGTATCAGGAATTTTACGGGAACACCTTCGATTGCCCGTCTGAAACGCTGTATGTTGACATCAGCGGGAACGGGAGCAGCGTCACTGCCTACGGCTCTGACGGCGCTGGTCTGCTGTCTAAGATTCACGCTTACGGCGCTGATGGCAAGGTTTCAACGCCTGCCGTCTATGCGTACAACCAGGCGGGGGAGCCTGTGCAAATCCAATAGGAAAACAAGCTTTAAGCGCATCGGAAACGGTGCGCTTTTTTCGCGCCTTGATACCAGCGGCGAAAATCTGCTCAAACGTTACCAAACAAAAGGAGGAACAGCGGATGGATGTTTTCTTCACGGCTGAGCAGCAATGGGCGATTTGGATCACGGCGGCGTTCGTGATCCTCGATGTTGTCTCTGGCGTAATGAAGGCGGCTAAGAACGGCGAGCTTTCCAGCTCGAAGATGCGCGAGGGGTTGTGGCATAAGAGCGGCTATGTGCTGATCGTGTGCATGGCTATCTTGATCGAGACGGGAAGCCAGCATGTCGATCTTGGCTTCGATATGCCTTTGATCGTCCCCGCCTGCATCTACATCATCGGCAGCGAGATCATGTCGATCTTCGAGAACGCGAAGGCAATCAACCCCGATCTCGACAACGGCAAGATCGCCCAATACTTCGAGCGTAAGGAGCAGTAATGGCTGAGTACGAGACAGACAACGCAACCGAAGAGGAGCTTGCGGCGATGCCGAGCGAGACGGTTACGGACGAGGAAATCCCAGATCAGACGGCTGAGGTGTTGGAAGGGGGAGAAGATGGCAACTGCTAGCGATTTCGTTGCCGTGGCTGCAAGCCAGATCGGCGTTAAGGAGAATCCAGCGGGGAGCAACCACGTAAAGTACGGCGAATGGTACGGCTTGGATTACAACCCTTGGTGCGATATGTTCGTTTCCTGGTGTGCTGATCAGGTGGGCGCTTTGGGCATTGTCGGGAAGTTCGCCTACTGCCCTTCTCACGTCAACTACGCGAAGAAGCTCGGGCGCTGGCTCGACCGCGAGGAGAAGCCGCAGAAGGGCGATATCGTGTTCTTCTCGAACGGCTCCCGAGCCTGCCACGTGGGAATCGTTGAATCTCGCAACGGCTCCGCAAGCGTAACCACCATCGAGGGCAACACCTCGGTAAGCAGCAACGACAACGGCGGCGCGGTCATGCGCCGAACGCGCTCATACGGCGTGAAAGGCTCAAGCTGGTTCATCATGGGTTTCTTCCGTCCTGCGTGGGACGGGCAAAGCGCGAACGTTCCCTCTCCCGAGCCTGAGCAGGGATCGACCGATAACAGCGGTTGGTCGTTCACCGATTGGGTGCGCCGTTTGCAGAGCGAGTGCAACGCTCAAGGCTACTCGCATCAAACGGTTGACGGCATTCCTGGCGCAAACACGCTGAACGGCTGTCCCCAGCTTGGGCGCAAGTCGCGCGGAAACATCACCAAATTGATGCAGGAACGGCTGATCTTCCTCGGCTACAACTGCGGCTCGTGCGGCGCTGACGGCATCAACGGCAGCGATACGCAGCGAGCTGTAAGGGCATTTCAGGCCGACAACGGACTTGCCGATGACGGCATCGTTAGACGCAACACATGGCGCAAGCTGCTTAACCTTTAAGCGCGCCGAACCGCGCCGAATCACTTAAAAGATTCAGATTGTCACTAAAAGCTTTGAGTGAGGTTTTAGTGATAGAATCGCGCGAGAAGCCGCCTACGCCTCTGGCGCAAGCGAAACCAGGCGGCAGACCATAGCAATCGACCGAAAAATCCCCAAGGCTTTTAGCCAATCGGGGGATTATCGGCGAATCGACCAAAAAAATAGACCGATCTTCGGTCAATCGGGCAATGGAACGGGGCACCTGGCATTTGCTGGGTGCCCCATTCTTTTTTGCCAGGAGGAACCTTGCCCAGTTGTTTCTTGATTTGGTCATGACTTTGTGTATAATTAAGTCATGACCAAATAAGGAGGTGGAAGATGGTTACTCCGCAAAAAAAGAAATACGACAAAGAGACATTGTTAAAAATCAGCGTTGCATTTAATAGAAAGGCGGAGCCTGATTTAGTGAAATTTATCGAGAACAAGGAAAGCCGAACAGAGTACATCAGGCAGCTTGTTCGAGATGATTTCAGCAGAAGTAAATAAAAGGCAGATACCCTCACCGACCAAAGCTTGAGTATCTGCCGAAAATCAGCCGAAGGCGATGCCTTCAGACAAGGAGCATTATATCAATGTTGGAAGCTTTTATCAGAAATGCAGTTCAAACCTATGAACACAAGCAATTTGGAAAGATTCGCGTAGTAGGTAATTCGCAGCCGCTCTTTGTAGCAGCTGACGTTTGCAAAGCACTTGGCCTGTCCAATGTTACCGTTGCCCTTCAAAAGCTCGATGATGATGAACGGTCTAAGTTGAACTTAGGGCGTCAGGGAATGACCAACATGGTTACATTCTCTGGGCTTCTCACTCTTATTTTGGGGTCGCGGAAGAAAGAAGCGCGAGAGTACAAGCGTTGGGTTACTCACGAGGTGCTGCCTGCTGTTCATAAGCACGGCGGCTACCTCACGCCCGAGAAGGTGGAGGAGGCGCTGACCGACCCCGACACCATCATCCGCCTTGCCACCAACCTCAAGGAGGAGCGCGCCAAGCGCAAGGAGCTTGAGACCGAGAACCGCGAGCTTGCGCCGAAGGCGCTGTTCGCCGACGCGGTGGCGGCATCCGACAACACCATGCTGGTGGGCGAGCTCGCCAAGCTGCTGGCATCGAACGGGATCAACATCGGGCAGAACCGCCTGTTCGCGTGGCTTCGCGGCAACGGCTACCTGATGAAAGACGGCAGCTGGAAAAACATGCCCACACAGCGCAGCATGGACATGGGGCTGTTCGTCGTGAAGGAGACGGCAATAACCCACGCCGACGGGCACGTCACGCTGAGCCGCACGCCGAAGGTGACGGGCAAGGGGCAGCGGTACTTCGTTGGCCGCTTCCTCGACTCGTCCGAGGCGGCGTTCGACTGCTCCATACGCAAGATGCTTGACAACGAGTGCAAGGGTTAGGCTCGGCTCAGTTCGTGAGGGCATCGGGTTTTCCCGATGCCCTTTTTCTCTTACATGAAAGATCGTCCCGCTTGCTTAGATCATCAATGGAAGCAGAACGAATCTGGGAAGAATCGCTCCCGTTTTTTCATTCTTGGTTTTCCTGTTTTCGCCGAAATCGCCGTGCCCTCAGAACCCTCAGAACCGTCAGAACCCTAGGCAAATCAGATTTAACTATATTGGCGATAACATTCATGCAATTCGCGGCAATTTTGGCTTGTCGCAAG
>ERZ1034844.624-NODE-624-length-18816-cov-6.503331_pt1 | contig 18816 bp, 13 predicted proteins | sample MGYA00520594_ERZ1034844 | MGnify/ENA primary metagenome ERZ1034844 (study PRJEB33766, sample SAMN09781733) | gut metagenome | biome: gut microbiome | host: Homo sapiens | place: Madagascar | study: EMG produced TPA metagenomics assembly of the PRJNA485056 data set... | reverse complement strand
CACTTCTTTACAGAGAGATTTTTGAAAAGTATTATCCCGGTCAGTCGCAGATGATCGTTGATTTCTGGATGCCGAATAAGAGCTGGGAGGGCTGTGACGTTAACGATCCGTCCGCAAGAGTTCTCTCCAACTACGGCGACAGCGGTAAATAAGCAACAAACAGGCAGTTCAAATCGAACCGCCTGTTTTTTTACTATTGATAGTCCCCGTGCCAACAGAATCCTTGCAAATCACAAATTAAGCCGAAACGTCGCTGCGTCTCGGCTTGATTACGTTATTATTATTTTTCTTCAAGTGCTTCGCTGACCGGTACGGTAACTTTTCTGTCATAGCAAGCAAAGATATCGTCTACAAATTTCTTTTCGGGCGCCTTTGTTATAAGGCTGACAATCGGAACGATAACGAGTGAAGCAAGCATTGCAAATGCGCCGCAGTTGACCGGACTTTGAATGATCGTCGGGAAATGAGCGCCGAAGAACATATTGGCGATCATTATGCCCGAGCCCCAGATAAAGCTGACTGCGCACGCCGCCTTTGTAACCTTTTTCCAGTACAGGCTGTAAAGGAACGGTGCAAGGAACGATCCGGCAAGAGCACCCCATGAAAGGCCCATAAGCTGCGCAATAAACGTAACCTTGTTCTTATACTGGATAACTGCGATAACCGCCGAAATGATGATAAAAACAAGAATGAATGCACGGATTATAACAAGAGTCTTTTTTTCATCTTTCTTTTTGCTCAGCGGTACAATGAAATCAAGTGTGAGCGTTGAGCTTGACGTCAGCACAAGAGACGAAAGCGTTGACATTGATGCGGAAAGAACAAGGATAAGCGTGATGCCGATAATCAGCGGCGAAAGGTTGGAGAGCATTGTCGGGATAATCTCATCATAGCCCTTGCCGGCAACATCAACATTGAAGATTCTGCCGAATCCTCCGAGGAAATAGCAACCGCCCGCAACGATGATTGCAAAAATCGTTGAAATGATCGTGCCCGTATGTATTGACTGCTCGCTCTTGATCGAGTAGAATTTCTGAACCATCTGCGGAAGTCCCCAGGTGCCGAGGGAAGTCAGCAGGATAACGCCTGCAAGTCCTGCGGGATCGGGACCAAAGAATGAAGCAAACACGCCCGGAACGGTCGATACCTCGGGGTCACTGACCTCTGCGAGCACCGCAAGAGAACCGCTGAAGCCGCCATGAATTTTAAGTACGGAGTAGATGATGGCAACAATTCCGACAAGCATTACAATACCCTGAATAAAATCGTTAATCGCTGTCGCCATATATCCGCCGGCGATAACATAGATTGCTGTCAGCAGAGCCATAACAACAATGCAGATAGTGTAATCCACATTGAACGCCATTTCAAAAAGACGTGAAAGTCCGTTGTAAAGCGATGCGGTGTACGGAATAAGGAAAACGAAAATAATCAGCGAAGTTGCCAGCTTCAACGCATTGCTGTCAAAGCGGGAGCCAAAGAACTGCGGCATAGTTGCCGAGTTGAGATGCTGCGTCATAACCCTTGTTCTTCTGCCAAGGATAACCCACGCAAGAAGAGATCCGATGAACGCATTTCCGAGTCCGATCCACGTCGATGCAACGCCGAATTTCCAGCCGAACTGACCTGCATAGCCTACAAAAATAACGGCGGAGAAATAAGATGTTCCGTAAGCGAAAGCGGTCAGCCACGGACCTACGCTTCTGCCGCCGAGGACAAAGCCGTTGACGTCCGTTGCACTCTTTCGGCAGTAAACGCCGACACCGATCATAACGGCGAAGAACGCAACAAGCAGAATGATTTTGATTGTCATAACATAACCTCCTAAAAAAATAAACGGTCTCGACCGCAATTGATCAAGACCGTCTGTTTTTCAAACGAATTTATCGCATTGAATCCGAAAGCAGACAGTCACAAATATAGTAATAATAGTAATAACGTCTATTCATAACTGTTGCTCCCTTCAATTGATGGTGTTATTATATACTACAAAATCCGACTTGTCAACACTTTAAAGCGATAAATCGCATATTTTTTTAATTTTATTCGATTATGATCTTCCTTGCCTCAATAACTCTGTACTTTGCCGTCTTAAATGCTGCGGCATACTGCGGATCGGCATACTGAAAGGCTTCAAGATGAACACTTTGCCCCGGCATTAATCTGTCTGCATACAACGAATCGGTCGCAAGCCTCTCCCCGTTCGGTGTAACAGCCTCAATTGTTATGTCGAAAGAACATCGCTTGTCGGATTTGTTTTTCAACGTAACATCAAGGGATATCTCATTGTATACACCGTTATTGGAAATATGCAGCTTATCGAGTGAGATATCGACATACTTGTCCAAGACCTCGCTTGTTGACTCTCCTACCACAAAATCGGCGATCTGAGAGCTGTCAACGCCTGTTGTGTTTTGTATGAGGTTCAGCACTCCCGTTGTATAAATAACGGTAAATAAAATCGTAAGGACCGCCTTGACAATAAAGCCAATGAGTGCGCCCTTGCCTGCCGACTTAGCACGCCGTGGCTGCTTGCTGTCAAAGACCGCAAACAGAATAAGTCCGACGAGAGGAAAGAAAAATCCCAAGGCCGCAAATCCCGGGCTTGATCGATCATCCGGAGTATTGCCCTGACCGACGGATAACTGCGCACCGCAGTTTTGGCAGTAAGCCTCATTGCCGTTCTGATATTCTCCGCACCTTGAACAGTACATAAAGACATCCTCTTTTCCTTTTTATTTTATCAGAAGCCGTTTCCTCTGCGGATCGGCTATATCGCTGTAAATCAGGTTCAGCTTGTTGACCAGTTTACCGATATCCTGCTTCTGGGACGAATTTTTTACGCAGACAATATTTGTATTAAACGTCATATATTTCATTTTTACTTCCGGATCCATCGACAGATGGTTATATTTGAGAAAACTGCCGTCCTCGCTTATATTTAAATATTGAGTCGCAACCTCAAGTGCTTCCGAATCCGAAAAATCCTTGCGGTCGTTATTGAACTCCCGGGTAACCATTTCGCTTAGCGTTTTGCGTGCCCACTTGTTGTGCTCAATTGCATTTTTTATTGCATACACGGTGTTGGGGCTTTTGATCTCAATCATCTTGTCTATAAGCTGTCCCGTGTACGGAAAGATACACTTCATTTCACCGTTTTTAGTCGTGACGGAAAACTCAGATGTGAAATAGTCGATAACCTCACGGCTCGCCGCAGCAACATTTTCAATCAGTCTCGGATTGTAATTTTCATTATATTTTATTGCAAACCCTGCAAACTCACAAGCATTATAAAGATCCGGAGTTTCACGTGCGTGGAGAGTTGTAAGCATTTCAAAATCACCGTTTTCAATTGCCAGTGCCACCATATCCGTGCGCAGCGCATCTATATAATGCAAATGAGAATTTAAAACATCTTTTTCGTAAATCGGTTTGCGTTCAATCTTTGTTCCTGCTCCGAATGTGTCGGTATAATTATTGTGATTCTCTTTAACAAACCATATGTAGCCCTTTTCAATAAGATATTTAAGCATTTTATAGTTTTTAAATTTCAGGGCATAATCAATTACGGTCATATTATATTCGTCACTGTTCAGTATTAGCTTCTCATCGTGATGAATATAATTTTCCCAGAGACGTTCGTCATCGGAAAAAGCCATATTATAATTTGAATACCGGTATTCGCCCGAGGCGGGATGCTCCTTCGCACTGAGAATCTCCTCGCAGGAAACATTTAAAAGCTCACAAAAATATCCGAGATCATCAATCTGTATTCCCTTTTTTCCCTGACGGATTTGCGAGAGCTTGTTCGCCTTTTTGTCAATTTCGTCCTTCGTCGGTTCGGGCATTTCCGGGCATTCGAGTTTCAACAGGTCTCTGCAAAAGCTGCGTGTCGATCCAAACCTGCGGTCTATAAGCTCGGATAAATGAGCTCCGATCCTTTCATTTGTCGCTGTCCTAAACATTTTCAACATCCTTCCTTTCACGAATGATTATACTCCATTTCAAACGAAAAAGATATCCTTAATGTGCATATACAAAATCGTGCTTTAAAACAGTTCTTCAAAAAAAATATGTTATTTGCATATACGAAAACAGCCTTCCGTTGATATCAAATCAATAGAAGGCTGTGAATTCATCTGTAAATTTTGCAGTTAATGAGGTCATATTCAATTTCCATTACCCCACAACAACGGTGACTACGCCGGTAACCTCGCCTTGGAGCTCACCGTCAAGATAAGCCTGAGCGGAGTATGAGCAATTGTATTCGCCCGACGGTACAACCGTCGACAGCTTATCCTTTTCAAGATACTGACCCGGTTTAACGGTCGGCGATGTGTATATCATTTCGCCGTCGTCCTTATAAATCACAAACTTAATATCGTATTTGCAGCTCTCAGGATTTTCAAGCATAACACTGCCGAGAGAGTATTTATTCTCAAAGACAATTCTCTTGTTTATCAGATATCGAATCTCGCCGTCGGGCACACTTGTTATGTGTGCGTCGGAATCCACGCCGGGTAAAAGTCCGTCAGCCACCTTACCGCCGCTCGCCAGCGAAAGCCTTATCTGCGGAACATTACAGACCGCAATAATTCCGCACAGAACAACCGCAATCAGCAAAACTGCAGTCAATATTAACTTTTTATTTTTCTTTCTTTTCGCCATTGTAATCCACACCGACCGCAAGTTTAATTTCAGCGTATTTTGTGCCGACTTTTTCGTTTGTATTTATATCGTAAGCATTGACCGCTACCTTGACGTCGTGAACGCCGTAGCTCAATTCGCCGAACAGCTTTGCCCTGTTTATTTCTCTGCCCGGCTCAAGTCCGAGGGAACGATACAGGACGGTATCACCGTCATATACGGTTGCAATAAGCACGCAATCATTGCTCTCGGGGTTACCGAAGCAAAGATCATCGGTTGAAAAATCATCATTAACATCAACCACCGAATTGAAATAAAACTCAAAGCTCCGACTGCCTCTCGCTTTAAGCGCATCCATAAAAACCTGTTGCTGCTGCACATTGAAAACACTTTCCTGCGCAACTGTTTCGCTCTCCAGTCTGCCGTTAAACTCTGTTTTTCTGATATCTGTCGGCACATTGACAAAGACGGAATGTGAAACGCAAACAATGCCCGTCACAATAAGCGCAATCGGCAGAATTATAAAGGTAAAAATGCGGAAATAATTAAATGATCCGAGAAATTCCTTGCTCGTGTAATATTTAATTTTTGTGCGGAAATTATCACGGCGATTTTTTCTATGTTCCTTGGATCGCTTTTTCTTCTCCGCCTTTTCCGCAATGCGGTTATTCTTTGCGCTGACCTTTTGCCGCTGTTTACGAATTTCCTCACTGCGCTTTTCACGTTGCTTCTGCTTTCGCTCTTTCTCCTCAAGCACTCGTCTGGCGTCTTTCTCCGCCTGTTTTTTTCTTTTATAATTGTTTTTGCCTGCGACAGTTTTATCTGCCACAGGCACATTTTTCTTATTCGACATATCAATCAACTTCCATTATTCCCACGGTAATTTTTCGATATTCCATAACTGCGGATAACGGTTAAACTGAACCGCATCAACCTCAATCAAAGCCTTCACCGATGCTCCGTCCTCAAGAGCCGATGCGTCAAAGCTGCTCTCGTCAAAACCCTTGATCATATAGAGCGTGTCAGCCCTTGCTTTTCCCGAAAGATCGCTGCCCTGATAGTAAACACAATAGTCCACGCTGCGGTTATCGTACCATCCGTCATAGAAAACAAACGGGACATCGGTCGTATTCTGCGAAACCGAGCCGTCGGCAAGTCTCCATTCAAACGCCGTTTTGACTCTGAGGGTACAGATGCTTCCGCTTCTTTTAACGGTAACACGGAGGTTGCCGATATAATTTTCATCGCCTTTTTTCAAACTGAGATCATAAAGTCCGTTCTCGTCCTTATACTTATCCGCCTCAACCTGCGCCTTTCCGTTCTGAAAATAGACCCTTGCCGAAACATTGATGCCCGTAAGAGAGAAATTCTGAGATTTTGAGGTTCCGGTAACGAACCACGCCAATGTACTTCCTATAACAGCGATAACGGCGATAGCGGCAACTATCGCAATCACTGCTTTCCTGTTTATCTTTTTGGACATATTCGTCACCCCGATTCCTTGGTTATCCTCTTGCTCCGTCCGCATTCTGAGTTGCGGTCATATTGATTCTTGTTGTATAAGTAACGGATTTTCCGTTTGCTATATCCGCCTTAACGTCGTCATACTCGATCCAGCTTGCAATTTTAATTGTCTTTGTCTCATTCGGAGCGAGCAAAATGTATTTTGATCTGTTGTACTGATCAAGTCCGTTCTTGCTGAGCGACGGAACATTTGCTTTAATCATTTCCTTTACACTGCCGTCAACAAGCATATCGTCGGTGTATACGAACCAGCGATAGCCTTTTGCACCGTTGGTAACTTCAATATCAAAGTAAACTCTTGCGGGGACATTGCCCGAATTGGTGACGTTTACATCGTCGAAATTGACTGTCTTGTCAAAAAGCGTTTCGTTTCTATCGGCGAGCTTTGTCGCCGCATCGAAAGCGACCGTGTGATTGATAACAAACTTTGTATTGACTGAAAGATTTCCGAAAACGAAGCTGTCGCCGCTGTCAATCGTTCCGCTGTCATAGAACCAAGCGGAGGTTTTTGACATTCCCGAGAAATAGCCGACGCAGAGCACAAGTGCAACTGCCATCAGCGCTGTCAGAAACTTTTTAATTTTGTTCATCACTGCCACCTCCGTTTTTCTTCTTTATACTTGTTAAAATAATATTTATCCCGATCAGGGCAATCGCAATGCCCGCAAAAATTATCAGTCCCACCGGCTGTGAAATTTCCCCGAAAGCAATCGTAATGAACCCGAGCAAGGGAACGCTGTACCGCATTTTTCCCACAATTCTTTCCGACGACGTGTCCATCGGATCATTCTCGGGGTTGTTGTCTCCCCTGGTTGTTATTGTCTTTTTTTTCTTGTCAATCCCGACAATTCGATGGGTAAAATATTCTTTCGTTTCATCCGAGCCGACGGTCACGATGTCGCCGATTTTCAGCTCGTCGAAGCTGACCTTTTTTGAAAAGACTATATCGCCTGTTTTCAGCGTGTCCGCCATACTGTCGCTCGTCACTGCGTAACCTTTCATTCCTGATGCAATGTTGAAAATGACAAAACCTGCAACAAGCAAAGTTACAATGACAAGAACATTAAACAGAACGTTTTTAAGCCTGAGTTTTGACATACCGTTCCTCACGCATTTGTTCCCGAAAGCTGATAGGCATCAATTGTATCCCATGAGACATTGTCCGCCTGCTTCGCCTCAAACTTAACCTTGATGTTAACCGGCTGACCCGAATATGCTCTTGTGATGCTTTCTTTATATATAATGCTTGAAACTGCGTCAATATATGAAACGTCGGGACCGATTGACGGGACCTTATCGAGACTGCTTATCTCAGCGGTTTCATAATTATCGCCCATATAGTAGAAATAGCAAACGCCGCTTGCATTTACATTTTTCGACCATTTTCCTGCGGCAAATGTAACGTCGATATCATCGTTACTGCCCGAATAAATCCTCTGCTCAGCCTTACCCGAGGAATACTTTGTGTACTCAATTGAAAGCCTGATCTGAACATTCGTTGTCGAGCCGTTGTTGACACGGAGCATAGCACCCTGTCCGTCAAGACTTACAAGATTGTCGCCGGGCATAATTATCGTTTTAGTGTCGCCGTCAATGTCGGTGAGCTTTGCCGTTTGGGATGTGCTGACAACGGAAACGGAAATACTCTGCTTTTTTTCAAGCGTTGTAACGAACCACGCATATGATGTGCCGCAGTTCATAAGACCTATTACGACCGCCAAGGATGCGACCAAAGCTATTATTCTCTTAGTCATAAGCCTTCTTCCTTTCTGCCAAAAACAGCTCAATCTCAATCGCTGCCCACGCAATATAAATTATCGCCACTGCAACTTTAACCACAGTATAGCGTAAAAATTTCACAACATATCCAAGGTACGGAATAACCGCCTCCACCTTGCCGTATGCGTACTCCGCCGATGTTTTGCCGACATCATTTTCCTTGTTGGCATCGCCTTTTGTTACAAAACTCTTCTCCCGATCGTCGATTCTGACAATTCTGTGAGTAAAGCTCTTCTTCTGCACGGGATCCGTGAACGTCACAATATCACCGACATTGTAGTCCTCAAAATTCTTGTAGCTTTTAACATAAATAAGACTGTTTGCTTTTATAGTCGGGGACATACTTCCCGTTTCGACAACAAACATATCCATCTTCATAATTTTCGGGACATAAACCACGCCGACCGCAACGATCGAAATACAGATCACAACCGCCGTCAGTAATATGTTAATCTTCTGTTTGCGAATACTTTTCATCCTCTTCATCCTTTTGATCCGAGAACTTATATTCGGCAATCAGCTTTGCCAAATTCACAGCCTCCCCCATTGTTATAAAAATCAGGGGTATGACTATAAAAATCAAGATAATTTTCGGATTTCTTAATACACTCAAAACAGAACTGCCTACGGTGCCGATATTGACAATTACCTTGCCGATCAGGTCGATCTGATAAACCGCCGTCTCATCGACTGCATCGTTGGCGTCGCCCTTGGTTTTGAATATCCTTTCGCCGCTGTCGCTGTCCTTTATTTCAACAATTCGGTGAGTATTGACCTTGCCTGAAATCGTGGTGTCGTTGGAATAAAAAGAAATAATATCTCCAACCTTCAGCGAATCGGGTTTCGCTTTAAATGTAATGACAATTCCGCCGACCGGGATCTCCGGCTCCATACTTCCCGTCTGCACCTGCAAAACGCTGAATCCGAGAACACTCGGGACCTTGCCCGCCGAGGCATTGAGAACAGAGACGAAAACTGTCAGTCCGATTATAAATATAAGTGCGGAAAGCGCCGCCATTACTCTTGAGAAAATCTTACCTGCTTTTTTCATAAATTATACAACCGGCTGTATGTTGATCTTCAATGAGCCAAGTGATGAGGACAAGCCCTGAATCGTCGTCGGGCTGTCTGCCGCAAGACCGATCTCGTAATAGATAACAAAAACATCATTCTTTTTACTCTGATATGAGGCGAGCGATCTTCCGTCAAAAATCTTTCCGCCGGAAAGCTCCGACAATCTCATATAATCCGAACCGAACAGAAGCTGATCATCTCTGAAGGATACCGTTCCGTTAGTGTTTTTTATCTTCGTTGCCTTGTAGACCGAATATTTTACCTGAACGGATTTTTTGAGGTCGGCGTTCATATTCGAGGGAAGTCCCTCAATCGACATACCGAGTTTCAACTTGTCATCGGTTGCCGTTGTCATAATCATCTTATACTTTTTAAACGATCCCGAAGTCCAGTTTTTCAGTTCGATATCGCCGTAGAGCCGTGAGTAATTATTGGCGTTGTCCGCAACGTAATACATAACGTTTGCATATGTCGGGGAAACGACCTCACTCTCAATCGACGAAACATAGTTATCGTTTGAATTACTGAACCACGCAAAGGAAACCGCTATAAGAGTCAGGGCCGATGCCACAGCTAATATTAAGTTTTTGACAAAGGTAAACTTTTTCTTCATTGTAACATCAACCCTCTACTTATTTACCGATAACGCTCCATACAGATCTTACGCCCCAATCGGGTTCGGATCTGACAATTTCAAATGTAATATCCACGGACTCGGATTTACCTGTCTTGATAAATCTGCCCTCACTGTCTGCATTCTTAACCTCAAGAACGTTGCCGTCCGCATCCGTTGCCTTTACCTTATAGCCGTAGCCGATCGGGAGGCTGAGATCAACATAGATTCCGCCGTCCGTTACGCTGACGCCGTTAATCGTTCGAATTTCCGAACCGATTTTTGTAAAGAATCCGAATGAATTTGCGCTGTCCTCCAGCTTACTCTTCAGCATTACGCCGACAAGCTTTCCGTCAAGGTCCTTTGTGGAATCAACTATCGAATAGCTGACCGTTGCCGAACCCTCACTTGCGGGGTTTGCATATCTCGCTATTCTGTTATCCGTATCGCCGAAGTCCTTGTTCTTCATAAGAGTGATAACAAGTCCGTTCGTTCTGTCAACGCTTACGGCATTGGAATTTACCTGCGCCGCAATCTTGATGTCCGTATAATTCAATGCTGTTCCGACGTTCATACCGGAAACGTATTTGATTATCATAGCTGCAAATTCAACCACTGTCGCAAATTTTGCCGAGCTCTCGGAAGATTTGAGCGGAGCGGGAACTGCGTAACCGTCGGTTGCAACAAATCCGCCGAGTGTAACTGCCGAAAGATCCTTTGTCGAGGATGACTTCATTCCGCTCTCGGAACCGTCCGCAACAGCGACCTGATTTCTCGAGGTTCTTCCGTCGAACAGAACATTCTCAGCCTTTGATGTATCGGCAAAACGACCTGCAATATTGCCCGCTTTCTTCTCCGAGGAAGCGACCATATTGCCGAATACGGAATTGCTTACCGTTGAATACTCAGCATCACCGACGAGTCCGCCTGCATATCCGCCGACGCTCACATATGTCGTTGATACGCAATTGTTTATCTGTGCATTGTACGCCTCGCCGACAAGTCCGCCTGCGGCAATAACCTTTGAGCCGAGAACCCTGCCCGAGGTGATACAATTTTCAATCTTTGTTCCGTTAACTGCACGGCCTGCAATTATACCGGCATCCTGAACCTTGCCCGAAGCATTCACATCGGCAATAACTGCACAATTTTCAATAACCGCTCCGTTAAGAGTGCCTGCAAGTGCGCCGAGCGTCAGTGACGAATCGGAATCAATATCAAATCCGACGACGCCGAGATTCTTAACAGTTCCGCTGATTTCATCAAACAGCGAGGAGCCGCCGAAGTCATAAATCACGTGATTTGCGCCGTCAAGGATTCCGCCGAAGCTCTCTGCGGATTTTAAACCGCTGAGGTCAATATCCGCCGTAAGCTTATAATAAATTCCGCTGTTTGCGCCGTTCTGCATCATTACCGCAAATTCATCTGCTGTGCCGACCGTGTACGGATCAGCCTTTGTACCCGAACCAGCAAGCAGTGACGAATAGGCAACGGGAATTGCGATTTCAAGTCCGTCGTTATATTTGAACACGATCCTTGCGCCGTCAATTGCACCGTCTGCGCTAAGCGACGAATCCTCTGCATTATAAACCACAATGCCGTTCGGATCCGACTCAACGGTTTCAAGACCGAATCTGTGTCCGCAAAGCTCAAACGACTTGTATGTTCCCGTTCCTGCGGCAAGAACAATATCGCTGTCACCGAGAACCGTTCTTTCTCCGTCAAGGGTGATGAACGACTTCTCGGTTCCGTCGATCACGCATTTAACTGCGCTGAGGTCGGTTGCCGCAAAGCTCATATTCTGGTAGGAGTTGAACTCCTGAGTGCCGAACACACTCTCATTCATATAGGATGAATAGTATACATTCGAGAATATATCCGTCTTGTTTTTGTCATTGCCGGAAAAAGTCTCCTTATCGACTTTGGCAATCACTGCCGCCGAGATTTTTGCATCCGCCTTTGCCGTGACAATCGTATCGGAAATCAGGGCTGTTGTCGCCTTTGCAAGATATCCGCTGTCCGGACCTACCTCGGCAATCACGCCTGCCGCAAGATCCTCTCCGTTTACGGAACCGCTTACGAAACAGTTACTTACGGATGTACCCGTCGGAGTTTCAAGAGAACCGATAACTCCGCCGCTGATTTTTCCGTTTACGGACACATTGATTTCCGCTTTCTGAATATTGACAGTCGAACCGTTTCCGACAAGACCGCCTGCAACAGTGCCCGACTTAACGGATGCACCGTTGAGACTGATATTGCTGATTTTTCCGCTGAAAGCTCCTGCAAAGCCGCCCGCTGTTTCGACGGTTGCCGAAGTTGCGAAAAGTGTTGTTGATGCGGAGGAATTATTTATTGTGATTTTCTCTGCCGTGACGTTCTCGGCACGACCTGCAATGATTCCCGAAACGGAACCGAACTCGCTCGATGCTGCGGAGGAGTCGTTGACCGTTATATTTCTGATCACAGTGTTCTTTGCACTGCCGACAATTACACCGGCATAGTTAAGACCCTCAACAACCGCGTTGTTTATAACAAGATCCGAGATAACCGCACCATCAGCCGCTCCGAAGAGACCGCCGAATGTGCTACCGGAAAGTGTCAGTCCGTTTATTGAATGGATCTTTCCGTTATAAAGACCCGTAAATACTCCCTTAAATCCCGACTCGGCACTGCCGATAGTTACAACGCCGTTGCCGACATTATAGAATCCGCCGCCGAACTCAAAATCGGATTTTTTAAAGCTTATATCCTGAGCAAGTGCAAAATACTTGCCCATACTGTCATAGTAAGCAACCGACTCAAGGTCGTATGCGTTTGAAATCAAATACGGTGACTCACTCGTGCCATCGCCCTTGAGCGGAGTGCGAACATCGGACTTCATCGCAAAATGTACGGGAATACGTACATCGGAATCCGAATCAAGGACATAGTATGCCACAATCGAAATATCAGCCATATGATTAGCCTTGAGAATGAGCTTGTCGGCGGTCGAAGAAACAACCGTAATTCTTTCCTCGGCTTCCGAAGCCCAGCCTGTTGCCGAATCAAATGTATAGCCCTTGACATTCGGAAGATTCGAGAGAATGATCTCTGTTTCACCGAACGTTGAAAGGGTTCCTACCGACGGAACGATTGAAGCTCCGTTGGGATTATCCATATCGTTAATCGACTTTGTCTCTATGCTTGTGGAAGTACCGAAAGCACCGACACCGCCGAAATATGTTGAGATAATCGTTCCTTTTACAACAGAATCAATGTTTTCCGAATTGACAGCCTTGTCATTCTCGACCGAGCCGATAACAACGCCCGCGTTCTCATTCTTGCCGTCAGTTATAATCCGAGCCGCACAAACACAGTCCGCAATGACCGCATTAAGTCCGTTATAACTGCCGATGCCCTTTATAACACCGATCAGACCGCCAACCGAAGCATTTGCACTTACCGATCCGAGAATTTTTACATTCTTGAACTGTACGTTATTCAGCGCCGACGCACTGAGTTTTCCGACAAGTCCTGCAAATGCAACCGCATCAGCGGAAGATATTTCCTCAACATTTGCAAATGACTTTATATTATTTGCGACAAGGGAGCTTTCTTCGCCCGTAATGTCGCCGACAACGCCTGCCGCAACGGATGCAGACGAAACCGTTGTCTCTCCGTCAACAGTACAATTTTCAATAATTACCGCACTGCCCGAATTGTGAACAGCCAGAATACCTGCGGAAACCGTATTCACCCTTTCGGAAACGACCTTTGCACCGCAGACATTTACATTTTTAACAGTAAGTCCTGTATCGGCAAACGTTCTGCCGACAACCGCAGACGCAATACCGGCTTTAACGGTTACATTTCTGACCTCGGCACCGTCGATCTGAGAACCGAAGCCCGATGCGATTCCGCCCGCAACAAAAGCAGCTGAATCGGAAACCGTAGAAATTTCTGTGCCGATAATATTAATCTCGGAAAGGGAACTCTCGCCCTTACCTGCCGCAACGCCCGATACTTCGGACACGCCCTTGATGTCGGAATCGGATACGGCAACGGATTTAACTGCAAGTTTGCCGTTCATAAGACCGATCAAACCTGCAACATACTCTGCACCGCTGAGTTTTACCTTTTCAATATTTATATCGGCAACGTTTCCACCGCAAGCCGCATAGCCTGCAAACGCACCGACGTAATTTGCCTTTGAATTTACGGAGCTATCCGTTACACTGATTCCGCTTGCGACAATTGAACCCGAATCAACGGAACCTGCTATCAGTCCCGAATAAATTCCGTCTGCCGAAACCTTGCTGTTTGTAACGGTGATATTCTCAAGCTTTGTGCTGCCGATAACCTGACCTGCAAGAACAGCCGCATAAATGCCCTTTGCGCTGACATCCGCAGAAGAAATCACAAGATTATTAATCTCCGCACTATCAAGTGATGCAAAGAGTCCGACCTTTGATGTGCCATTAATCCTGAGATTTGATATTGTGTGACCGTTTCCGTTAAATTTGCCGCTGAACGGAATGAGTGTTCCGCCGATCGGTGCAAAAGAGGTGATCACCGACATATCAATATCAGACTCAACAACAAAGCTCGCTTTGTTAAGCTCGGAGATGTTTTCGCTGATATATGCAAGGTCATATGCAGTTGCAACAATATAGTTGCCTGCGCTGTCCTTTTCAAGTCCGTTTGAAACCTTAACGGTTGTGTAAAGACCTGTCTTTTTATTAGTAACTGTTACGGCACATCCCTTTACGGTAACAACACCTGCCGCACGGCTGACTTTGAGGACAACCGAGCCGTTCTCAACCGCAACACTTGCTGAAAGCAGTGACGAATCACAGCTTACGGAGTAATCGGATGAAGCCGAGTCAAGCATAGCCTTGACTGACGGCAAATCTGCGGCAAACTTTCCGCCGTTACCTGTGAAGAAAGCAACCTCGCCGTCATTGAATGACCACTCACTGAACTGAGCCTTGTCAATAAAGCTGTACTTTGCAAAATCAACGGTAGCCTGAGTGCCTTTACTCATATATATATCGGAAACATTCACTTTCTTTGCCGTAATATCGGCGATAAACGAATACTTTCCCGCATCATTTTTGCCCGAAACATAGCAATCGGAGATGCTGACGTTTTCAGCCTTGATCGATCCGATAAAGCCTGCAGCATTTGCTGCTTTCTTCGACGAGCCGATGTTTGCACAGGCACCGCTGTTTGTAATAACGGTACCGCTGCCGACAATCGAGCCCGCGAGTGCACCGAAATTCGTTGTGTCTGCGGCAATGACAACATCCGCTTTGACACGGCAGTCGTTGAGCTTGCTCTCACCCGCAATCGTGCTGAACATCACGCCCGAGTTTGCTCCCGAGGCGTTGAATTTCGCACCGCTTGTAACGCTGACGCCGACATTGCTAACCTCAGCGCCGACAGCCCTGCCGAACAGAGACGAAGAAATATCTGTTTTTGCAACGAAATCTACATTTTTAAGTATACCGCAAAGCTCGGTGAACACCGGTGCGGCAACATTGACCGTATGACCGTTACCGTTGAACGTTCCGTTAAACTCAAAAGCGGAGACATTTACTGAAATATCCTTATCAAGCTCAACATGGATTCCGTGTGCATATCGAAGCATATTGAACTCCGAGGAATTTGTGATTGTAAGCGGATCGGAAGAAGTTCCGTTTCCGTTCGCCTTTGCCGAAACAACAAGGATCGGTATATTGAAATTCTGAGTAACCTTGAGATTTCCCGTTCCGACTGATGACGGAAGTGAAATTTCTGCGGCATAGCTAAGTCTGCCGACTGTATCGGCGTTTACGCCCTTAATCGTTGCCGAATTTGAATCAGAGGAAAGGGCAAGTCCGTCTCCCGACTTTGAGAATCCGCTATTAACGGCAAAGCTCGCCTTGCCCCAAGACGCCGAAAGATCTGAGGCGTATACCGTTGCCGTTTCGCCGACCTTAACTGTTTTGAAGCGAAGTGAGTCTATATCGTTTACGTCCGCACCGTAATCGGTTACGGAATTTGACCTTGCGCTGACGGCACTCGACCAGTAGCAGTCAACGAGCATATCCTTTGTTGCACCCGATCCGACAATTCCGTTGCCCGATGCCGGACAATTGAGCGCAACAAGCACGTAGTTATTTACAATCCTTGCACTCTTTGCCGCAGTACCTGCGATACCGCCGACCGTATCCGTTGATTTACCTCCGGTGACATTACCCGAGGCAAAGCTGTTTGATACAGTACCCGAGGTCGATCCGGCGATGCCGCCGTAAACGGTCTTACCCGAAAGCGATGAATTGATAAACTCGCCGACATTGATTGCAGATGCGCCGGTTATCTTTCCGCTGTTGCTTCCTGCGACAGCGCCGATGATGCCGTTTCCGCTGATTGTGTGTGACGTTGCAGATGCGCCGCCGACATTCGTCTGAGTTCCGACAACCTTAACCTTGCTGACGGTTCCTCTGTTTACCGCAACAACAAGACCTGCGTTCGTAACCTTTTTCATTGTGAGAACAGATTTAACAATTGAGCAGTCGTAAATCGTTCCGTCGTTCTCTGCCGCAAGAATTGCGCAGTTTCCTGCATCTGTATTTACGCTCATCACACTGTTTTCAACGGTAAGATTTTTAATTGTTGATCTTGAATTGATATATCCGAACAGAGCAAAGTTTTCACCCTTGCCGAAAGCAACATTCAGTCCCTTGAGCTTGTGTCCGTTACCGTCGAGGACGAAGCAGACATTCTTTGAAGATGCGCTGAGAGTCTTGCTTACAGAAATCAACGAGCCTGCGTAAACCGAATTTGAGGTGAATTTATCTGCACCTATGTCGGAAAGATCAATATCGTTTGTGAGCACAAAATATTTGTTTGCGCTTGTTGTGAGATTAATCTTGTCCTGCATTTTGAGGAGATCGTCAACATCGGAAATTCTGTAAGGATCGGCAACGGTGCCGCTTCCCTTTTCCTCTGTTGTGAGTGTTCCGCCCTCGGTTGCTACCGTTGTTGTCGAAATCGCTCCGCCCTCCTGCGAAACAGTCGTGGATCCTTTTTCAGTGGCGGCAGAGACTGTGGTTGATGTGCCGGATACACTACCATCGTTGACAGCCAACGACGATGCTATTCCGGTTGATGACAGCAACATTGCAACGCTGAGCAACGTCACCGCAACCCTTTCTAATCTCCTTTTAATCATAGTAAAACCTCCACTGTTTCCGATATGCCGACTCCACGCTATCCGCATATCGACAGAACATTGTATCCGATTATCTTAACGTATATCAGCCGTTCTTGGCAGCCTTATCCGCCTTGAGCTTTGCTTCCTTTGCCTTTGCACGCTCTCTCGCAAGGCGCTCCTGCTCCTTAGCTTTTGCTCTTGCTTTTTCACGAGCTATACGTTCTTTTTCTTTTGCCTTTTCTTTAGCCGCACGCTCCTGCTCCCTGATCTTCTCACGGGCAATGCGTTCTTTCTCTTTGGCTTTTTCCTTGGCAATTCGCTGTTTTTCGGCCTCGGCGGCTCTCATCTTTGCGATGCGCTCCTTTTCCTTAGCCTTTGCCTTTTCTCTTTCCGCCTTTTCTTTTTCTTTCGCCTTTTCCTTGGCTATGCGCTGTTTCTCTGCCTCCGCAGCTTTAGCTTTTGCTGCTTTTTCCTTTGCTTTTTCACGGGCTATGCGGTCTTTCTCGGCCTGTGCGGCTTTTGCTTCGGCTTCCTTTTGCTTAGCTTTTTCTTTAGCTATGCGATCTTTTTCAGCCCGGGCAGCTTTTACGGCAGCTTCTTTCTGCTTTGCTTTCTCTTTTGCAAGACGTTCTTTTTCTTTAGCCTTTTCCTTGGCAACACGCTGTTTCTCTGCCGCAGCAGCTTTAGCTTTTGCTGCTTTTTCCTTTGCCTTTTCACGGGCTATGCGGTCTTTCTCAGCCTGTGCAGCTTTTGCGGCAGCTTCTTTTTGCCTTGCCTTTTCTTTTGCGAGGCGTTCTTTTTCAGCCTGAGCAGCTCTGGCTCTGGCAATTGCCTCTTTTTCTCTCTTCTTTGCGGCGGCCGCCTTTTCCTTGGCTTTTTGAGCGGCAAGCTCTTTTGCTTTGCGCTCTCTTTCCTTTGCCTTGGCTTTGGCTGCCTTTTCTTTCTCTATCTGAGCGAGCTTTGCGGCTTTCTCCCTTGCTATGCGCATCTCTTCACGCTGCTTTTCTTTTGCAATACGAGCTTCTTCCTGCGCTTTGAGCTTTGCCGCTCTCTCTTTTTCCTTTCTGGCTTTCTCTTTTGCAAGCGCCTTTTCCTTGGCAATTCTTGCTTTCTCTCTTTCCTTTTCTTTTCTTGCACGCTCTTTTTCGCGTGCAATACGACGGCGCTCCATCTCTTTTTCATGAGCGATTTTCGCCTTAATTTTATCTTCAATGGCTTTCTTGCGTGCATTCTCTGAATCAAGAGCACGCTGAATTGCCTCCTGAATCTTCTTCTCGCCCTCAATCTTCTTGCGGCTTACGCGTTTAACCTCATCGACAAAAACTCTCTGGATTTCGACTTCTTCCATATCATAGTCCATAACGAGCTCTTCTGCCAATCTCTTGAGAAGTTTCGGCTTAATCTTACGCTTTTTCTGCTTACCGACTGAATCCTCGGAGAGGGTGTTTGCCTTGAGCATCATATAGTTCATTGCGGTCATGCGGTTAAGCTCATTCATATACTCCGCACTGACCATATCGTTTGATTCTTTGACCGTAATTTCATAACCGAGTTCGTTATATGACTGAATAAACTGCCATAATTTAAGGCAAGCTCTGAAATTCGGATTCTTCTGAATCGCATTTGTTCTCATTATCGGAGGTCTTACCGGTACGCAGTTTCTCAGCTCTTTCATAAATGAAGAGTTCGCATATTCGTTTATGATTCTCTTAACTCTTTCGATACGCTGGAACGCTGTTGCGTTTTCTCCCTCGGGGCCTGCTTCGCCATCAATGTCGCTTCCTGCCGACTGAGCGGAAACTTCCAGCTTGTACTGTATCTTTTCGCGTCCACGGTTGAAATCGCTCTCCATTTTGAGCGACGCCATATTATCATCATCAGAGATATTGAAAAGGACGTTATATCTTACATCAATAAATCTTACAAGATTCTGCATAAGGGTGTAAACAAATCTGTTTTCATAAACCTCATAGCTTTCCTCACGGAAAACGTTGAGAAT
>ERZ1034844.623-NODE-623-length-18844-cov-16.017031_pt1 | contig 18844 bp, 11 predicted proteins | sample MGYA00520594_ERZ1034844 | MGnify/ENA primary metagenome ERZ1034844 (study PRJEB33766, sample SAMN09781733) | gut metagenome | biome: gut microbiome | host: Homo sapiens | place: Madagascar | study: EMG produced TPA metagenomics assembly of the PRJNA485056 data... | reverse complement strand
TACCATATATGATATCCACTTCTTTAGGGAATTCACACTCGGAGACGTTACAGCTGCCAGAAGGCATTCTGTTCGTTCCGGGAGTTCGTCCCTTTGCTTCATTAACTTTCAAGTTACAGCAAGCTATCCAAAGTCTCTCTGATTGCCTTGATAAAGTCCAGGCTGTTGAGGATCACAGGATTCTCACAGGTGGAGATCAGAGATAAGCTCTTGGTCATTTTACCATCCTCGATGGTCTTGATGCAGGCCCTCTCAAGCTTGTCGGCAAAAGTACACAGTTCAGGAATCTGATCCAGTTCGCCACGTTTTCTGAGGGCTCCGGTCCATGCAAAGATGGTTGCGATGGAGTTAGTAGAGGTCTCCTCTCCCTTCAGGTGCTTGTAATAGTGACGCTGTACGGTTCCGTGCGCAGCTTCATACTCATAGACACCGCTGGGAGATACCAGAACGGAAGTCATCATGGACAGATCTCCGTATGCGGTAGCTACCATGTCGGACATCACATCACCGTCGTAGTTCTTGCATGCCCAGATAAATCCTCCGTTGGAACGAATCACACGTGCTACGGCATCATCGATCAGCGTATAGAAATATTCAATTCCAAGCTCTTCGAATTTTGCCTTATACTCGTTATCATAGATCTCCTGGAAAATATCCTTAAAGGTATGATCATATTTTTTAGAGATGGTATCCTTGGTGGAGAACCACAGATCCTGCTTCGTATCTACGGCATAGCTGAAGCATGCTCTTGCAAAGCTCTCGATGGATTTATTGGTATTGTGGATACCCTGGATAATACCTGCTCCGTCGAAATTATGAATCAGCTCACGGGTCTCCGTACCGTCTGCTGCGGTATATACCAGTTCTGCCTTGCCGGGTCCGGGTACTTTGATCTCTGTATTTTTGTAAACATCACCGTAAGCATGTCTGGCAATCGTGATAGGCTTTGTCCAGTTCTTTACATAAGGAACAATGCCTTTGACCAGGATAGGCGCACGGAATACCGTACCGTCCAGAATCGCACGAATGGTTCCGTTCGGGCTCTTCCACATTTCCTTCAGATGATATTCTGTCATTCTGGCAGCATTCGGCGTAATGGTCGCGCATTTTACTGCCACGCCGTATTTCAGTGTTGCGTTGGCAGAATCCACCGTCACCTGATCGTTGGTTTCGTTACGATGTTCCAGTCCCAGATCATAGTACTCTGTCTTCAGATCAATATAAGGAAGCAGCAATTCGTCCTTAATCATCTGCCAGAGGATTCTGGTCATTTCGTCTCCGTCCATCTCTACAAGAGGGGTTGTCATTTTGATCTTTTCCATAATGATTTCCTTTCCGATACCTATTTTATTCAGATTTTATTTTTCCGGCTGCGCATAAGCCTCATTCAGGCCGTTTTTCACCATATTTTCATAGGCATTGATCATATGCTGATGAGCCAGCTGCTCCGCAAGATCCGCATTGCCGGCCTTGATGGCCTCCATGATCTTCTCGTGTTCTTCGTTGGATTTCGGTCCACGATTGGCACTGGACAATGTCTTTTTGCGGACGCGAAGCACATATTGATGGAAGTCTTTCAGCTGATGTTCCAGCATCTTACTGTCACAGGCTTCATACAAAATATCATGAAAACGGTTGTCTAATTCGGCAAGCTGCTCTAAGTGCCCTTTTTGCGCATGGAACTTGGACAGATAAACATTCTCTTCCATCTCTTCCATCTGCTCTTTTGTGATGTGTTCCGTAGCCCAGCGTGCACACAGGCCTTCCAACAGAGAACGGATCATATAAATGTCTTTCACGTCCTTCTGCGTGATACCGGTGACATAAGCCCCCTTATTCGGGATGATCTGAATCAAGCCCTCCAGTTCCAGCTGTCGAAAGGCTTCTCTGACCGGGGTTCTGCTGACTCCCATCTCCTCACCGATGGCAACCTCTTTCAATTCTTCATGTTCCTGATATTTACCGCTTAAGATATCCTCTCTCAGCTTGTGAAATACCCTTCCCCGCAGGGAGAACTTATCCGTTACTTCCCGCTTTACATCATACTTACTCACTATCTTCCTCATTTCCGGACAACGAAAACGTCGTCACCAATAAATAGCTCTATCTCTACATCATTCTACTCGCCGATGGTCAGATTTTTCTCCTTGCAGACACGGTTCACACATGCAACGATCTCTTCATCGGTAAGTACCGTAACACGTCCGCCGGCATATTCCGCATCGACCCATTTTTTGATCTCAGCTACCAGCTCAGAATTCTTCTGTACCTGCTTGTCTCCCTTTAACTTGTAATAGGTGTTCAGCCAGTGTGCAATACCTGCCAGGCCGGATGTGTTGGAGATTGCGCACAATACCGGACGATTCAGGAATTTCTCCGTATCGAAAATATTGTAAATCTCCTCGTTTTTCAAAAGTCCGTCTGCATGAATACCGGCTCTGGTCACATTGAAGTTTTTGCCGACAAACGGTGTTCTGGGAGGGATCTGATAACCGATCTCCTTCTCATAGTACTCAGCCAGTTCAGTAATCACACGGGTATTCATACCGTTCAGATCACCCTTCAGCTGTGCATACTCGAATACCATAGCCTCCAGCGGTGTATTACCGGTACGTTCCCCGATACCAAACAGGGAAGTGTTGACACCGGAACAACCGTACAGCCATGCTGTGGTGGAATTGGATACTGCTTTATAAAAATCATTATGTCCGTGCCACTCGATCAGTTCATGAGGCACACCGGCATGGGTATGAATCGCATAGATAATACCCTGCACGCTTCGGGGAATAACGGCACCGGGATAGTTGACACCGTATCCCATGGTATCACAGGCACGCACCTTGATGGGAATCTGATACTCTTTCATCAGCTTCATCAGTTCCAGACAAAACGGCACCACATAACCGTAGATATCCGCTCTGGTGATATCCTCCAGATGACATCTGGGGCTGATACCCTCTTCCAGACAGTCACGGATGACGCTTAAATAGTGATCCATCGCCTGTCTTCTGGTCATTTTCAGTTTCAGGAAAATATGATAATCGGAACAACTTACCAGAATACCGGTCTCTTTCATTCCGATCTCTTTTACCAGTTTGAAATCTTCCTTGCTGGCACGGATCCAGCTGGTCACCTCAGGAAACTGATATCCCCTCTCCATACATTTATATACGGCATCTCTGTCTTTTTTACTATACAGGAAAAATTCACTGGCACGGATCATTCCGTTGGGACCGCCCAGTTCGTGCAGATAATCATAAATTTTGACGATCTGCTCTGTGGTATAGGGTGCTCTGGACTGTTGTCCGTCTCTGAAGGTAGTATCTGTGATCCAGATATCCTTCGGCATGTTATGAGGCACGATACGATCATTAAAAGGTATTTTGGGGATTTCGGAATAAGGGAACATGTTACGGAACACATTCGGCTTCTCCACATCATCCAGTATGTACATATGCTCTTCAATCTCCAGAAGGTTGTTCTTCGGATTCATGGAGACCGGACGATTCTGAAATGCATCACTTTCTCTCATTGGTATACCTCTCTTCCCTGACTTTCGAACGCTGCAAGATTTTTCTTATTTTTACTCTGCGCAGTAAAAATACATTTTGCAATTCTCGTATTATTGTATACAATCATACTATTTGTGTCAATATCTTTAGCATTTATTTTATTGACTTATTTTAATCAAGATTTCAATTTTACCAAGTGAATTTATCTTTTTACTTGTTTTCTAATAATCTCCTGACATTCAGCATTCCAAATCCCTGTTTATTCCAGGCTTCCCCCAGATCTGTTGCTGTCAGGGACAATAATCGGACAAATTCTTCGTTTGAGATTCCGGGATATTTCGCCATGGCAAGTGCTGCCGCCCCGGATACCACAGGAGTAGCCATGGATGTGCCGCTTTTGGCAACATACGGTCTGCATACTCTGCCGTTTCGATATTGCCAGAATGCATTGCAGGACAAGATTCTGGTACCCGGTGCGACAATATCCGGTTTTCTGATGATGTCATACTTTTTCCCTCTGCCGGAATAGGTCTCACAGCGTTCCGGATCATTTTTGCAATATCTTCCGTCATGGCATCCTACCGTCAGTACTTTTCTGCTGTTTGCCATATCGGAAATACTTCCGTCACGCGGTCCCGTATTGCCTGCCGCACATACGACCAGAATATTATGATCCCAGAGTTTTTCGATCCACATTTTCAATACTTGCTCTTTGTAAGCTTCCTGTAGATTGCCGATTCCGACAGAAATATTTACAATGCGAATACCATACCTGTTTTTTATCTGTAGAATCCATTGCAAGGCATTCAGCAGAAACTCACAGTCCCCTTCCCCATTTTTGTCCAACACTTTTCCCACGACAAGTCCGGATCCCGGTGACATCCCACACAATTTTCCTCCGGAAAGTTTTCCGCTGCCACATAGAATCCCACACACATGCGTTCCATGTCCGTTATCATCATAGGGGAATTTTTTTCCGGAGACAAAATCAGAAAAAGCAAACAGGCGTCCTGCCAGATCCGGATGATATGCAATCCCTGTATCCAGAACGGCAATTGTTGCAGGCTCTGCGTATGCATTTCTGTCTTCATATTGCTCCGGTACCTGTACCTGCTTCCTTACCCGCTGCACTGCTCTCTCATTTCCCCGGATGCAGAACTCCGGCATAAGACTTAATTTATCTTATGCCGGAGCATCTTTGCCGGTACCTTAAGCACCTTTATTCTTTTATGATCTCTATTCCTTCCGGAAATGCACTGTCGCCGATATTTACTAAGCTTGCAGGTAAATGTACGGTTGTAATCTCGGTATGTTCCCTGAACGCTTCCTCCGCAATCACCCGGACACCATCGGGAATCGATACTTCTGACTGATTTCCCTTATAAGCTATCAGTACACCGCCGCTGATCAGAAAATCTTCCGTGCTGTTTTGCATAAAATTGTCCACCCAGCCGGTATGGGTAAACGCTTTGGCGCCTACTGTCGTCACAGTATCCGGCAATACCACATTCTGCAGATCATCGCAATGATAAAACGCCGCATAGTCAATTGCTGTAACTCCTTCTGCAAAGGCAATTGTATTCACGGTACTTCTGGAAAATGCAAACCGTCCTATCTCAGTCGTTCCGTCCGGTATGCTCACAGTTCCGATACTCTGGTCTCTGTAATATTTCCATTCCGGAATCACACCGTTCTCAGTCTCTGCCGTTACATCCTGTAATTCACCGTTATCATCTGCTCCGGCTTCCGGTTCCGTAGTCCCCTCCAAAACGCTCTCTGCTTCGGGCCGCACCATTACCATGGCATGATTTCCTACGACAATCGTGCTGCCGAGTACCTTTCCGGGGACCGGCGTAGGTGCCGGTGTCTGTGGTATTTCCGTAGGTGACGGCTGCGTCGTCATGGTATCTGCGGTAGTGTTATCCGCAGGCGTGGTATCAGGTGTTGCCGTTACCAGAGGCTCTTTGTTTCTTGTGTCCTCTAGTTTTTTGGCAAATTCCGCCGCCACAGTTCCCTCATCCGCATGGATTGTGACATGATCGCAGTTCAAAAAAGCATCTTCCGCAATACTGGTTACCGTCGCCGGTATATAGATGTCTGTCAGATTGGTGCATCCGGCAAATGCCTGTGATTCTATACTCTGTACATTCTCCGGAATCGTAATCTGCTGCAGACCGCCGCAACCGGCAAAAGAGAACTCATCCACAGCAGTCAGTCCTTTGCCGAGTACTACCTCTTCCAGATTGTTACAGCCCCAAAAGACATACGCATCCAGACGCTTCACAGATTTGGGAATTACTACGAACTGTACCTTCTGATTGTTCTCAAAAGCACTTTCTCCCACGACTTCCACCGTATCCGGTATTGTGACGCGTTCTTCACTCCCTCTGTATTTTTCCAGGGTAGTCCCCTGCACCTGAAAATCAGAGGCAGACGCTGCCGCATCTGCCTCTGACACAGGAAGATGTGTCAGGATCAATGCGGTAGCCACCAAAACTATGACGACCAGCCACTTTTTATGATTCATAAACCTTCCCATCCTTTATTTTTCTCAGGCTCTTGCCTTCTTCAGAGTCTTCTTGTCCTTCTTCATGAAGAGTACCACCGAGATGCACGCAAGTCCTATGGACAAGAACCACTTCGGGTGGATTCCGTCTCCCGTCTTAGGGGTGCTGTCTGCGATTGTTCCTGCCGTCAGGTTATTGGTATCCACATAGATCACATACGGTGAAAAATGCTCCGCTGTAAATGTCACACAGGATACTCCTGAGATCGTAGAGAACTTCGGTGACAGCTTATCCAGCTTACTGTTCACTACGCCGGCTACCTTGTTATTACCTGCATAAGTAATCAGGGAATCCGGCAGAGGCAGTGTAATGCTGATGGATAAACCTGTGGTATCTGTAATCTTGTTATTACCGGTGGAATCATAGAGGCTGATATCCATCGGGAAATACTTAATGGCACTGATATCACTGCCATACTCTGCCATCAGAGCTTTTACTACTTCTTCTGATGCCGCTGCACTCTCTGTGATCTTGATCACAAAGTTATCAGAAGATCCGTTCACTGTCGCAGATACCACACCGGTATTGGACAAACCGTTCTTGTCAATGACAACCGTCGTTCTGCCGCCGGATACGGTTCCTGTCGTCGTGCTGCCGGGTCTTCTGTTGGAATTGGAATTCGTGGAATTACCGCTTCCTGTGGAAGTACTGGTTCTGTTAGCACCGGATTTGGCTGTATAGTTCGCCGTTACCGTAACATTTGACGACGGCATCGTAATGACAGTTGCCGATAATACCTTGCTGGCAATCGTCGTATTTGCAGGATCGATGGACCACGTGCTGAACTGCTGGTTGGCAGCAGGATCGTTGGCAACGATGATCGGCTGGGAACCTGCCACATAGCTTCCGGATCCGGAACCGTTCTTAACTGTCAGCGTATACATCTTGGCAGTCGTTCCGTTATTATTGTTTCCGGGGCTTGTACTGCTTCCCGGATTCGGACTGTTACTGCTTCCGGGACTCGGACTGCTGCTTCCGTTTGTACTTGCCGCTTCATAAACAGCATAAAAATCAGTATTTTCCGTGATTGCAGTTGCAATATCCGGCAACCATTCTTTGAACGTATAGCCGCTTACCGTAGGTGTCTGAATATTAGGAGCCACAGTTCCTTTTTTAATTGTAGTCTGGTAAAAGACTTCCTTTGTTACACTGTTGATATATCTGACTACAATTTCATCCTCAGCGATTGCTTTATAAACCGCTTTTGTAGTAAAGGATTCCTGAATATTTGAAAGGGTTCTGTCCCAACCAATAAATGTATAGCCCTCTCTGGATAATAAGTCGGAATTCGGCAAATCCGCATCTGCGATGCTGCCGCCTTTCTCAACCAAGATCGTTTTTACAACTTTGTCCTCATAATCGACAAAAGTAACTGTCAGTTTTTCTGCATCAGGATCAATCAGTTCATATACCGCTGTACATGTTACATCTCCAGAAATCTCCGTACACTCCGGATCCCATCCTTTGAATGTATATCCGGTTCTTCCGGCAGGTGTCGGAGGGACAGCATCCTCTCCTTCTTTTACCGTTTGTGGATCACCCACATCTACATTTTTTCCTAATTCTTCATTCCAATCACGGAATTTAACCGTATAGTAATTTACCTGCGGAACAGTATCTATTGCAAAATGATTATAATCTGCATACTGATATAAAAAACTTCCTTCCGGAGCACAAATCGTAACCTCTGAATGATCCTTATTTCCGTCTTTTCCCAAATTTGCAAAGGCATTCAAATCAATCAAATTCAGTGCACTTCCTGCCTCCAGGCGCTCCATTTCACTATGGTCAAACACATTATTATTCAGTTTGACAGTTGTCGCAGGCAATTTCACGGTACGAAGCTTTGGCGTATCTGCGAAAGCATATTCCGGCACTTCTGTGATCATTGTATCCGACAAATCAATTTCACTAAGAGCATCTCCGTATCGAAATGCTTCAGGTTCAAGTTTTGTCACACCCACGGTCTCGGAAGCCTTTACAAATCTTCCGCTGCCGTTCTTGGTTCTGCCTTCCAGGCATTCTACAATGCTCGCTTTTGCACCATTGCTCATACCATAAATAATACTGTTATCACAGCTGTAATAATCATTTCCGAGAAAAGTAACCGTCTGCAGTTCTTTACAGTTTTTGAACGGAATTCTTCCCAAACTGCTAATCGTGCCGGATAAAATCACTTTAGAATCTTCTGTGCTTCCCAGACTCGTACAACCGTCAAATGCATAATCGCCTATAGAGGTCACGTTTCCTGTAATATTCACTACCTCTAATCCGGTACAACCCTTAAATGCCTCTTTTGCAATGGAAGCTGTATTTCCTAATATCGAAATAGATTTCAGTCTTTCCGCACCCTGGAAATCCTTTTCTTCAATGGCATCAAGCCCATTAATTGTTACTGTTTTTTCTTTACTTGTATCCTTTCCTTCTTTCTCTACATACAATCCATCTTTAATTGCCTGTACTCCATCCGGAATCACAATATTCAGTGCAGAATTAATGAAATTCTGCTGGTCTTCTGTCTGTGGTTTTTGTTGTTCATCGTTGGTGAGGGCATCCTTGGCTGCCTGTCTCTGTGCATCCGTCAGATAAGGGTAATTTGTTTTATTTTCATAATTTGGCAACTCCGAATATGCAGGAAAATCAATCAGTTCACTGACAGCTTTTTCCTTGTTGTACTGCACTGTAATATTGGTAGGCCAGCCGCTTCGATATTCAATATAACTTACCGCCTGACTACCGTTATTGTAATTACTGTTAGGATTCATGGCATACAGGTATGGTGTTGATGTAGAAGAGATATTACCTACAAACTTCAATTTCACTGCAGGTGAATTGTCTGAAGAATCATTTTTTACATCTCCACCACAAGTATGTGTTGCACTGTTTGCAAAATCCTGCGTTTTAAATGCATCGGTACCTATGGATACCGTATCTGAATCAAATACGACATACTCCAGATTATGACATCCCTTGAATGCGCCATCTGAAATTGACTGTACTGTAGCAGGAATTGTAATCATTTTCAAAGAACATTTATTGGCAAATACATTGGCACCGATATTGTAAATATGATAAGGTCCAATCTGTGCCGGAATATCCAAAGTGGATACATTCGTTCCAATCGTACTGGATATCAGGGTATTCGACGAATCCACTACATAGGTGGAACGTGCATTATTGTCGCTTGGATTATCAGGATCCTGCACCGTCAGTTCATATTTGTTCTGGCTTACATATTGTTTCTGTTTCGAATCATACTCCATATAGCTAAATGCAAAACAATTAGCCTGCGTAAAGTCATGAATGGAGGAATCCGGTCTTCCTTCAAAATAGAAGGTACCATTTACCGGTTCACCCGCCAGCATATCCTTAAAGCACTGGAAACAATATACATTGCCATCTGTTTTTTCAACAAAAGACTGATTTTTGTTACGGACCGTAATCCGCCTTAAACTCTTACATCCTTTAAATACAGAGATATCCAATGTCTCAGAATAATTATCGGGGAATGTAATCTCAGAAAGCGTCTCACAATTTTCAAATACATTCCAACCAATTTCAGCCAAATGGCTTGCACTGGGGCCGTCTGCCGGATCAGAATTACATAATTCTACGTTACTTAAGAATTGGCACTCTGCAAAAGCATAATCTCCAATATACTGCACAGAAATAGGAATAATGACATCTGTCAGTTTCGTACATTTATAAAATGCATGATCTCCGATCTGTTCAAGATTCGATGCATCCGGAACACTGATGTTTGTCAGACTACCGCAGCCATAAAATGCAGAGTTGCCGATTACGGTAAGTCCGTTACCAAAGGAAATAGACTCCAGACTTCCGCAATTATAGAACGCATAATTTCCAACACCAATCAGGCTAGATCCGATATTCAAGGTACGAATATTACCTGCACCGGAGAAAATACCCTGATCTGGATTTGTAATATATCCTTTTACTTTCCAAAGATAGGTATGGCTGTCATCGTCATATGTAGAATCAAGATATTGATTACCAATATACTTTACTTCTGCGTTCTTAATCCACTGATGCTGTGTATCCGTTCCAGTTCTGTGATAACCGTCATAAGTCTTCATTTTGCCGCTATCAGAATCGTCTTCCGCCTTAGTACTTGTATAATTGCCTGTTCCATCATAATAAAAGAAATCTTCCAAAGAATACTCTTTCCAGGTATTATCTGTATAATAACAAGGAAGCATCTCTCCGGTATAATATACTTCATCTTTTTTCTCAAATTTACCGGTTGGATGACCGTCTGTATCAAGAATCGGCTTATCCGGATCATCCACCTGACGTGTATGTTCTGTAAATGCTTCATAATACAACGGCTCACCTGTCTGGCTGGCAGCCACATAACCGTTTACCGTACCGAGGTTACGGGTCGGCTGTATATACGCACTGACGGTATCCGGAATGGTAAGTGTATTATTGGGAAGGTTGTTTTCCTTGTTATATCCCAAAATCACCGCAGACCATACATTTTTATAAAGTACATAAGCAAACTGATAATTACTTCCGTCAGCATTTGTTCCGGTTGTATAAATATTATCGGTATCCTTAATCTCCGGAATCAAGTCAGCCATTGTAGGAACAGTGCTGGTCGGTGAAACCTTCTTCCCTTTCTCCGTACTGTCCTTAGCAAGTGATACTTTATATGTATAACTTCCGCTATTCGGTGTATGTGTAGTAGCATGTGTATGCGCTGCCGCCTGTGTTGCTGTGTCATCTGCCGCACGCAGTCCTTCCGTAGGGATCGCAGCCACTACGATTGCTGAGATCAAAAATAATGTCCCCAGGGTCTTCCTTACTGTCTTTTTTAATCTTCTGTTAGTCTTCTTTTTACCCTTAGTCATCTTTTACTCCTTTGTCGTCACTTTTTTGGCAACCACTACGAATCTGCCGTTTTTCTCCTGATAATCACAGGTGGACAGCGTCAGCAGCCGGTCACCGAACGAGGCCGTGACTCCTGTGTCATATAATGACATCCCCTCCATGTCATTCATATAAGAGTCAAATTCCTGCTCGCTCTGGGCGTCTATAAACTGATAATATTTGAAAACGATTTCATCTTCACTGTATACCCTGGAACGGAATACATACATGATCTCATACAGGCCTTTTTCATAAATGGTGTCAAATTGTATGTAAGGGTGTTTCTCATAATAGTTTTGATCACTGTATAGAGACAAGCCTCCAAACATCTGACCACTCTTCATATGATGACCGTACAGGATAAGATTTGTGCTGGGTTTCAGCACATCACAGTCCTTGTCCATAAAAATGGAGCCGTTCTTGTCATATTCCTGATTCAGATTATGATCCAGATAATATTCATTATCTGTCGTCTGCATTACAGGGTAATCTATATTAGTATCGTCAATTTTTACCCATCCGATTAGTCTTTTGTTCTTATTTAATAAATTTTTATATTCATCCAGTACCGGAGGCGGTGTCGCCTGTCCTTCTTCTGTCGTGTAATGAATCACGGGAGCTTCCGGGGCATCGCTTACAGTCGGTTTCTTATCTTTCAAATCGCTCAGCTGCTTATAATCGTCTTCTGTACGGTAATTGTACCAGGAATACATTCCGAAATATCCCAGACACACGACTGCAGCCATACTGCAGCAGATTACCAGAAGTTTTCTTCGTTTTTCCTGCTTTTTCAGTTCTTCTTTTACGATTTTATCCAGTTGCGCTTCGTCAAACTCTGTTTTTTTATTGCTTTTCTTTGACGGTGCCTTCTTTTTTACTGTTGTTCTCTTTTTTGCTTTCTCTGTTGCAGAAGCTTTTTTCCTGGCAGCTTCATTTCTCTTTGGAGATTCCTTTTCCTTTTTCAGAGCTTTCTGTCTCTCGGGTGTGAGCGTAGCATCCGGCTTGCTTTTTCCGGTGGTTTTGTCCGATCCCGACCCTTCCTGCCTGCGGATCTCTTCTGCCAGTTCTTCCATATAATCCTGTCCCAGAATACTATGGAACCTACATTTTCCGCTGCGGATCACTTCCAGTAATTTCTTCCGGTCTGTCAGACTCATCTTTTTCGTCTGTTCCCGAAGATTCTCAATTACCTTCTGATCCTTCAGAGCGTTCTGATAATCCGCCTCCGTGCGAAACTGCCGCCCTTCTACTACATATATCTTCTGTGCCATTCATCTATCCTTAATATTTTGTATCTCATTTCCTGCTCTATGACATTTCCACATAGATAATTTTATTTTACTATATCCGTAAATTATTGCAAGTCTTTTCCGGAAACATTGACAGGCTCCCCCGCATACAATAGAGCATAAATAAAATGTGGAGGCACTAAAAATGAGTGACTTAACTGCTACAAACTGTGGCTGCAACAACTCCTGCAGCAACAATAACGGCTGTGGTAACGGCATCTTCGGCAACAGTTGTATCTGGATCATCCTGTTACTGTTCTGCGGCGGTGGCTGCGGTAACGGTTGCGGCAACAACGGCTGCGGACTGCCTGGCAATAACAACGGCTGCGGCGGAAACGACTGCTGTGAATGGCTGATCTGGATCCTGCTTCTGTCCTGCTTCTGTGGCAATGGCTGTGGTAACGGATGTGGCAACGGTTGTGGAAATTGCGGCTGCTAGTTTCCGCTTTTTGAATTTCTCCGGATGGATCTGTCTCTGAATCCGGAAGGTATTATCTAAAAATGATCCCACCGGGGTATGGTTTTTTTCATACCCCGGTCCTGATCATCATAAGCCTGCCACTCAGCACATAAGATACTATGAACACATTTGCAGGAAGGTAAGTTCCCATGGAGGATAACAGAATCGATAAAGCGCAGGCTTTTGATACCTTGTTTACCAACAACCGCATTCAGATTCTGAAAATACTGGCATATTACCTGAATCCGCATCTGTTAAAGGGACTTGCTGTCTACATAAAGCTGTCAGAATTGCAATATACGCTCGCCCTCTTCCACAGGCACCCGGAGACTTCTCTGCATCTTCCGTCAGAGGCTTTGGAATCTACAAATCCGGCAGGGGAGCTATGCACGGATCTCATGCCGCTCTGTACAGAAACGCAAAAAGATGCAATAAGACAGATCAGCCAAACATTAGAAAACATGAATCATTTTCAGGAAATGATGGAAATGGTGCAATCCATGCAGGAATTATTTCCGGATGGGTTTTCAGACCTTTCAGGCATGGATTTGTCAATGCTTTCCGGACTTTTTTCAAACACAGAATCAGGAGGTCAACAGAATGAATCAGGAACCGACGCAAACGCCGCAATGGATGCAGGATGATCTGGTAAAGGACATCTCTCCGCAAAAGCTTGCATTTCTCTCCCACTTATTTTCGCAGGGGCACGGGAAAAGCCAGAAAGAAATGATGGCATTGCTTATGCCTGCCATGCGTAAGGCAAAACAGGAACATCTGACCTTTACGCCACAGGAAATGCAGGCGGCTATCACCGCCATCAAAAAATACAGCACGGAAAGTGAACTTAAGCAAATCGAAAACATTTTAAAGAAAAGTAAATCACAAGCAAACAACTCCCGACAGGATTGATTCCTGCCCGGAGTTGTCAATGATGCAATCATTATTTTGCTACGATATTAACGATTCTGCCGGGAACATAGATTTCTTTTACAATGTTGCCGGTGAGTTTGTCACCCAATGCTTCTTTTGCCATGGCGATGACGTTTTCTTTGCTCTCATCCTTGGCAACCTTGATGGTCGTACGCATCTTGCCGTTCACCTGTACGCCGATCTCTACTACACTCTCTACCGTCTTCTCTTCCTCGAACTCGGGCCATTTTGCCTGATACAGTCTGCCTTCGAATCCGGCGGTCTGCCACAGTTCCTCAGTGATATGAGGAGCTACAGGGTTCAACAGTGTAAGCAGTGTCTTGTATTCGCCTCTGGTAATGGAGTTCTTCTTGTAGAACTCATTGATCAGGGACATCATAGCTGCAATCGCGGTGTTGTACTTCAGGTTCTCGAAATCGCTGCTGACCTTCTTGATGGTCTGATGCATCTTGGTCTCTAAGTCTGCGCTGTAGCCTTCTTCATCATTCAGGATATCCTGCAGTTTCCATACTCTCTCGAGGAATCTGCGGCATCCCTTTACGCCTTCCTCACTCCAGGAAGCGCTCAGATCAAACGCACCGATGAACATTTCGTAGGTACGTAAGGTATCTGCACCGTAATCCTGTACGATATCATCCGGGTTTACTACGTTTCCGCGGGACTTGGACATCTTCTCGCCGTTAGATCCGAGGATCATACCATGGCTGGTTCTCTTCTGGTAAGGTTCGGGAGTAGGTACGACACCCTGATCATACAGGAACTTATGCCAGAAACGGGAATACAAAAGATGCAGTGTGGTATGCTCCATACCGCCGTTGTACCAGTCAACCGGCAGCCAGTATTTCAGTGCTTCGGGACTTGCCAGAGCCTTATCATTATGAGGATCTGTATAACGCAGATAATACCAGGAAGAACCTGCCCACTGAGGCATGGTATCCGTCTCTCTCTTGGCAGGACCGCCACAGCAGGGACAAGTGGTATTTACCCAGTCCGTCATGGCTGCCAGAGGGGACTCACCGTTGTCGGTAGGCATATAGCTCTCTACATCGGGTAACTGCAGAGGAAGCTCGCTCTCATCAATAGGCACATAGCCGCACTTATCGCAGTGTACGATAGGAATAGGTTCTCCCCAATAACGCTGTCTGGAGAATACCCAGTCTCTCAGCTTGTAGTTGGTCTTGCGGTTACCGATACCCTTCTCTTCCAGATAGTTCATGATCTTCTCTTTGGCTTCTGCCACAGACAGACCATTCAGGAAATCAGAGTTGACCAGTGTACCGTCAGCCACATCGGTATATACAGCTTCTTCCACGCTGACGGGGCTTCCTGCAACAACTTCAATAATAGGCATGTTGAACTTCTTGGCGAACTCCCAGTCTCTCTCATCATGTGCGGGAACTGCCATGATGGCACCGGTACCGTAAGTCATCAGTACGTAATCGGATACCCAGACGGGAATCTCCTTGCCGTTTACCGGGTTGGTAGCTGTCAGGCCGTCGATGCAGACACCGGTCTTGTCCTTTGCAAGCTCGGTTCTTTCAAAATCGGATTTCTTTGCAGCCATCTCACGATATGCTACGATATCATCCCAGTTCTTGATCTCATCTTTATATTTATCCAATACAGGATGCTCGGGAGATACTACCATGTAAGTAACACCGAACAGAGTATCCGGTCTGGTGGTGTAAATGCGAAGCTTCTCATCCTTGCCGGTGAGGGTAAAGTCTACTTCCGCACCCTGGGATTTACCGATCCAGTTCTTCTGGGAGACTTTGACACGTTCGATATAATCTACAGTATCCAGTCCCTGGATCAGCTTGTCGGCATATTCGGTAATCTTCAACATCCACTGGCTCTTAACCTTACGGATGACTTCGGAACCGCAGCGTTCACAGACACCGTTGACTACCTCTTCGTTCGCCAGTCCGACTTTACAGGAGGTACACCAGTTGATAGGCATCTCTGTCTTGTAAGCCAATCCTGCCTTGAACAGTTTTAAAAAGATCCACTGGGTCCAGTGATAGTATTCGGGATCTGTGGTGTTGATCTCTCTGTCCCAGTCAAAGGAATAACCTAAAGAATGCAGCTGATTCTTGAATCTTGCCACGTTATTCTTGGTTACAATCTTCGGATGGATATGGTTCTTGATCGCATAGTTCTCGGTAGGGAGACCGAAAGCATCCCAGCCCATGGGATACAGCACGTTGTACCCCTGCATTCTGCGCTTACGTGCTACGATATCCAGTGCGGTATAAGGTCTCGGATGACCTACATGTAATCCCTGTCCCGAAGGATAAGGGAACTCTACCAGTGCGTAATATTTGGGCTTGGAGAAATCATCGGAAGTCTTGAATGCTTTTTCGTCATCCCAGACTGTCTGCCATTTTTTCTCTACCTCTCTGTGATTGTAAGGTACTGCCATAATTATTTCCTCCTAAACTATGAGAAGCTTTCTATTTAAATCTTTTTTGTTCTCAAGTCGTTAAAAAACTACCGATTATTTTATCGTGTTTTACCGATACTGTCAAGGACTGTGGGACTATCCACGGGCATTTCGACAATTTTCTTTTATTTTATACAATGCCGTATGGAAATGTAATGTCATATCGTAATCGACGCCTTTGCATTTTCAGCTTGCTTTCCGCATATACTAATATACGAGGTGATGAAATATGCTGGCATGGATCTCATTACTCTTAAAACTAATGCAGCGTTACTCATAGTTTCACTGCAGTATAAGCCCAAAAAGAACCGGGAAATTTGTTTCCCGGTTCTTTTTATGGATTCTCTCAGTCTCAAGTGTTATCTGTCTACTATTCATCTTTTTACAGATTCGGCAATGCACTTGACCATGTTCTGTCAATACGTCTTAGTCTTCTGCATTGTTCTCTGCAACCTTTGCCGCTCTGGCTGCAACTTCCTTTTCCTGTACATCCGAAGGTGTCTGCTCATAACGGGCAAATTCATAAGAATAGTCTCCTCTGCCGCCGGTCATGGAACGCAGATCCGTGCAGTAGCCGAACAATCCGCTCATGGGAATATCCGCCTCAATGATCTGCTTACCGCCGCTCATCGGCGTCATGCCAAGTACTCTTCCACGCCTCTTGTTCAGGTCTCCCATAATATCTCCGGTATATGCATCAGGAACCGTAACCTTCAATGACATAATCGGCTCTAAGAGAACCGGGCACGCTTCCATCACACCCTTTTTGAACGCCTGGATTGCTGCAGTCTTAAATGCCATCTCCGAGGAATCTACCGGGTGATAAGAGCCATCATACAATACCGCTTTCACGCCCACCACGGGATATGCTGCCAGTGGTCCTCTGCCTACGGATTCCTGAATGCCTTTTTCCACTGCAGGGAAGAAATTCTTCGGTACCGCTCCGCCTACAACTTCCGTCGCAAATTCATAAGGTTTCGTCAAATCTCCAGAAGGCGAAAAGCGCATCTTAACGTGACCATACTGACCGTGTCCGCCGGATTGCTTTTTGTATTTATATTCTACATCCGACTGCTTTTTGATGGTTTCCTTATAAGCAATCTTAGGTTTTGATAATTCGATTTCTACTTTATATTCATTCAACAGCCTGCTTACTACAATATCCAGATGCTGATCGCCCATACCGTACAGTAACGTCTGACGGTTCTCCGCATCATTTACGACACGAATCGTCAGATCTTCATGCGTCATCTTCTGTAATGCCTGTGAAATCTTATCCACATCTGCCTTATTTTTCGGCTTATATCGCATATAAGTATACGGCGTGGAAATATCGAACTTACCGTATTTGATTGTTGTTGTCTTCGTAGACAGGCTGTTACCCGTCCGCGCTGCGGTAAGTTTTGCCAGTGCTCCGATATCTCCGGCATGTAATTCACTTACTTCAATGGGTTTGTTTCCCTGCAATACATAAATCTTGCCGATTTTTTCTTCGATATCACGGTCTACATTGTATAACAGATCATCCGTCTTCAGGACACCGGAATTCACCTTGATCAGAGAGTATTTTCCGATGAACGGATCCACTATGGTTTTCCAGATATATGCGGATTTTGCCTTTGCAAAATCATAATCCGCATGATAGATTTCGTTCGTCTTCAGGTTAATACCGGCAACTTCTCTGTTCTCCGGACTCGGCATATACTTGATGATATCATCCAACAGGGTATACATGCCCTGACACAGAAGATTGGATCCCATCGTCATGGGAACAATACTGCCATCGCATACATTGGTACGAAGTGCCGCACGGATCTCCGCTTCTGAGAATGTCTCTCCGCCGAAATAACGCTCCATGAATTCTTCACTGGTCTCAGCTACCGCTTCCAGTAATGTATCACGGCAGATCTGCAGATTTGCCCGGCTATAATCCGGCACTTCACAGGGAATGACTTCTTTTCCCTCCCAACGGTTACCGGCCTCAGTAATCACGTTGATATATCCGACAAATTTTTCATTTTCACGAATCGGTAAATGGAACGGCGCCATCTTCTTGCCATACAGAGCGGTCATATCCTCCACAACCTGACGGAAAGAAGCATTATCCACATCCATATTGGAGACATAGATAAAACGGGGCAGCTTATATTTTTCACACAGTTCCCATGCTTTCTGTGTCCCCACCTCGATACCGGACTTGCCGTTGACTACGATAATGGCAGCACCGGCTGCACTGATTGCTTCCTCTACCTCGCCTACAAAATCAAAATACCCCGGGGTATCAATGATATTGATCTTATACCCTTCCCATTCGATAGGAATCACGGAGGTGCTGATAGAAAAATGACGTTTTTGTTCTTCTTTACTGTAATCACTGAGGGTATTGCCGTCATCTACTTTGCCCATACGGGAAGTGATGCCGGATAGATAAGCAAACGCCTCTGCAAGGCTGGTCTTGCCACTGCCGCCATGGCCCAGTAATACTACGTTACGAATCTTGTCAGTTGTGTAAATATTCATATCCCATCCTCCATTTATTCTGCATTTTGGGTATTTTGCCAAGCCTTTGGATTGGATTTTTAACCCCTTATGTGTATTTTACTAAATATTCGTTATGATTACAAGTAATTGTTAGTAAATATTGTGCATTTTATATTTATTGGAGAGGGAAGATATTATTTTCTCGTAGAAGTATTTAACTTGAAAGTTAGTGAAGTAATTGGTCTAAAGTCGCCGTAGCCGTGGCAGTA
>ERZ1034844.622-NODE-622-length-18848-cov-52.310382_pt1 | contig 18848 bp, 24 predicted proteins | sample MGYA00520594_ERZ1034844 | MGnify/ENA primary metagenome ERZ1034844 (study PRJEB33766, sample SAMN09781733) | gut metagenome | biome: gut microbiome | host: Homo sapiens | place: Madagascar | study: EMG produced TPA metagenomics assembly of the PRJNA485056 data... | reverse complement strand
GGAAAAATGGGCTGTGCGCCCCGTATTGCAACGGAAAAACGCACAGCCCAAATTGCAAGTTAGTTACGGTCTTATAAGAGTTTTAACTACTCCTCAACATCGACCACATCAGTATTGCAAACATCATCGACAATAGTTGCATACTTGATAAAGTCCTCGCCGCTCATGGTGTACACGTGAGAAACCTCATGACACTTGACAATAGCGTCGCGGCCAAACTCATGGCGGCACTTGCTAACCGCTAGGCGCTCACCCAAACCGCCCACAAACTCACGCGTTGCGACGTGCGCAACAGCCATCGTATCCAGGTCAATCTTGAAAACGTCGGCTACCGTTGTGGAAATAGACTTCTTGATAGAGCGCATGATAGAACCCCTTTTCTGTAATGTAGCGCGGACGCGCTACGCCTTTGATTGTACCAAATGTTACTCAAACTTGCAAGCACGCGCACGTTTTACGGCCGCGTCTGTTAAAGCGCGCTCACGTTTTAGCGCAATGCGTTCTCTATGCAGCTTGCGCAGAAGCTTCATTCTTGCTAGGTTCTCTTCGCGATTTTGCTTAATCTTGAGCGAACAAACTAATAGGCATACAACTATGGTAGTTACCATGAGTTCGTAAGCATGAATAAACATACAGATTACCTCACATAAGACTAAAACTGGGGGGGCATTGCGTTAAGCTTAAAGCAAGGGTCATCGCTTACGTAAGCGAGGAAGCCGTTTTCTGTTTTGATTGCGGTTTCATGCGATGAATCCATTAAACACGGCTTGATTTCAAGGTATGAGATTCTGAAGTCCCTAAGAAAAGCACTCAAGTGTCTTATCGTTGTGCGTGAGTAACGCGAGTAGGGACTTAAAAGTACGTGCTTAGAATTCGTGTGCACCTCACAAATTAATGTGTTGTAGCTCATGAGACGCACGATGTCAACTTCACGTTCAACCCAAGCGTTTGTTTTTCTGACTTGCTTATACATCTGTTAAACCCCACTTCCTACGCGTTCAAAACGTAGCACTTACAACAAACGACGTCGGCGCTCACGTAAATTGATTCAATGTTTGCATAATCAAAAGCAACCCCAAGTGTTGAGCTACCTTTTTTCGCGTCGTGGAATACCACGTCTACTATAAAATCTCGGCTATAAGTGTCGTAAAATGACAACTTTACAGTTGTTCCATCAACGCAAGTATTGCAAAAGTCGTGAACGTTAATCATTTTAGAACTCCGTTCTGTTTCGCGTGAAACATTTTGTTTCACAAACAATAGATAAAAAACCCTGCTTGCTATTGTATTCTGTTTTTCAATGTTCGAACTCAAGCACTAGAAACGCGTTCAACCGCCGCGCCGTTGCTTGATATCAATATGACACGTTGCAACGCCAATTGCAATGCCTTTTTTTGTCTTCACAGTTCCTTCAAATTTCCAGGAAACCGCGCGAACGCATACATAAGCACGCGCCCGTGCGTCTCTCTATATCTATGTAATTGTTGACACGTCAACATCTATAGATCAAAAAATGCCACCTGGTGGGCATCATATAAGAAATTTAACTAAATATTTTATACGAACAAACGTTCGATTGACCTCTAAAACGCGCGGGCGGGCGCGAACCTGGCTTTTTTCAAATACAGAACCGCTCCCGCCCTGATTATGCCAAACCGAACTGAAATACGATGTTTCTACTCGTCTCTCACAATCGTAACCCTGTAACCCCCACCCTCGAGCGTAACGGAATCACCCCCGACGCTAGGGGCGGAACCCTGCACGCCCGCGTACTTCTTCCAGGCGTCAGCGTCTCCGAAGAACAGGTCCATGTCGACGTTCTTTCCCCAACCCTCGACCCTTCCAGTTGACGAGAACTGCCACATGGCGGCGAAGGGCCACGGTGACGGGTCGGACATCATGGAGCTGGGGTCTGCCGAGTCGTAGTTAAGCCCGCTCCTGTAGTAGTTGGCAATCCACAAACCGCAGCCGAGGTCGCGAACCCTTGTCCAGTCGGCACCCCTTAGGCACGCCGAGTTCATGTAAACAATCGGAACTACGCCAGTCTTGTCAATCACGCGCTTGCAGAAGTCGTACGCGATTCCAGGGTTGTTCGGGTACTTCGAGCTGATGCCCTCGACGTCTAGTATGGGGATGCCGTGACGAAAGTAGTTGAGGCAGTTGTCGAGGCAGAAGTCTGCCTGCCTTGTTCCGTCCTCGCTTGACATGACGTGATAGAAGCCCCACAGCCTGCCAAGTTCAATCAATCTCTGCACCCACGGGTCGCACGTGTCCTGGACCTGGTAGGTGCCCTCGGTGGACTTCACGATGCAGAAGTCCACCGAGGGAACGGACACGTCAAGACCGCGCTGGTACGAGGATATGTCGATACCGCGCAATGTCATTCGTATCACCCTCTGTTAGAGCATGTCGTTACCGCTCGGTTGTCTTTATAAGAGTGAACCAGCATCTTTCTGAAGCATCCTAGGGCGCTTCCGTTTGCGCCGAGCCTGTACACTCTAAGAGAGTCAACGTCGGAATCGTACTCAATCTGGTTCATTACGATAGACGCGGAGTCAAGCTGGTTTGTGGAACGCGCGAGGTCTCCCCATGAGTCAACCTGTGTCGAGTTGATGCCTATGACTGGAATCTTAGTCGTATTCGCCTTTGTAATGTAGCCGAATGCATCGTAGTGGTCATGTCCATGAATGACGCACAGCACCTTTGCTGCGGTTGTCACAAGTTCGCCTACGCAAGCGTCGCACTGAGGATAAGCGCTTGCGTATTCCTCGATTTCCGCACTCTTTTTCTCAAACGCCTTTCTGCACGTGAAGTTGCAGTCAAGCAGTTGAGTGTATCTGGACGGGGCGTGCTTGATGACAATTACGGGGTAGTCATTCGCTACGCATTCGGCAAGCACCGACTTGAACCAGTTGAGTTGCGACTCAACGAGACTCTTATTGATGAGCGTGTCGTTGATTCCGACGAGCATGATTCCGTTGACGAGTTTCTTCCACCACGTCGAGCCGTCTGGCGAGCTTACGCCAAGGTTCTTAACTAGTGGGGCTATGTAGCGGTCGCGCAATTGCGTCTGCGTCGGCTGCATACTCCACTGGTAGCTAGAACCTGTTGTTCCTGCTTGAAGTATTGCGTCATGGTTTCCGACAACGCACAGTGTCTTGGACAGGTTGATGTTGGCTATTCCAGACTCGAAGTATTGGTCAACCAAGTCACCGCAGTTCACAACCGCGTCAACCGTGGCAGACGCGATGACGTTCTGCGTGGCGGTCACGTTGTTGGTCTTTGCGTGCGCGTCAGACCATTGCATAATGGTGAACAACTAAATCACTCCATTATTGGTTACGAGGTCGGAGTATGTTGCGTTGGTGGAGACGGGGTTGCTTATATAAGGTCGAAGGTAGACGATTACCGAGCCTGGCTGCACGTGCGACGAGGTCACGTTGTTCTTGGGCTGCAGGTATCCGTTAGGATAGAGAAATATTGAAGTCCAGTCAATGAAGTTGTTCGAGGAAGACCACACCATACACGAGAAGTCACCGCAGTTCACTTTGGACGTTACGGACGGAACGTAATCTGGCAGCTTGATTGTGTTGGAGGTGCTGAGCCAAGCGTCAGACCCGCTACACCTTGTGATAATCAGAAGCGTAAGCTCCTCGATGTACAGGCCTGCGAGCACGGTGTTGCTAGACGGAACGACGAGGCCGTTGTTGTCGGCGCTAGAGTCGGAGGAGTCGAACCTGTGCACGGTGAAGCCCTGGAGCACGGATTCGATTGCGGACTGCGCAAGCTTAGGCGAGGTTATCGCACCGTCCTCGATACCGCTTGACGGGACGGGGAACTTCCCGTTTACAAGCGCAGTCAGCGATGTCTTAAGCGAGGAGTCTGCGGCCTCTCGCGCGGAGACCTCCGCACCGATTGCCGTGTTCAACTTGGCGTCCTCGCTGGTGCGGTTAGCAGTCTCGTTGGTGATTCTGGTGAGCAGCTCGCTTCCCGTGGTGGCTGCCATCTGCGCGTCGAGGTGCGCAATGTCGGTCTCGTTGGTCTCGGCAAGCGACTGAATCTCGGACTCCTTGGCCTCGGCCCTGCTCTTCTCGGCGGCCACCGCTGCGGTTGCGGCGTCGGCAGAGGTCTTGGCAGCCGCTGCCGCAGTCGTTGCCGAATCGGCGGTGCCCTGCGCGGTCGTGATGCGGGCGTCGTATGCGGCAACCTCTTTGCGGTACTGCTCGATTTGCGCGTTGTAGTTGCCAGTCAGTGCCCAGAACGCTTCGTTGGTGATTTCGATACCAGTGGGCACAAACTGGCGTGACGTGTACGAGTTGCCGTTGGTGGTCACGATGGTGAGCGGTTCGTACTGCTTGGTCTTGTCCCACTCGATGGGCTCCGCGAACAGCGGTACGTAACGTGCTCCGATATACTGGGTGGTTGCCATGCTGCATACTCCTTACTTTGACGGTTCAGCGAACTTGTACACGGCTTCCGGGCTTGGAGCCGTTGCTTCCGTGTCGGCGTTGGTTATCTCGTGCGTAATCTTGACCACTCCGTGCGTGATGGTGTCGGCCTCTGGGACGTCGATTCCGTTGCTGGTGTATCGCAGGTTGGCGCCAATCGGAACCTCGAGCATTTTAGTCTTCGGGTTTACCGCAAGTCCGTTGCCAGCGTCAACGTTCAACTGGTCGTTCTCGTAGCTGAGGCCGTTTCCAGCCGCCGACTTGAGGCGCGCGTCGATGGTGTCGGTCAGCACGCTCGCGTCGTAGTGTGTGTTGTCAATCACGCCAGAGCCGTCGGAGTCGAACCTAAGGATGAGCCTTCCGTACGCCTCGGTTCCGTACACGGCTCCCGTGTCGAAGGTGATGTCACTCCACGAGTCGGGAACGTATGCGCAGAAGTAGCCGTCAGACGTCAGACCGAAGAACACCTGCTTTGCGAGCTGCTGGTAGAGGATTGCGATGTTGTCGCCAATCCACTGAATCACCTGCTGCTCGTAGTACTCGTCGAAGCCGCTCTCCTGGAACTTCTTGAATAGCTCCTGAAGCTCGGCGATGTCATCGGCGTTCTTCTGAATCTGTGAGTCGGTGCTTCCGTACTGATCTATGAGCTGCTGGATTAGGCAGCACATGACCTTGATTCGCTGCTCCTGCGACTTGACGTCCCAGTAGAACTTCGGGATTGTCGGGGTTGTCGATAGCAGCGAGCTAGGGTTGATGATTCCCACTACAGGTCACCTCCATGAACTATGCACCATGCGATGAATATCACTGCGATTGAAAGGCCGTACCAAATCACTGCACGTCACCCTCGTCAAGCCCGACCTTGCTGGGGTCGATTCCGAGGATGCGCACAAGCGCACCTCCGATTGCTGGATTCATCTTGCCGATGTTCTCAACGACTGACACAAGCTCGTACAAGGTGATGAAGATGCACACTGCCGTGCATACCGGAATGCTCGGGTTCATGCCAAGCTCGGCCGCGCCGAAGACGGTGATTGCGAACTCGGTTGCCTTCGCAACCACGATTGCCAACACCTCGCTGAGCTTCTTGAACATTCCCTCGAACATGACCGAGCTGTTCACCTCGCCGTTGTGCATCGCGGCCAGGTAGCCAGACACAAGGTCAAGGCACGCCATTACCATTGGCGTAACGATGATGTAGAATTCGTTCAATTTCCTCTCCTTCCTACCACGCATTGATATTAACGGTGAACAGGCAGGAAAACAGTGGTTCCAGCTCGTTCACAATCATCAAATCGACATCGTCGTACTGCCGCAGTCGTTCGGCGAGGTCGATTATGGTGCCGTCATGCACGCGCTCATACTGGTGGTCTGTACCCGTGGTAGCGTAGTCCTGATTGCCCGATAGCTGTGTCTGCGGAAAGTCCGAGAACACGTTGCGCGACTTGTAATACTCGTCGGTGGCGTTGAGCATTTCCGGACTTGTTTCGAGCTTGCGGTACATCGGTATGTACTTCGGCATTACTTCGTTCAGCTTGCCGAGGAACCTGCGCTTCCACGCCAGCGGAGGCAGGATGCCTATGTCGCGCTCGTAATAGTGGTTCAGAATCTTGTCGCACAAACGCTTGTGCTGCTCCTCGCTGTACTTGGGAAAGTCCCAGTCGGGAGAGGAGAGGTCGAACCAACCTCCCTCGGCAAGCTCGCCGAGGGAGATTGTAAGCGGTGAGTGGAACTCGTCCTCGTAGTCGGTGTCAATCATCACGCATCAACCCTTCAAAAGCTTGAGCTGCGAGTTCATGTTGCGTTGCAGGTTCCAGTTCTCGGACTCGTTGTCTTGGCGCCACACGACCTTGATGTCCTCATCCAGGTAGGCACCGAACCTGTTGTTGAGCTTTTCGACGGAACGTCTGCGCTCCTCGAGCGACGCCATCTTTACAAGAGTGGTTGGTGACTTCTGTGCGCGAACCTCGTCCTCTGTCTGGCGCTCGGACTTGAACGGGGAGTTCTCGATTCCAAGCATGGTGTAGACCCTGTTCCATACCTGCTGCTCGTCCTGCGACAGCTGCTCGCCCAGGAATGGCACGCCTGTCTGGAGCACGTCGGTGGTCTTGATTCCGTGTATGTCATCGGTCGCGAGAATGGCAAGCTCGCCACCAGCCACCTGCTTTGCAAGTTGCTGCATGTCGTACAGCTTCTCTTGCGGACCGGTTAGCACCCAAGGAATCTGCTGGTGGAACCTGTTCATCATCTTGGTCTGTCGGATGTGGACTAGTTCGGTTGCGTACAGGTCGATGCCGTCCATGACTGGCATTCTGGTGCAGTTGTCGTACACAAGCACGCCGTTGTCCACGCCGCAGTCGAACCTCCAACCGTCGTTTCCGAACGACTCCCAGTGCGTGCAGTCATCGTACACGTTGGGCGGCGAGCATAGAACCGCCTGTGTGGAGAAGAACGTACCGCGCATCTTTCGTGGGAACGCAATTGTGGCGACTCCCTGCGTGAGAAGCGTGTACTCCAAGTATCGCTCGTTGCAGGTCTTCGGAAGACCGACCCAACGGAATCGAGTCATAGCCATCTGCATCATGACGTTGCGATAGTAGTTGTACAGTCGCTTCGCGTAGGCGTCGCTCTGCCAGTACTCGCGTCCGTAGCCCTTCGACTTGAACATGTACGGCTGTGAGTCCTGAGACGAGCTGCGGTTCCTGTTCTTACCGCCCCTGTGGCCCAACTAAATCACCTCTGGTTTGAAAAGCTTGTTGGTGGTCTTCTCGGCTGCAACGGAATCATAGCTAGTGGACGTTGCAAGAAGGGTTTCAAGAACCTTCCTGCTGTCCTCCACCATTGTAGCAGAAGCGGCGGCGGCTGCTGAGGTGGTCTCCTCGTATTCCTTCCGCATCGCCTTTATCTCCTCGTCCTTGCGTGTCTGCTCAGTTTTGTACTCGATAATCTCCTTGATTTCGTCATCGGTAAGGCCTTGGTACGAGTCCTGCGACAGCAGCCAGTTTAGGTCACGCTTCGATTCCTTCGTCGCGATGGCGAAAATCTGCCCGCTCGGTACCACGTCGTATACGTCAGTTGTCATATGGACTCACCATTCCAATCTCGTTGGGGTCACCCCACACGGTTACGCCCTTCTCGAATATCGCAACGAGCGCGTTTTGGGGCGTGTCGTTCGTCTCGCACACACTGTACACCAAGACGTCGCTCGCCTTCCAGTACGTGAAGTGTCGCATGAGCTTGAGGCCCGACTTAGCCACATCCCAAATCTGGTTGAGTGCGTACCCGAACCTCGCGAAAGTGTCGCCTGCCATGCGTATGGCGGACTTGGACTGCGTGCGGACCTTGACCTGCACGCCGCGGGTGCGCATGTACTCGGACGTCGCGTCTCCGCTGGTCGGGCACAGCTCAACGGGCGCGTCGTTGTGCGCGTCGAGAAGGCCCGCCATGGCGTCGCGCTGGGTGTTCCTCGCAACGTCCTGCGCTGCCGTGACCGTGGCGTCGCGCGTCCAGCCCGCGTTAGACGCCGCGTTGTTGCGCGTGTTCGCTGCGTTGCCTATTGAGGTGTCGCGCGTGTTGCCAGCGTTTGTGACGCTGGTGCCTCGCGTGTTCGCCGCGTTCGTGCGCATCGTGCCGCTCGTGTTCGAGGTGTTGGCCGCGTCGCAATCGTTCTCTCGGGCGGTGTTGTCGGTGCGAAGCGTGTTGTCGTTGTTGGTTATGTTTGTGTTGGTTAGGTTAGCATTGGTTACGTTTGTTCTGTTGTTCGACTGCGAAAAGTAGCTCATGTTAGAGTTCATGTTAGTGGTTGCATCGGTAATGGTGGTGTTGGCATTGGCAGTAATCTGTGCAGTGTGATAGTTCTCGATTGCGCCGATGAGCGCCGAGCCACCACCAGCCACGGCACCAAGCGCGGTTCCGATGCCTGGTATTACGCTACCTGACACAGCGCCCGACGCGGCACCCGCCGCGACCTGACCGAAGCCCGTGTAGAACGAGTTGGACGTTGACGTGTTGTTTTGCTCTTCCGTGTTTGCCACCGAAACCGCGTTGGCAGCGTCGTTCTGTTTCTGTGCCAGTTGGTTGTTTAGCGTTGTTTGCGTGAGTGCAACGGTGTTTCGCAGATTGTTGTTGACCGTGTTGGTCGCGTTGATGTTAGCGCACACGTCGGTCCTGCAAGCCCGCGTGTTGGAGTGGTTCTTGTCGAGGGTGTTTGCCTCGTTGTCTGTGTTAGTCTTTGCGGTGTTAGCTGAGTTTACCGCGTTGGTGTATGCGTTCCTGGCGGAGTTATTGGAGTTGGTCTGTGCCGTGTTGGCAGCGTCAACCGCGTTAGCCATGACGTTGTTCGCCTGACGAACGGAGTTGTGATAGTTAATCAGCGCAGAGTTTCGCGCGTTGCCAAGAGCACGGTTCCAGTTCTGGACCTGCCACGAAGTCGCGCCGTCCATGTAGAGGGCGAAGGTCGGAATGTCGAAGTCATAGCAGAACCTATACCAGTCGGAGTTGCGCATCTGCTCGTCATGCACGCCGCTCAGGTCTATCCACTTGTAGGACTCGCTTCCAGAGCCTCCGATGCCAGTGAGGAACATGCGCATGTTGAGGTATGGGAAGGCTAGTGCGGTGATGGCGTGCGCTCGGATTCCGCTCGTGGTCTCGATTCTGACCGTCGCGGACTTGCCCTCGTTGTCAGTTACCTCAAGCTGCGCGTACGGGTACGTGTAGAGCTTTGCGAAGCCCGCGTACTCGTCGGGATACGCGAACATGTCCTTCGTAAGCGTCACGTCCCCAAGGTCACGCGAGTTGCCGCGAACCTCGTACAGGACATGACCTGCAATATTGTGCGGATTGCCGACGTCGAACATCTCTCGCGCAACGACGAAGCACGCCCTCACCGTCCTCAGGAACGTGGGGCACACCCTAACGAGGTCAGACAGCAGGTTGCCGCCGAACGCGTCACTCGCTGGAACCGCGTACATGCTCACGTTGTTCGGAATCCTGCCGTCACTGGTTCCGACGTTCCCGACTGCGGTGGTCACGCCAGAGTAGTCGCGGCCGCTTCCGAAGCCGAACCCGTCTACGTGGTACTGGTGACCCCAGCGCATAGCGTCGTTCGGGTAGCCTTCCTCGTCGGAGAACACGGGGTCGGAATAGGACGCCGTTCCCCCTTCGGTGACGGTGCCCAGCTGTGATAGCATGTCGGGAGGGCACACGGAGGCGATGCACAGCCACTTCTCACCGCTGCCGAACGGTATGAAGCGGCCTCCACGGGACACGGTGTCGTTTCCGAAGTTCTCGTCTGGCGCGAGCAGCAGCTCACTGTTGTCCATCGGGTTGGCGAGGTAAGAGTCTACGTCGGTTGCCGCTACTGGTGCGTGGCCGCGCTCGAGCACCATGTAAGTGATGCCCACGGAGTTGATGTACTGCGTCCACACGTCGAGCGACAGGTTAAGCAGCGTGGTGGACGGATTAACCTGAACGAAGTCGGTTACGAAGAAGAACCAACGGTGAAACCCGCGCTCGGACTCGTAGTCTAGTGGAGCGTCAGCGCTCGTCGCGATGGGGATGTCCACGACGCAGTAGTTGAACTGCGATGCCCTGTCGTACGGGACGGGCACCTTGACGCTGTTGTCGCTGCCGAGCTGCTTGTTCGTGTTGAGCACTACCTCGCAGTACGGGTCTGTCGGCAGCTGGTCGAACCACTCGTCGCGCAGCTGGTCGGTGTCGAACTTCACCACGTCGGAATAGTCGCTGTTCCAACGAACCGAGCAGAGCTTTACCTTGGTGTTAGGAACCCATCGCAGGTAGTCGAACCTGTTGTCATAACCAGGGTTCGACACGTTGCTGAGGTGCGGATACTGGGTGTCTGGAAGGTGCGGGAAATCCAACTGCAAACTCACCTCCTGTGATATATGGAAACGGGACGCGCGGTGAAAGGGAGCAAAGCCCGCGCGTCCCGAATCCTACGAACTGGGAATGCCTGTGTGCTAGGCGATGGTGACCGTGGCGGCCTTGGTCAGAGCGGTGGTCGCGCCAGACGGGTTGACATAGGTGGACTTGGCGGTCACGGTGAGCACGTTGCCAGTCTTGAGGGACTTGGAGAGGTGCAGCCTCGCGTACTCGTCGACGTAGGTGGTGGACGGAAGCTGAATCGCGACCGCGTCAGTACCCGCCTTGTCCGTGGCGGTGACGGAGTAGGTGCACGCGTCGGGGGCAAGGACAACGCCTGTTCCGTCGGCATTGGCAAGTGTGCCGGTCAGCTTGGCGGTGAGCTGAACCACGTCGCCAGCCGCAGCCTGAGCCTTGTCAACCGTGAGGTTGAGGCCGGTCGCGCTCTGCGTTACCACGTTGATACCGGACTCGGCGTCGGTGGTGAACATGATTGCGGGAACGAACGGGGACACGGAGTAGATGCCCCAGTGGTTCAGGAAGTAGTTCGTGCCGAGCGTCTTGGGGTTGTAGATGGAGTCGGTCTGATACACGGTGTCGCGGCAGTGGTAGAAGTCGTGCGTGGTGAGGATGGCACAACACGTGGAGTCCTTGAACGGGAACTCGTCCACGACAATCTGACGCGCGGAGATATCGGCCTTGTCGAGGTGGAAAAGCGGCGCCAGGGTGTCGACGTCGACGGAGGCGGCAATCTCGGGGGTGACGAGCAGCATCAGTTCGTCGGGTCGCGCGAAGACGGGAAGGTCGGGAAGGCGAACGCCGTTGTACTGCGTGGTCGGGAACGTGAGCTTCTGGGTATACGCCTTGACCGCCTTAAGGAACTCCTTGCCAGTGGCCTCGTCGGACGGAACGCCAGAGAGGTGGTGCTTGTAGAAGCCGAACGTGTTCTCATAGAACGCGAGGAGTTGGAGCATGATTCGGTACTCGTCGTACTCGTCCGCGTTGATGGGTGCCTGAAGGATGCTAGCCAAGTAGGAGTTGAGGCCGTACTCGTTGGTGAACGCGGACATGAGCTCCTGGCGGTCAACGGTAATGGCGTACTGGTCACGTCGGTTCTGGGAGTGGTACCAGACAGCGGACTCGGGGCGGGCAATCTTGAAGACGTCCTCTACGTCATCGCGGTACGCGTGTGCCTTGACCCACTTGGTTGCAATCTCCTGCTCCGTCGCGCCGTACACCATCTTGGAGCCCTTGAACGCGGCAAGCTTGTTCTTCCATGACTGCTGATGTACGAACGTCATTCCGATGCGCATGACGAGGGAGTCCACGAATTGGTTGTAATACTGCTTGTTCATGGGGTCGAACAGAGCATCCATGGTGGACTTGAGCGTCTGCTGCGTGGGCTGCGGAATCCGCTGCTGGAAGTCGTTGGTTCCAGACAGCCAGATTCGGTCGAGAATGGTGGCGTTGTTGGTTGCCATTGTGTGATACCTCCTTGCTAGATGGAAAGGTCGAGCCGCTCGATGGGTACGAACTCGTCATCGGTGGGCTGCTCGTCAACGAGGCCAGGCCTGCGGCTACAGTCCTCGTGAATCACCGCCCCGGCATCGATGAGCGCGGACTGCGCGTCGGAAATCTTGGCAATCTGACCCGCGAGTCGGGTTTGGTTCTCCTGCATTTCCTGCATCATCTGCATGAGCATTGAGTAGTCGGGTTGCGTCGCACCTGCGCCAGACTCGGTTGCACCCTCAGTTGCACCGTCATCGGTCGGACTCTCGGCTGAACCCTCCTTGGGAACCTGCTTCTCCTCGTCTTCCATTGCGCTTCTCCTCTCTTCGTTGCCCTTGCACAAAAAAAAAGCGGCCATGGGTCGCACCGTCTTGGGGACGGGAACCCATGGCCTAGATGATATGCCGCGAGCGTCGGAAACGCAAGCGAAAAGGGAGCGATTAAGCAAGCCCCGACATATGCGCGCGCATCACCGCGTGTCATCGCACCTGTCTACTTGCCCGCCGATTCCGTGTCACGGCGTCAATATGATAGTGCGCTCACTCTAGAATGTCAATCATCATGTCTATGTAGGTCCTGCACTTGTAGAGGTCATCTAATCCGTTCTTGCCCTTGAACCTCCATAGGTACTTGAACGCGTTGCAGAACCAGAAGGCGAACAGAGGGTCGGGGTTCCAGCCATGGACGCACGAGCGCAGCGCGTCCATGCACGTGACGTTTCCGTCTCCCTCGTAGTAGTCTGGTGTTGCCATTATCAAATCACCTTATTCCGAACATCGCTAGCACGTCTGCGAACTGCATCTTCAAGTCCACACTCTCGTAGCTTATCAAGCCAAGATACCACATGTTCTCAAGGGACTGCATGACGGTCGACGCCCGCGTGACTGCCATGTAGTTGACGCTGGCGTCCTCGCGCGACAGCGAGTAGATGGGCCGTAGGGTGTTCTTTGGTATCTTCTTCGACACGTAGTAGCGGCCCTCGCGCATGTCGACCCAAATTCCGTACTCGTTTCCGTTGTACACGATTCCGAACGTGAACTTGGCCCTTGACGGCTTCCTTGCAACGAACTCGTTTGAGTCGAGCATGAACCTGTTGTTGGCGATGGAGTCTCCCTCCATGGTTCCCGCCAGCATGCGACCTGCCACGGTTCCAGTCTGCTTCTCCTCGGAGTACTCGGGTGTGTAAACATAATGAAGGAGAAACGTCTTGTTGTTGAACCACCTGTACCCGTAGCTCAGGTCGGACGTAACGCCGTACCTCGCGAAGTACGGGTTTGCGAACGAGAGGGCGTTTCCTAGAAGGTATACCCTGGGTCGCACGGACTCGGTGTCCTTGCGCTCGCGCGACACAGTGTCAACCAGGTTGGCGAGAACCGTGAACTCCGACGGCAGGTAGTTGTGGTACCTGTCGCGACGGTCAATTATCGCCTCGTCTAGGACGATTCTTCGAATGTGGTCGAACGTCCTCTTCTTTAGTCGCTGCGCATCCGAGAGAGCGGCGAAGTAGCCGATAATCTCCCAGTCGGGCTTGTCGGTGTCGGTCTTGGCATCCTTGTACGCAACATATGCGTATCTGGAGTCGGTCTTGAACATTAGGTCTTTGAACTCCGCCTGTTCACCGACTCGGTTGAAGTACCCGTCGGAGACGCCGAACAGCTCGTTCTTGTATCGGCACACCTCGACGAACCTGCTGCCGTCCCTCTTCCAGTCGCGTATGAACTGCGTCCTCAGGCCGAACGTCTTTCCGACACCTCGCGTGCCGACTACCATGGTCACGTCCGCGTCGTAGGAAAGCGTCTTCTGCCAGTCGTAGAAGTCAGCCATTCTTTATTGTACACACTCCTTTTTCGCGTGTTCCAGGCCCTTGCCGCGTCAGCCTTGCACGACCATATCGTGTTGTCAACCATTGAAATCATATATCAAATATCTCGAACAGAATCCAAAACAGCAGGACAACCAGTGCAACAACTATAAATATAATCAGAACTGTTACGCCTGATATGTCAGATGCATTGGAACATGAGCTTAACGCAGCTGAGTTAGCAGCATTCGCCGCCATTATCGCAACCCAAATCGTGTTGTTCATTTTACAGCTCCTCTCATTGTCTTCTCGAAACCGTATTCGGTGTGCTCCTGAACATAGCACTCTGTAACATTGCCGTCACGCATTGCGACTTGCAGAGATCGAACAGAAGTTGGTACGTCCCTCTTATACTTTGCCTGTAGATAACGAACGGACATTGCGTTAGTCGGCTTCTCTGTCTCTCCGATAACGCGGTCACTCTCATACAGCGCACAGCTCTCATGCGAGACAACATGCGCCTTGTTTCCGAGATAATCCGTGACCTCTCCGTCGTATACATCCTCCGCCTTCGGGTGGTATCCCTCAAGCGAGTGGGAGATAGGATTCGTGACAGTGACGTTGTACCCGAGAACATTCCTGAACACCCTTTCCACGTCATATCCAGCAGCAAGCAACGCGTCAATGAAATCCTCGATTGTAAACGCGCCGTCTGGGCGCGACAGTCCAGCGCACGTGATGTGGGAGCGGCCACCGCTCTCGGATACGCGTGCCTTGTTCCATGCCTCCATGTGGTAGTCCCAGCGCGTGCCCGAACCGGCGCCCTCGACATCGAACGAACCGATACCCGTAAGCTTTGATGCCTTGTCTGGGTGCTGCTCGCGCAGCCTCGACATGCACTTTCCGATTGCTTCTCTCGCCGCCTTCGCTATTGGCTCCAGGGCTGCCGTAAGCATGTCATCTGACACGTCATCGTCGCAACTGACCTTCATCGAGTCAGTGTCGCCACCACATACGCGAACCCTGTTTCCGAGCGACTCGTGCAGCAGCTCCATCGCTATCACCAGGTGCATGCGCGAACCTGCAACGATTCTCATTCCGTATGTGTACAGCACCTTGCAGCTCTTCGGCTGCCGCTCCTCCCAGTTGTCTCGCGTGGTTACCGTTGCCTTGTCAATCACAAGCTCGCCTCCCTCGCACTTGTAAGACGGCTTGTACACGTCTTGCGCCTGTGTTCCGTAGATGCCATTGAACATGCCCTTGACGGTTGACGTGTAGTATGCCTCAAAGAACTGGTGCGAGCATGTGCCATTCCTGAGCATTTCGGCGATTCCCTGCGGTATGGTCTGTGGTATGTCATACTCATAAGGCTTTCCCTCCTCATAGTGGTTGTTGATGAACTTAGCGGCATTCTTAGTCTCGAAAAGGATGTTGCTCTGCATGGTCACGTAGTCGGGTGGCAGCTTCCAGTTCATTGACATTTCGCCGAATATGACCTTGTGGGAGTTATATTCGTACACCTGATTGAAGCACCACAACTCGACCTCGTTTAGGTGCATCGTTACGGAGTCGGCCTCATACAGCTTGCCGAGCGCGAACGTGGCGTTGACGTAACTGTCATGCCAGCCCTCCATTCTCGTCGCCGTCTCCTGAACCGCGTTGCGAGGGTCGTTTCCGATGTCGCTTCCTGGCATGAGAACCTTCTTGAACTTCGCGCTTGACTCAAGCGCTATTCCCCAATAGTCAAAGCACGTGCCCTTCCTAAGTCTCACGTTTGTGAACTGAATTCGTGCGTGAAATGCGTAGTCGAAAGGTTTGGCGTAGTTGTCTAGAACCTGTTGCCTGGTCTTTGACGTGACGTGCCTGAAAGCGACCTCAAGTTGCTCTGGCGATGCCATGTTGAAGTCAAGCGGAATGTAACGACCGTTGATGAACGTGTGGTGCATCGAAGTCACGTCTAGAGAGGCCACGTTCCTAAGAACGACGTTCGCGTACCTTGCCGCGGTGAACGTGAACCCGCCGCGAAAGCAACCCTTGCGAACCGCGTACGAGTCGTAGGTCTTTGGCAGTTGCGCCATGCACAGCTCGTTGAACGCCTTGTCCATGTGAAGCCTCTTGCCGTTCTTCTTTCCTATGCATATCGGGGCTATGTCGTGCCTTGCCATCTGCCGCACGATTGACGTCTTTGTCAGAACGCGGCTTCCAAGCTCCTCGGACTTCATCCACTCGTTTGCGTGAAGCAGGTACCTGAGATAGGCTGGTATCACCTGGACGTCTCGCTTGGCGTAGTAGAGTTCCAAGTCCGTGAGCGGAGTCTCTGGCGTCCTTGTGAGCGAGTAGTCCCAATCCCCGCTCGCCTTTCCAAGCCCGCACGTCTCGCCCATCGCCTTGAGTCCTCGCATCTCAAGGTGGAAAGTGTCCCAGAAGCGCAGCACGGTTCTGTCCGTCTCCTCGTCCACCAGGTCAACCGTGTAAGCGTTCGTCGAACTCTGAGCGTTTGCGGTTATCTTGTACTCGTTGCTTAGCAGCCATATAATTGGTTGCAGGTCGAACATGAGGTTGTACGCGCACACTATCGGAACCTTTCCGATGACCTGTCCCCAGGCTATGTACTGCTCAAGCTTTCCGATGTACTCGTGCTCGTGCCTGTAGAAGGTGACTTTGTCATCCTTGTCTGGTTCGTAGTAGCGCATGTCTTTGTCGCGCAAGTCGTTGTCGATGAAGAGAATCGGATACGCGCGAGTCTGGTTTCCATGACCTATGTTGCATGTCTCGGTATCGTAAGTCGAGCATATAACGTACTGATTTCTCTTCACCTACAATCATCCTTCCTACGTTGCCATTTGCACGTTCTGCTCGTAAGTCAGTTCAGGGTCGAACTGATATACATATATCTGCTCTGGAGGGCTTCCTTGCTTGTCGTCGGATGTGTCCTCTGACATCGCACGCTCGTAGAACTCGCGTTGCTCCTGCGTCCATTGGGACTTGTCAGTGTCCGCTAATTCCTGCAATCTCAACGCCTTCTGCGCTCCTGGAGTTGACAATGCCAGTTCCATTGCGACTGCGAGGTCTTTTGTTCCGAAGTAGTCCATGATTTTCTTGTTTATCTTAGTCTGGTCAGTCAACCCGTTTGGGTTCTGCCATATCTTCTGCGTCGCGCGATAGAATGCCTTCACTTGCGCCTTCGTGTACATGGACGGGTTTGTGGCGGTGTCCATGCCTCGTCTGGTTGCCATGTTGATTTGGTCTTGCGTGAACAGATTCTTTGCGCCGTTTCTTCCACGTGCAATCTTCGACGTGTTGGCGAGCGAGTTTATGCGAGCCGTAGCCTGTTCGATGTCAGCTTGCGATGCGACCTTCCTCTTTCCGCTATTGGTTTTGCCTTGGTACTTGAAGGTTGCCTTGTACTGGCGCTTTAGCTCGGACTCTAGTCTGCGTGCGGTCGCACGCTCGTTGGTTGCCGCCCTTGGGTCTGACGCGATTCTGTTCAGCTCGCGAATCGCGTTGTTGGCGCGTCTGCGGGCGAGCTTTGCGTAATAGGCAGTCGAGCCGTACTTGACTGGCATCAGAAATCACACTTCTTGTAGCCGTCGTTTGGAGTAGTGACGTAGACACGCGTGGTATAAGGTGTCACGTCAATGTACTTGACCGAATACAAGGCCCACTTTGAGAACTCAAGGTGCCAAATTGGTTCACTGTCAAACAAAGTTTCTAAAGTGAAGTCATCTTTAAGTTCAATTACTGAAATATTGCTGTTCTTATCAATAAACCTTTCGCACAAGGCTGTGAGCGTCATTTCTATCCTCCTTAGACAAATGGCGCGGACGCCAAGTTGACATCCGCGCCATGGGAACTGATTAAATCGTTAGCTTCTAGTCAGTGTAGAAGTGAAGGGTCTTGATGGTGTTGCCGCTCTTGAGCTGCTTACTGGAAACGGAAACCTTGAGACCGTCACCGAAGTCGCCGTTGAACAGGCCGACAATCTGCTGCACGGAACGCTTGATGCCGTCGGACTGGGACATGAGAATACCGTCCTCCTTGGTGACGAGGTACGTGTTGGTGCAGACCTCGCCAGTGCGGTTGCGCACGCCAGGAGTAGTGATGACGTCAACGAGCGTGAACGGCTTATCACCGAAGTCCGCGAGGGACTGCGCGTCGGAAAGGGCGTTAGCAACGGTGATGACGCCATCGCGGGTGGAGCGGTCAACGGTGCAGATGTAGCCGCTGGGGATGTTGAGAGCGTTATCGTCCTCGACGTGGGCAATGGCGGTGGACTCGGACTTGATGATGGAATCGGACATGGTGTTTTTTCTCCTTTTAGTCAGTTACCTTGTCGGCGTTCTCGATGAACTTCTGTGCGGGCATGGAATAGAACCTGGATGTGACACTTACTTGCTTTACCAACACGCGTTCAAGGTTCATCCGCTTCTTAATGATGTTGGTTGCACGCTTAGGCGATGTGATGTTTCCAACGATGTCGTATGCAACGTCGTGCATATCGTTGCTATCGTCAAACATCACGCCAACGCAATGTGTCACGAAAATGCGTCGGCCTACCCTGTTACGAATCGTCTTGTCCATAATCCTCCTTTCTTGCGGTTTGATTTGTCAATATGTAGAGTGGTTGGTAGGTGTACGGTTTTGTTGCCTTCTCGTAGATGTTGACTCTGTGTCTGCGCATCTGTTGGAGAATTTTAGCTACCTTCACTGCGGTGTCGTACTGTTTCAGCTCGAATGCGAACTGCTTGTGCTTAGTGAAAGTTGACTTGCCGTCTTTTTGACCTGCGAAGTAGCCTTCTGAGTTTCCGACGATGTAGGGCATGGTTAGAGCTCCTTGTAGCAGACTTGGGCTTCTGCGATGCAAATAGGCTGCGTGCCTAAGTCAAGAATGGACATGTTATTCAATATGAAATCGTAATGAATTGCAACATCGTCCATGTCATCGAAAGTCAGTGCGTTTTTAGGATTGTCTGTAAAGACAAGATGCACGTTTCTATCCTTTGCCTTGGAGTCAACGTAGTATGCCTTGACGAAAGTGTTGCGATTGGGTACCTTGATTACATACGACATTGAAGGTCCTTCCTAGATGCGTGGTTAGTTGCAGCGCGCGTTGCTATAAATAATATGCCACGAAATCAGGCAAATGTCAATGACTTTCTTTTGACTATTTTCTCTAGTGCATTTGAAAATGATTGTGCAATGAACGTTGC
>ERZ1034844.613-NODE-613-length-19050-cov-17.482074_pt1 | contig 19050 bp, 24 predicted proteins | sample MGYA00520594_ERZ1034844 | MGnify/ENA primary metagenome ERZ1034844 (study PRJEB33766, sample SAMN09781733) | gut metagenome | biome: gut microbiome | host: Homo sapiens | place: Madagascar | study: EMG produced TPA metagenomics assembly of the PRJNA485056 data... | reverse complement strand
CTTTTCGCATAAAGCAGTCATACAGACCTGCATTTCTGTCCCAGAAATTCTTGTGATCTCGCATTGCCGTCTCACCTTTTATAGTTAGACCACTCTAACCAGCACGCGCATATCTGCAAGTTAGGTTCGGTTAACTCGTGTATTTAAGAAAAGCCGCATTTCTGCGGCCTTTCGCCTTATTAAATAACTTCCTCCATGCACTGCACACCAGCGTTTTCAGCCACTGAGGATAACGATTCTCAATCTGCTCCTTGTGGGAACAGCCAAAATCTATTTTTTGCTCCGTTGTGGTAGCCTTTGTTTTTTTGCCTATATTATACCGTGCTTGCTTCTGATTTGCAATGGTATAGTATTCTATTTTGTAATTTTCATCATACTATAACCCTACCATCTTAGTCAGAACAACTTAGTCAATGAAAATCCTGCACCTTACCCAACAGTCAGATTGCCGCAAGCGGTAATCCCATCGGACTAATCAAAAATGTCATCAACAACAAAATAAGCCCATTCTGCGGAGAATATGTAATCAACACTGCAACTCTCTGTCAAATTCTACTCGAACTAAAGAAATCCCCGAAAACTCGATGTTTTCGGGGAAATTTGCTCTTTTGTGATATTCTCTTGAATTATCTCTTTGAGAACTGAGGTGCGCGACGAGCAGCCTTCAGACCGTATTTCTTTCTTTCCTTCATACGAGGGTCTCTGGTAAGGAATCCAGCCTTCTTCAGAACGGGTCTGAAATCACCGTCTACCTGAAGCAGAGCTCTTGCGATACCGTGTCTGATTGCACCAGCCTGGCCGGTGTATCCGCCACCGCGAACGTTAACCAGAACGTCGAACTTCTCAGCAGTCTCAGTAGCTGCCAGAGGCTGACGAACGATAACCTTCAGAGTCTCCAGACCGAAGTACTCATCAATGCTTCTCTTATTGATTGTAATATTGCCATTACCGGGTACTAAATATACTCTGGCGATGGATTTCTTTCTTCTACCGGTTCCGTAGTATCTTTCTGTTTTAGCCATGATTTATTTTCCTCCTCTCAGTCCTTTAGAATGTCAGTACTTCAGGCTTCTGAGCTTCATGCTTGTGCTCAGGTCCTGCATATACGTGAAGTTTGGTGAACATCTGTCTTCCTAAAGGTCCCTTGGGAAGCATGCCCTTAACTGCAAGCTCGATTACCTGCTCAGGCTTCTTTTCTAACTTTTCTCTCAGGGTAGCTTCTTTTAAGCCACCAACGTAATCGGAATGATGATAATATACCTTCTGGTCCATCTTCTTACCGGTTACTTTGATCTTCTCAGCATTGATAACGATAACGTTGTCACCGCAGTCGATGTGGGGAGTGAAGATAGGCTTATTCTTGCCTCTCAGCACTTTAGCAACCTCAGATGCCAGACGGCCTAAGGTCATGTCAGTAGCGTCTACTACATACCATTTTCTATCGATTGTAGCTGGACTAGCCATAAATGTTTTCATTATGTTCCCTCCATATTACTTGCGCCGGTTCCTGACCGGCTTTTTCAGTGTTCTGGTCCGACGGTAATCTGCAGATGTCCGGCTACATTTTACTTCTTTCCAAAACGGTTGAATACTATATTTCAATGCTTCGTCGGGGCTTTGACTCAGCATATTGAAACACTGTCACAGTCATATATTATATGATACCGTTCAATCTCTGTCAATACGTAAATTAATTTTTTTACAGTTAATTCTATTAGAGAAATTCATATTTCATCAACGTCAATCCGTGCGCCGGTGCGGTAGGTCCCGCTGCACTGCGGTCTTTCACTTCAAGTATGGCAAAGATATCCATGGGATCTTTTTTCCCCTGGCCGATCTCAAGCAGAGTTCCGGCGATGATCCTGACCATATTATATAAGAAGCCATTACCGCAGACCCGGATCACCAGGTCATTTTCTCCCTGTTCCTCCACTTCTACAGAATAGAGCGTACGCACCGTGGTCTCTACCTGTGCGCCCGTCTGGCAGAAGCTTTTAAAATCATGCTCCCCTTCCAGATAAGCCGCTGCTTCCTGCATCCGGCTCACATCCAGATCATGATAGGTAAACAGGGAATACAGCCGCTTTACCGGCATCGGGAACTCCGCACGGTAAATCCGGTATTCGTAAGTCTTACGACTCGCACACTTCCTCGGATGCCAGTCATCCGCCACCTGCTCGGATCTCTGAACCCGGATATCTTCCGGAAGTCTCTGGTTCAAAGCATAAGAGATTTTTTCTGCAGGCATCCGGCTCGTGGTATCAAATACGGCAATGTTGCCCAGGGCATGGACGCCGGAATCCGTCCGGCTGGCGCCGATGACCCCGATGGGTTCTCGAAGCAAATCCGTCAGGCATCTGTTCAGCTCACTTTCGATCGTGATACCGTTGTTCTGCACCTGCCAGCCATGATAATTTGTCCCGTCATACGCTACTGTCAGCCGTACCCGTTTCACTGTTTTTTCGGTCGGTACAGATTTTTCCTCTTTTATTCCAGCCTGTATATCCTCTTGTTGTACTGTTATCCTTTCCCCTGTCTTCTCCATTTTTCTCTTTTCTTCCAAATATTTCTCTGTTGCCAGAGCATTTTTCTCTTCTTTCCGCAATTACTGCATTTGCCTTTTCAGCCATCTAACCGATCTGTCTGCTCTTGCCGGACCGTCTTTTCCTCAGCTCTTTTACCTGAATGCTTTACGGTAAAAACGGTAATCTTCCGACAACGATGCTGATTACCATATACGCTGCAATACAGACATAGGCAACATAGTCTCTCTTGTGATATACCAGCGGCTTCATCTTCGTTCTGCCTTCTCCGCCGCGATAGCATCTGGCCTCCATTGCCATCGCCAGATCATTGGCTCTGCGGAATGCAGAGATGAACAGCGGTATTAACAGCGGCACCATTGCCTTGGCACGTTTGAAAATATTGCCGCTTTCAAAATCAGCACCTCTTGCAATCTGTGCTTTCATGATCTTATCCGTTTCTTCCAATAAGATTGGAATAAAACGAAGTGCAATCGACATCATCATGGCCACTTCATGGACCGGCACCTTGCATACTTTTAAGGGTCCCATCATTTTCTCCATGCCGTCCGTCAGATTATTCGGTGTTGTGGTCAATGTCATCACCGAAGAGCCAATAATCAGAAGTGTCAGACGGATTGCCATGGAAATCGCTGTTTTTAAGCCTTCCTGTGTAATCGTCAGTTTCCAGATTGTTACAAGCGGTGTACCCGGTGTCAGGAACAAATTGAACACCACCGTGATCATCAGCAGCAGCATTATGGTCTTCATTCCTTTTACCATGAATTTTAACGGTACCTTAGACAGCCGGATCACCAGACCCAGAAACAGGGCTGCAATCACATATCCTGCATAATTTTTGAAAAAAAACAGGGAAATGATAAATAAAACGGTACCTCCCAGCTTCACCCGGGGATCCATCTTATGAATCAATGATTCTGTCTGATAATATTGTCCTAATGTAATATCTCTAAGCATATTGCTCCTCACCTGAGTTTCTGCCCGGCTCCTGTCGGGTCAGAACTCGTATCTTCACTCTGCTCATGCTGCATTTTGTGGCATTACAGTTCAAATCATTACTTCTGATTTTTCTGTTTCCAGACGCTTGCAATTTCTTCCGCAGCCTCTTCAATCGTTGTGGCATCCACATCCACATCCGCACCGCGCGCTTTCAGATCATGCATAATATAGGTCACCTGCGGTGCCGCAAGTCCTACTTCTTCCAGCTCCTTATAATGTCTGAATACTTCTCTGGGTGTATTATCATACATGACACTTCCTTTGTTCATGACGATAATACGATCCACGTACTCCGCGACATCTTCCATGCTATGTGATACCAGCAGGATCGTCAGACCCGTTTCTGTCTGCAGCTTTTTGATCTGCTGTAGAATCTCGTCTCTTCCTTTGGGATCCAGTCCCGCTGTCGGCTCGTCCAGGATCAGTACCTCCGGCTTCATAGCCAGCACTCCGGCGATCGCCACACGACGTTTCTGTCCTCCCGACAGTTCGAAAGGAGACTGGTAAAAAAGTTCATCCGGCAGTCCTACTTTTTTCAATGCATCGTATGCCCGCAGCTCAACCTCTTTTTTGTCCAGTCCTAAGTTCTTCGGTCCGAAACACACATCGCTGAACACATCAATTTCAAACAGCTGATGCTCCGGATATTGGAAAACAAGCCCCACTTTACTCCGGAGTTTCTTCATATTATAATCTTTGTCGTAAATATCTTCCCCGTTAAAATAAATGTGACCGCTGGTTGCACGCATCAGACCGTTCAGATGCTGCATCAATGTGGACTTCCCGGAACCGGTATGACCAATGACACCGATAAATTGTCCTTCCGGTATCGTCAGGCTGACATCGTTCAATGCGTGTACCGCAAGCGGCGTGTCCGCACCATATACATAACTCACATGATCTAATATAATAGACATTTTGTCGGATCCTTTCTGTTATTTCTCATACCCAAGCGCCTGCAGCAACTCTTCGCGGGTCAATATACCGTTCGGCAGCGGAATTCCCTTTTTTTGCAATTCATAGGCAAGCAATGTCACCTGGGGGACATCCAGCCGCAGTTCCTTCAGGCGCTCCACCTGTGAGAAAATCTCCCTCGGCGTTCCGTGCATGGCAATTTTTCCGCCATCCATGACAAATACGTTGTCTGCATGAATAATTTCTTCCATATAATGTGTGATCAGAATAACCGTAACACCTTCCACCTGGTTCAGTCCTCTGACCGCACGGATGACCTCTTTGCGTCCGCTGGGATCCAGCATGGCTGTCGGCTCATCGAGTACAATACATTTGGGATGCATTGCAAGCACACCGGCGATAGAGACTCTCTGTTTCTGTCCGCCGGACAATTTGTTGGGCGAATATTTTCTATACTCATACATGCCGACTGCACGCAGACTTTCCTCCACACGCTGCCAGATTTCCTCGGTGGGAATTCCCATATTTTCCGGTCCGAATCCGACATCTTCTTCCACAACCTGTCCGATGATCTGATTGTCCGGGTTCTGAAATACCATGCCGGCAGTCTGACGAATCTTCCAGATATTGTCCTCTTCCGCGGTATCCATGCCGTCCACCCACAGCGTTCCCTCAGTAGGATTCAGGATCGCATTCATGTGCTTCGCCAGCGTGGATTTGCCGGAGCCGTTGTGTCCCAGAATAGCGATAAACTGCCCCTGCTCAATATCCAGCGATACATCATTTACCGCCTTGGTGATGCCTTCGACATTGCCCTCTTCATCCCGGCGGATATATTCGTATACTACATTTTTAGCTTTAATAATTTCCATTGTATTCTCCCGAAAATCTCCTGCTTATGCAAGATATCGCCCCTATTTTACTAGATTATGCACAGTTTTACAACACTTAACGGAGAACTGGCGTGACTTTTTCGAAATCTCTTGTGCTGTCCCTGAAAAACATTTATAGTAATAATATATTTTTATAGGAGGGATTCCATGAACCCGATAGATCGTAACAAAATAATAAAAATGGTGGTCATCCTGGCTTTTATCACCATCATTGCCGGAGGGCTGATGCGTGTCTCACAGCACAATTCCTATACCTTGGGCGATTACGCTGCGGACAACCCGTCACTGGCATACCAGACTACGGAAGCCATGCCGTCGCCATCAGTCTCCCCCTCTTCTGCTCCGGATTCTGACAATACTTCCACAGATACGACAGAAATCTTGCAGGAAGCTTCTCCCCTCCCGGAGAGCTCCGTTCTTACCGGTGCTTCCCTGAACGGAACGCTTATGGAAGACCAACGCATAACCCTGTCGGAAGGCTTCTATTATGAACCGTTATCCGAAAAATTACAGCGATACATAACAGGTGTTTCCTATCCGGCAACTGTGAATAACTCCACAGGCACTTCTGAAAACCAGTTGAAATCTGTCGAAATCGGTTATGATGATCTGAGATATCTCCATATTCTTCATTATGATTTTGAAGGAAATCCTGCAGAAGGAGAATTGATCTGTAATCAAGCCATTGCCGAGGATCTTGTAGAGATCTTTTATGAGTTATATTGTAATGAATATCAGTTGGAAAAAGTACTTTTGATCGATGAATACAACGGAGACGACACTGCTTCCATGGAAGATAACAATACTTCCTGCTTTAACTACCGTCAGGTAGAAGGCACCTCTTCCCTCTCCAGGCACGCATTGGGACTGGCGATTGATATCAATCCCTTTTATAATCCTTATATTACTTACAATAAGGATGGCAGTGAAAAGGTATCTCCTGCAAATGCTTCCGCCTACGCAGACAGAACCGCTTCCTTCCCCTACAAAATTGACGAAAACGATCTATGCTATCAGTTATTTAAGGAACATGGTTTCACTTGGGGAGGTCATTGGAACTCTTGCAAGGATTACCAGCATTTTCAAAAGGTAGTGGAGTACGACCGGTAGTTATTACCATTAATTTTTGCGTAATAATCGAGCAGGCTGTCTCCTACTCAATTGGTATATTTTGTACACCATCTCGCTTAAAAGCTCGATGATATATATTCGCCAAATACAGATTCGTGTGCAGGCAAAACTCTGTACTTGCCTCATTGTATATACAAAAAGCGCCTCCGGAATGACCTAAATCATTTCCGAAAGCGCTATTCTTATGTCTGTTTTATATGCTGTGAATTAAACTAACTCCAGAACAACAGTCATAGCTGCGTCACCCTTACGCTGACCGATCTTAACGATTCTGGTGTAACCACCCTTACGGGTAGCATACTTGGTAGCATACTCATCGAAGAGTTTTGCAACCAGGTCAACTTCCTTGGTGTTCTTTTTCTTGCCTGCTGCATCGGTAGGAACCTCAACGACAGGATTCAGAACCTTCAGCATCTGACGACGTGCATGAGATCTGGTAGGCAGATCCTTCTTGATCTCCTTCTCAACTTCGTCGTATACGGTAACGGTAACACCACCGTCGATCTTAACCAGCTTGCCATCCTTATCGCGATGGGATTCAGCCAGAACCTTACCGGTCTCCTTGTCAACGATCTGCTTTACGCGCTTGCCGTCTTTGTCCTTGCGGGCAACCTTGGTGGTAACCTTAACAGTTTCGAAGTTATCCTTCTCTTTTACTGCCAGAGCAATCAGTCCGTCAACGATCTTCTGTACTTCCTTAGCCTTAGCCTCGGTGGTAACGATCTTGCCGTTGTTGATGACTGCAGTTACCTGATTTCTTAATAATGCTTTTCTCTGTGCAGATGTTCTGCCGAGCTTTCTGTACTTTGCCATGATAATTTTCCTTTCTCCATTCATGGTACATCCGGCCATGCACTTTGGACTTACTTACCGAATGCGTTGTTTTTAGCCATTTAGAGATCAACCGCACCCGAACACTTTGGACTTACCGAATACGGAAATCTAACATTTTCATCAGCTGAATGATTAGTTCTCATCGCTGGGATTCAGCTGCAGTCCCAGTTCTTTCAGTTTCGCCAGAACTTCTTCCAAAGATTTACGTCCGAGGTTACGAACCTTCATCATATCTTCTGAAGTCTTATTGGTTAACTCTTCTACAGTATTGATACCTGCTCTCTTCAAGCAGTTGTAAGAACGAACGGAAAGCTCCAGTTCGTCAATACTCATCTCCAGAACCTTTTCCTTCTCATCGTCTTCCTTCTCTACCATAACCTCAGCGGTCTTGGCATTCTCGGACAGGTCGATGAACAGATTCAGATGCTCGCTGAGCACCTTAGCAGCCAGGCTGACTGCCTCATCGGGAGCCAGGGTTCCGTTGGTGTATACATCCAATGTAAGCTTGTCGTAATCAGTACTCTGACCTACACGGGTATTTTCTACCGTAACGTTAACTCTCTCTACAGGTGTATAGATAGAATCAATGGCAATTACGCCAATTGGTAAATCTTCGTGTTTGTTCTTGTCGGCACTTACATAGCCGCGGCCTCTTGTAATAGTCAGCTCCATGTAAAGCTTGGTGTCTTTACCGCTCAACGTTGCAATTACAAGGTCGGGGTTCAGAATCTCAATATCCTGATCACACTGGATATCAGAAGCTCTTACAACGCCTTCGCCTTCAAACTCGATATAAGCAGTCTTAGCCTCGTTGGTCTCGCTGTTGTTCTTGATTGCAAGACTCTTGATGTTCATGATGATCTCAGATACATCTTCCTTTACGCCGGGAATAGAACTGAACTCATGCAAAACACCTTCAATTTTAATCTGGCTCACTGCAGCACCGGGCAGGGAAGACAGCATGATTCTTCTCAGGGAGTTGCCCAGAGTAATACCATAGCCTCTTTCCAGGGGTTTTACTACGAATTTACCATACTTTTTGTCTTCTGAAATCTCGCTAACCTCAATATTAGGTCTTTCAAAATCAAACACTGCCAATACCCTCCTTTGCGAACTTTATATGTTGACATGTTCTTACGAACAATATCCCATGGAATAGAATTCCACAGGAAATGTTCATTGGGGTTAAATAAAACTTACTTGGAGTACAACTCGACGATAAGCATCTCGTCAACAGGAACATCGATCATCTCTCTGGTAGGAAGATTCTTGATGGTTCCCTTAAAGTTCTCAATGTCTGCATCGATCCATTCGGGTACTAATCTACCAGCAGTTACCTCAAGGATATCCTTGTATCTCTGCATGGACTTAGCGCTCTCTTTGATCTCGATAACATCACCGGCCTTGATCAGGTAAGAAGGAATATTTACACACTTACCGTTTACAAGTACATGCTTGTGGTCAACGATCTGTCTTGCTTCTCTTCTGGTTCTTGCAAAGCCCATTCTGAACACTACATTGTCCAGTCTGCTCTCTAACAGGGTCATCAGGTTTTCACCGGTCATGCCCTTCATTCTGTCAGCCTTCTCATAGTAGTTACGGAAAGGCTTCTCCAGAACGCCATAGATGAACTTAGCCTTCTGCTTTTCTCTTAACTGAAGTCCGTACTCAGATACCTTTTTGCCTGCTCTTGCAGAGGTTCTGTTAGACTTCTTGTCATAGCCCAGGTAAGAAGGCTCAAGGCCAAGGGCTCTACATCTTTTCAGTACAGGTACGCGATTTACTGCCATTTTTTTATTTTCCCTTCTTTATACTTCGGAAGTGACTTCCGAGGGTTGTTTACAGTGCCGCAGTGCGGCACTTTCATCCAACTTGTTCTAATGTTACTCTACTTTACGCTGCGATTCGTGGTTCATCGAACCGGGAAAAGAGCGTTCTCTTCTCACTAAACGCGACGACGCTTAGGAGGACGGCATCCATTGTGAGGTACAGGAGTTACATCACAAATGCTTAAGACATCCAGTCCACTTGCAGCCAGAGCTCTGATTGCTGCTTCACGTCCTGATCCGGGACCTTTTACAAATACGTCAACGGACTTTAATCCGTGAACAAGAGCAGCCTTTGTTGCTGTTTCAGCAGCCATCTGTGCAGCATATGGAGTAGATTTCTTTGAACCTCTAAAACCAAGACCACCGGCACTTGCCCAACTAAGAGCATTACCTTCAGCATCAGTTAACGTTACGATTGTATTGTTAAAAGAAGACTGGATATGTGCCTGTCCGCGTTCAACGTTTTTTCTTACACGCTTTTTTGTTACTTTCTTTGCAACTTTTTTAGCCATTTTAAACTAACCTACTTTCTCATTTCCTGGGGATGCTTAGATTTGCTTCCCTCTCACAGTTACATTACGATCTTAATTACTTTTTCTTGTTTGCCACCGTGCGCTTAGGTCCCTTACGAGTTCTTGCGTTGGTCTTAGTCTTCTGACCACGAACAGGAAGTCCTTTACGATGACGAATACCACGATAGCAGCCGATTTCCTGAAGTCTCTTGATATTCAGAGCGATTTCTCTTCTCAGATCACCTTCTACCATAACGCCAAGCTTTTCGATAGCTTCACTGATCTTCTTTACCTCATCATCGGTAATATCTCTCACTCTGGTATCAGGATTTACACCTGCTTCTGCCAACAGCTTGTCAGCAGTAGGTCTGCCTATTCCATAGATATAGGTCAAACCGATCTCAATTCGTTTTTCTCTAGGTAAGTCTACACCTGCGATACGAGCCATTTACGTTTCCTCCATTTTCCTGCGTAATTTCTTACGCTTTGCGCAACACTTCTGCGCTCACAACTCTCGTTGTGTGTGCGTACGTTTTGGTCTGTTGATTGTACGCCCAATAGTTACTAATTGATTGGGGCTCTCACCCAATCGGACACGATCCGATCTTTCCACGGTTTTCACCGTGTAACCAACAAGTAATCTCCCGTAAGCTCTATCCAAATCTATTATGAAAATTGATAAGTATCAATTCAGCCGCACATAATAACCGGACAAGAACTCACATACCTGATCAAATGACGATCAAGCGGTGATTATCCCTGTCTCTGTTTGTGCTTCGGATTCTCACAGATTACTCTGATGCGTCCTTTTCTCTTGATGATTTTGCATTTTTCGCAAATCGGTTTTACTGATGATCTAACTTTCATGTTAAACCCTCCTTTCAAAAAAGACCGTTTTATATTATAGCATCACATTCCAGGAAATGCAAGCTGTTTTCCCATATATTTGTAAACTTTTTGTTAATAGTTTTCGTGCTATTTCTATTCATAAATTGCAAATTTATCATTTTGAAATGTCAGCACAAATTGATTATCTTCTATATAAGAACAGAGCAGATTCATTTTGTCTTCCATCGACTTATCCCAGAATAAATCTTCCTCCGCTTCTCCCGAAACGTATTGCGAACATTCCGTTGTCATGATGATAACCGGTCTTGGGGATACCGCTTTCAGATCCTGTTCCATAATTTTGTAATGATAAGACCTTAAATCACTCCATATATTCATTGCCGGTTCCAGATCCATATAGTATGCTACCCCGGGAATTTCCCCGTACAATATACATTTTTTGTCCTGCAATCCGTTGTCCGTAATATATTGATATAAACTCTCCAGTGCCTCTGCTTTCTGCGGATTCGTCTTCATCCCCTTCAATACCGGAATTTTCTCCACCCGATATGTCAGGTCCCACTCGCCGGCGGCTTCCTCATATACGAATTTCCGGTCAAACCTGACACTCTGTACCAGCAGGAAACCTATTGCCACAAGGAGCAGGCACTGCACCGGAAATACCCGGATACACTTATTTTCCTTACATAACCCCCAGACCAGCCATAAAAAACCGGGCAACACCAAAAACAGATTGTTCATACTGGAATAGATTGCATTATTGCCACCCAGCGATGTGATTAAGATCGTAAGCATCAGGAGTATTCCCAAAAGCTTATTTTCCCCGGATGCCTTCCGGTCTATCAGTTGATAAAAAGACAGGCACAGCGTCAACGTCAATACTGTCACGCACGGATAATATATGGACGTATAAGACGCATAATCCCCGGAGCAAAAGCGATTTTGGATCAGCCAGATGCTTAAAATGGCCATAATCGCAATGGTAATGCCTTTTTTTGTTTTTTTCCACGATGCCGGAAGCAAAACGCAAAAAAGAATACCGATGATCAGTGCCAGTGCAAAACGCTTTAGAAAATATAAGCAATCATAATATGCCCAAACCATTCCCAACAGCATCCATCCAGGCGAATAGTCATCTGCCTGCTCTGTCATTTGGAACAGGCGCAGTATTCCTTCTATATAATTTCCCAATCCATATTTCCATGCCATGATTCCCAGAAATGTGCCAAGGGCTCCCACATAGCCGGCTATGCAGAATCCCGTCTGTTGCAAAACTCTGCGTATTTTTTTCCGGTCAATGACCCCATATCCCCATACTGCCAGGATCAGTCCCATTTGCACCAGATTCGAGAATCTCACAGCAACATTCCATCCCAGAACAACACCGGCTATTACAAGATAGCTGTTTTTATCCTCGATCAATCCCAGATACAGAAAAATTGTTGCGACAAGAATAAAGGCATACGTCAGATAGCTGTAAAGCATTCCCGAAGGCGCCCAGCATAGACTGATCGCTATCAGCTGGCCGGTCAACACCAGTATCGACGGCATATGAAGTTTGCGGACGCAGAAAAAGAACGCCGTAAGAGACATGGCACTAATGACCAGTCCTGTATAGACGTTCATCCCAATGCAGGTGCTTCCATAAGGCAATGCCGTAAAAAAGCTCCCCACCTGATTGGCAAGCCATGTAGCAAAATACCACATAGAATCCATATGTGCCAATCCGGAAAATTTAAAATTTGCATAATTATATCCGCCATCCCACAGATCGATTCCATCGCTGATATGAGTTAACGGATATAATAGTAAAATAAGCGTAATCAGAATCCATTTTACACTGTCAATGTGTTTTTTTCTTACGCTTTCCATTCTGATGTTCTCCCTGTGACCGTCTTTGGCAATGGTCTACTTGTCTCTCCAGATAATACGTCCCTTGCTCAGATCGTAAGGAGACAGTTCCAGTGTTACCTTATCTCCGGGAAGGATACGGATGAAGTTCTGACGAAGCTTACCACTGATGGTAGCCAGTACTCTGTGTCCGTTCTCCAGTTCCACACGGAACATGGTATTGGGAAGCTTCTCCACAACAGTTCCTTCGATTTCGATTACATCACTTTTAGACATAAAATTCCTCCATAGCTTTCTACTTTTTGTTGCTTCATCTTACATTTATGATCCACGAAACTATCTTTATTTTTTATTCGCAAGATAGGTTTCCAGAGACTTCCGGATTTCCTCATTGATCACGTCTTCTGTCTCTTCGGATGCCCGGGCAGCTCTCTGCACCAATTCCGTCGGCAGGGACACATGTATGATCTGAATATGCTTTTTCTTTTTCTTTTTGGGGTTGGTCACTCCGCGAAGCCTTCCGTCGCACAGATATACATTTTCCTCATCTTCTTTTACCACAAGATATAATCTGTCCTTGTCATGTCCGGCTTTTGAAGTTGCAAGTTCTCCTGTCATACCGTAAATCTTACCTTTCCTGCCTGAAATTTCGTAATTTAGTACAAAGTCAATATCTCCGGTTCTCCGTCCGTGATCAGAATCGTGTTCTCATAATGAGCAGACAGAGATCCGTCTTCCGTTACCACTGTCCAGTCATCATCCAGCCACTCTACATCCGGTCTTCCGATGTTGATCATCGGTTCTACGGCAAGTGTCATGCCTGCCTGCAGTTTTAAGCCGCGTCTGCGCTGTGCGAAATTGGGGATCTGCGGATCCTCATGTAAACTGGTGCCGATACCGTGGCCTACCAGATCACGGACAATACCATAACCGAAGGGCTTGATATATGCATCAATCGCATTAGAAATATCATACAGATGATTTCCTGCTGTCGCCATTTTTACACCTGCAAAGAAGCTCTCCTTCGTTCTTTCCATCAGAAGTCTTGCTTCCTCGCTCACCTGACCCACCGGGAAAGTACGTGCCATATCGGAATGATATCCCTTATAGATCAGTCCGGCATCCAGACTTACAATATCACCCTCGTGAAGAATATGATCCTTATGAGGAATACCATGTACGACTTCATCATTCACCGATACGCAGATAGAAGCGGGATATCCGTTATAATTCAGGAAATTGGGAATACAACCGTGCGCACGAATCAGCTTTTCTCCCAGTTGATTGATATCCATAGTGGATACTCCGGGGTGTACCGCTCTCTCCAAATTACTGAATACATCTGCCAAAAGTTTACATGATTCTCTCATCAGCTCAATTTCACGCTGTGACTTGATCGTTACTGCCATTTTTATTCACCTTTCTGTTCCGGACATTACTGCTGTCTGTCAGATATCCGGACTTTTCTTAGCCAAGGATTGCTACGATATCCGCAAATACTTCCTTCATATCCTTGGTGCCGTCTACGGTCTTTAATACATTTTTCTTCGTATAGAAATCAATCAGGGGCTGGGTCTGGTCATGATATACCTTCAGACGGTTCAGTACGGTCTCAGGCTTGTCATCATCACGCAGCACCAGTTCCTGTCCGCACTTATCACAGATGCCTTCCTTCTTGGGAGGAATGTGCTCAACATGATAAGTTGCGCCGCAGGACAGACATGCACGTCTGCCGGACATTCTCTTAACGATATTCTCGTCGGGAACATTTACATCGATTGCAAAATCAATGGCGTCTCCCAGTTCGGTCAGTGCCTTGTCCAGTACCTCTGCCTGAGGAATGGTTCTGGGGAATCCATCCAGTACATAACCGTTCTTGCAATCGTCCTGTGCTACTCTGTCTAAGAGGATCTTAACAGTCAGCTCATCGGGAACCAGCTGTCCCTGATCCATGTATTTCTTTGCTTCCATACCAAGCTCGGTTCCGTTCTTGATATTTGCACGGAAAATATCTCCTGTGGATACATGAGGGATTCCGTACTTTTCAGCGATCATCTTTGCCTGAGTACCTTTGCCCGCACCGGGTGCGCCTAACATGATAATCTTCATTTTGTCCTCCATTCCTGCCCACTTTTAAGGGTATCGTATATATTCCTGTCTCCCTGTAACCTGGGGCACTGCTCTTTCTATAGCTCATATACAGCCCAACATTTATATTTTAACTTTACTGCGGCTTTTTTGCAATAGATTTTGCAACAATACAAAGTCAGTACCAAGTCTATACAAAAAATAACCGGATGATCATAAACCATCCGGTTACTGTTATGCTGCTAATCTTCCAGGAATCCCTTGTAGTTACGTACAAGCATCTGAGATTCTACCTGCTTCATGGTCTCCAGTACTACACTTACGATAATGATCAGGCTGGTACCACCGAAGGATACGCTTGCACCGAACACACCGTTGAAGAAATACGGGATCACAGATACAATGATCAGACCGATTGCGCCGATGAATACAATATAATTCAAAATCTTATTCAGATAATCACTGGTAGGCTTACCGGGTCTGATACCGGGGATAAAGCCGCCCTGCTTCTTCATATTATCGGCAATCATCAAAGGATTAAATGTAATGGATGTATAGAAGTATGCAAAAAATACAATCAATACAATGTAAAGTAACAGTCCCAGGGAATAAACCGGCTGACTGGGTTTGCACCAGTAAGAGGAATTCAATCCCTTCAGGATCTCTGCCCATACACCGGTTCCGTTATATCCGATAAAGGAACAGATAATAATCGGGAACTGCATAATGGACTGTGCAAAAATGATGGGAATAACGCCGGAAGTATTTACCTTCAACGGAATGTTGGAGGTCTGTCCGCCGACCATCTTTCTGCCCTGCATTTTCTTGGCATACTGTACCGGAATCTTGCGCACACCATCGTTTAAGATGATAACCAGTACCACCATGGCAATAATAATTGCGAAGATGATCACTACTGCAAGAATCGCGGTTGCCGGAGCTTTTCCGAACACAAACTGCTCAAACAGATTGCTCAGGTCTTGAGGCAGTCGGGAAATGATGTTGATTACCAGTACGATGGAAATACCATTTCCGATACCTTTTTCTGTGATTCGTTCACCCACCCACATCAGGAAAGCACTACCGGCGGTAAGTGCCGTGATCGTGGTAATTACATTCAGGGCGTTGAACTCGATCAAGTAGCCCTGTCTGCCAAAACCGATTGCCATTGCTGTGGACTGGATCAGTGCGAGCGCTACGGTAACGTATCTGGTGATAGCGACCATTTTCTTACGGCCGTCCTCACCGTCACGCTGCATTTCTTCCAGCTTGGGAATAGCAATTGTAAGCAGCTGCATGATAATGGAAGATGTAATATAAGGGTTGATGTTCAATGCCAGAATAGACATGTTCAGGAAGGAACCGCCCGTAATGGCATCGAAGAAACTGAACGCACCGCCTGTCTGCTGGGCAAACCACTGAGAAAAGAATTTCGTGTCCACTCCGGGTACGGGAAGCTGTGATCCGATACGGATCACAACTAACATTCCCAGTGTAAAAAGAATCTTTTGTCTGATTTCTTTGATTTTAAATGCGTTTTTCAGTGTTGTAAGCATTACATCACCTCAGCAGTTCCACCAAGAGCCTCGATCTTTTCTTTTGCGGATGCACTGAAAGCATCTACCTTTACATCAAGCTTTTTGGTAAGTTCTCCGTTTCCAAGGATCTTTACTCCATCTCTGGGGTTCTTGATAATTCCTGCTTCAACTAATGCGTTTACATCAACGGTAGCACCGTTGTCAAAGCACTCCAGAGCACTTACATTGATAGCAACGATTTCCTTCGTGTTTCTGTTCGTGAAACCTCTCTTAGGAATACGTCTGTATAAAGGCATCTGACCACCTTCGAAACCGGGTCTGGGAGCTCCGGAACGAGCCTTCTGTCCCTTATGACCCTTACCTGCGGTCTTGCCATTTCCTGAACCGTGTCCACGGCCTCTTCTAAAATTATCACTGTGTTTGGAACCTTCTGCAGGTCTTAAATTGGATAATTCCATTCCTAACACCTCCTTATCTGATTATGCTTCTTCTACCTTGATCAAATGATTCACCTGACGGATCTGTCCTCTTGTTGCATCATTATCAGGCAGTACTACGGACTTGCCGATCTTGCGCAGTCCCATAGACTCCACGATTGCTTTATTCTTCGGCACTGCACCGATAGTGGACTTTACCAGAGTGATCTTTAACTTCTTGTCTGCCATACTCTACTCCTTTCTGTTGGCCATTCAACTTAGCGGGAAGATCCGGCTTACGCCAGAACTTCCTCAACAGACTTTCCACGATTCTTTGCTACTTCTTCGGGAGCCTTGATCTGGCTTAAACCGGAGATGGTTGCAAGAACGACGTTCTGCTTATTGTTGGAGCCAAGAGACTTGGTACGGATATTCTTGATACCTGCGAGCTCACAAACGACACGGGCGGGACCACCTGCGATGATACCGGTACCTTCGGGAGCCTTCTTCAGTAAAACGTTAGCAGAACCATACTTACCGATGAAATCATGGGTGATGGAATTGTTCTCATCCAGGTTGATCTCTACGATGTGCTTTACAGCATCTTCCTTACCCTTACGGATAGCTTCGGGAATTTCTACAGCCTTTCCCAGACCGGCGCCTACATGGCCGTTGCCGTCACCGACTACTACCAGAGCGGTGAATCTCATGTTACGACCACCCTTAACGGTCTTGGTTACACGCTTGATGGTAACAACTTTATCATTTAACTCTAACTGGCTTGCATCTATGATTGTGTGTTTCATGGTGTATTCCTCTTTCCTTTCCTAGAATTCCAGGCCAGCTTCTCTGGCTGCATCGGCTAAAGCTGCTACTTTACCCTGATAAATGAAACCGCCACGGTCGAAAACAACTTCCTTGATGCCCTTTTCGATTGCTCTCTTTGCGATCACGGTTCCAAGATATGCTGCTGCATCAACGTTATTGGTCTTCTCCAGCTCTGCCTTGATCTCTTTCTCAAGAGTGGATGCAGATACTAAAGTGTTACCAACTGTATCGTCGATAATTTGAGCATACATATGATTATTGCTTCTGAACACTGCAAGACGAGGTCTTTCAGCAGTGCCGCTGAAGCGGTTACGGATTTTCATGTGCTTTTTTGCACGTACTAACTGTCTGGACTCTTTACTAACCATCTTCATACTCTCCTTATCTATTATTTCTTACCAGTCTTACCAACTTTACGTCTGATGGTCTCATCGGCATACTTGATACCCTTGCCCTTATAAGGCTCAGGTCTTCTCTTGTCGCGGATCTCAGCTGCATACTGGCCAACTTTTTCTTTGTCGATACCCTTAACGATGATCACATTCTGACCTTCTACTACAGCCTCAAGGCCTTCAGGATCGATCATCTCTACGGGATGAGAGTAACCAAGGTTCAGGGTCAGTTTCTTGCCGGACTTAGCAGCTCTGTAACCAACACCATTTACTTCCAGCTTCTTCTCGAAACCTTCGGTAACACCTACTACCATGTTGTGGATCAGAGTTCTGGTCAGACCGTGAAGAGACTTCATCTTCTTCAGATCGTTGGGTCTGCTTACGAGAACTTCTGCACCTTCTACTTTAATTTCCATCTCAGAGGGTAATACTCTTACCAGAGTACCCTTGGGACCTTTTACAGTCACTTTATTATTTTCTGCAACCTCTACAGTTACGCCTGCAGGAATTGCGATTGGCATTCTACCTATTCTGGACATGCCCGTACCTCCTAATTTACTAACTTACAATAGTTGCTAAAATCTTTTCATCCCACGGAGAATTTTACGCTTGCGGAAAATTCTCTTAGAGACGAAACTTAATAATTCTTAAGCGGCGTCTTTTGACGCTTTAGAATTATTTTTCGTCTTTACCAAACGAATGCTAATACTTCGCCGCCAACCTGAAGCTCACGAGCCTTCTTGTCGGTGATCACACCCTGGTTGGTAGAAAGAATTGCAATACCCAGACCGCCGAGAACCTTAGGCAGATCTTCCTTGCCGGCGTATACACGCAAACCGGGCTTGGAGATTCTCTTGATACCGGAGATGATCTTCTCGTTCTTGTCTGCGCCATACTTTAAGGTAATATGAATGGTCTTGAAACCGCCATCTTCAACGATGTCGAACTTCTTAATATATCCCTCATCCAGCAGAATCTGTGCGATAGCCAGCTTCATCTTGGAAGAAGGTACGTCTACGGTGTCGTGTTTTGCAGTATTTGCATTACGGATTCTTGTAAGCATATCTGCGATAGGATCGCTCATTGTCATGATTTAGTTTCCTCCTTATATTGACTTGAATCATGCTAAGTACATACACTTTGTATATACCATCTATATTATAAGATAATTCTTATAACCAAAACTTCTTTTTATCCCGGAGAATTTTCCCACCGGGAAAATTCTCTTAGAGGCGAAACTTAGATTTTGTTAGCCAGCATATTGAGCTGACTTAGAAAATCTTTTCGCTCCGGAGAATTCCGCAAGGAATTCTCTTAGGGATAAAACTTAGTAATTCTTAGGCGGCGTACTTTGACGCCTTAGAATTACTTTTTATCCTTACCAAGATGCCTTCTTAACTCCGGGGATCTCGCCCTTGTATGCCAGTTCACG
>ERZ1034844.611-NODE-611-length-19073-cov-4.369860_pt1 | contig 19073 bp, 18 predicted proteins | sample MGYA00520594_ERZ1034844 | MGnify/ENA primary metagenome ERZ1034844 (study PRJEB33766, sample SAMN09781733) | gut metagenome | biome: gut microbiome | host: Homo sapiens | place: Madagascar | study: EMG produced TPA metagenomics assembly of the PRJNA485056 data set... | reverse complement strand
GTTACGACGTCTGGAGGCGCAGGATAACAGTGACATATCTTCATTATCGGTCCGAATGGACGCCATTGAAGCGGATCTGAAGACAGAATTTGAAAATGAGATCGCTACAGTAAAGGATACGCTGCAAAAGCAGATCACTGATAGTAATAGTTTATCAGCAACGCAAAAAGAGGAACTGCAGAAACAGATTGAGGACTTATCCATTGAAAATGTCCAGAATGTAGATGGAGTAAAACAGCAGTTGTCTACATATATAACGACTTACCAATCAGATGCGGCGGCGATTGGTGTGGCGATTGATCAGTTGAATGAAGGATCTGGAACTATTAATGAACAGATTAAAGAAAATAAGAATTTGTCAGATGCACAGAAAAACATCTTGACGGATATGATCAATGACCTTGGGATTACAGCCGACAGCAACCTTGAATCTGCAAAGAATCAGCTGATCCAGAAAAATGAAGAGTTAAGTCAGTCACTGAATAGCGCGGTCACAGATTTAAATGGATCTATAGATACTGTACGGAATGATCTGGGAAACTTGAGTGGAACAGTTGATACTGTACAGACAGATCTGGGAAATTTGAGCGGAACAGTCAGCAATGTACAGACGGATGTCGGTAACTTAAACGGTACAATAGCATCCGTTGATAGCAGTTATAAGCAGGCAGATCAGGAAATCTGGGAAGCAGTTAATAATTTGTCAACGCAGGTTTCAAATCTGCTGAATACAGCATATCCTATCGGAAGCCTGTATATTTCTACTAACAATCAAAATCCCGCAACTTTTTTGGGCGGAAAATGGGAGTCTTATGCTCAGGGAAGAACAATTATAGGCGCCGGTACCGGTACAGATAGCAATGGTTCAAAAAGAAGCTTTTCCGCCGGAGCTTCGGGCGGGGAGTACACGCACACCTTGTCGAATAATGAAATGCCGAGTCATTCCCACTCGGTGGGTGGAGGCACTTATACCACGACAGACAGTGGCAGTCATCAGCATACAGGTACCACTGATGGAGCCGGTCAGCATTCGCATGCGTACACCAATGCAGCGAACGCCACGATCGGAACGATTGGCGTGGATACTTATATTACAGGAACGGCAATCAGCAGTATTAATTTTGTGACAAACGGATCGTATACAACGGAAAGTGGTTGGCACGCACATAATTTTACCACGAATACAGCTGGGACCCACAATCATAGTGTTACAATTCCGGATAAAAGCACATCATCAACTGGGGGTGGGCAGGCGCATAATAACGTTCAGCCGTACATCACGGTGTACATTTGGCGGCGTGTGGCTTAGCAGTTATTCCAGTGTGCCGAAATTCGGCACACGCATTAAAAGGAGGAAAATAATTTATGAAATTATCAAAGGCAAAACAGACCATAGTTGAGAATTACGGAATCGAGATCCAGGAGGAAAAAGGCGATTATGTAATTAAAATAGGAGACGCGGAGGTAATGCGTGGTGATGAGGCGGATATAAACGGTTTTTTAGATCTGCTGGACGAAACGGAAATTAGTGAAAAGGTGGGAAGTGCAATTCGGGATTTGCGGACGAAAAAAGGCTTTGATATACCATACATGGCATATTTGCTCGGAAAAACGCCGGAAGAATTGACGTTGATCGAAGAGGGAAAGATGATGCCGGATGAGAATGCGTTGAAAAAATTGGGCAATTATTTTGGTGTGTCTGCGCGAGAACTGAAAAAGGGACAGGTACACGAAATTCACCAACGCAATGAACTCCGTGATGTATTAAATGGTATATCAGAGACCATTGCAAGTATAAAAGAAAACACGGCGGAATTGACAAACTATTTGAACGAACTTGGAATGCTCGCAGATATTATGGAGCCTGATCAAAAACATAAGAACGATGAAAAAAACAAAAATGAAGAAATGGAAAAAAATCAGAGTAAAGCAGAAACGGAAAAGACCCCGGACGAATCACTGAATCGTTATACGGTCATTCCAAGAAATTTAACACATACTCCGGAAAAGGCAGAAAATGAAGGATATTACGTTGTCGTAGATACTTATACTGGTGAGATTGTTACAGACCAGAATGGCATGGAGGAAAGGTTTACGGAAGAGACCGTTGCGCTCGCGTTTGCATCCATGCTGGAAAAACAGGCTGCAGCAAAGGAGAATACTGAGGAATTACCGGATCTTGATATGATGGAACAGAAAGATGTCATTAAGGAACAGGAACCGGATGTTGATGAGCCAGAAATGGAACGAGCGGAAAAAGTTGTGTCAATAACAAGGCGGAGATAGGTTGTGTGCCGAATTTCGGCACATTAAAATGAAAAGGAGGAAATATGGAAAACGATAATGAAATTGATAAAGTGATCATGAACATTAAACAGGGCACAGGATCGCTTGCATCGCTTGTCTCCATCCAGGCGCAATGTGTCATGCTTTTAATACAATTTTTCTACCGAATGTATAAAGAAAGACTGATCCGTCCGCGTGAATTTAAGAATGTTCAGGATTTCATAAAAGCAACAAGCGGTCATTTTTCCATTATGAATGTCCCAAGAACTGGAACAGTAAATGAAAAGAATTTAGGTAAAGAAATGGATGAACTTGGCATACGTTATATGATTTGCCCTGACTTGGACAAGAAAGATAATTTGTTCCAGGTCATGGTTTACGACGACGATCGTGGGAAGTTTGATGCGGTTTATACCAGAAATTTGATGGCGAATATGCATGGTGGAATGAAAAACATCGACGAATTGTTAGCGGTAACAGAGGGTAACACCAATATTGTAAGTGTGCCAATGGAGGGAAAGGAAGATATTATAAAAAATGATTTTGAGGCACTTCGCATTAATTATTCGATTCTTCCTGATCTTAAAGTTGGGGATGGAGAAATGCAGATTGTGATTGCAAATGTTGATTTACCCAAAGTACAACACTGGTTTGACTTGTATAAAAACGATGAACTGAAAAAAGGACACGAAGTCGGAGATCTTACAGTGATTAATTCTGAGAAATATGCGGAAACCGGAAAAATGACTGAGGAAGAGTACATAGAAACAGGTGATGAAAAAGTCCAGGAGGCAAATAAAAAATATGAAGGGCAGGAGAAAAGCAACGTAGAAAAAGATGCACTGAGAATGGAGAATGTAAAAACCACATCTGATGTAGCATATGAAAAACTACATAAGGATCCGGACTATTTAGAAATAACAATCAATCACGATTCGCTGATCGAGAAATCGATGTATGCAGAAAGCGTTATGCAAAAATCCCCCCAGTTATTTGCGGCGCGCATACCGGGGACTTATGGATCAAATGAGGAGACGCTTGTCTTGCCGAAAAAAAACGTTTTTGAAACGGATGAAGGAAAAACATATATTGCTTTTATTAAAAAGAGCGATAAACCGGCAGTAATTGGTCCCGACGGCGCTATTCAACCGAAAGATCAGAGGAAAACGGGGGAAGAAGTGTATAAAGCATATGATCAGGTCATGCGGCATTTCCGCAATGGACAAAAGCAGTCACTTGAAAAAAATATCCAGCCGAATCTTAAACAAGAAGTAAAAACAGAAGGTATTGCATTGAAACAGCCAACACCTCCGTTAAAAGTTAAATAGACATAATTGATGCGTGAGCACCTCAAGTGTTTGGAAAGATATCCAGACATTTGGGGTGCTTTTTAATTGTAAAAGCGAGGAGGAATTTTATAGTGATCAGAAGAAGAAAAACACCATATGGGCTGTATATTGCTGCGTTGGTGCTTTTTATAACAGTGGGATATTTGATATCCGGCTTATATACCATACCGGATTTAACGATTGCAAATGTTCAGCAAAATTTTCTTTTTATTTGTACGCATCCATTTCAGCACTGGTGGAACACGAAGAGTCCGATGTGGTTAGAGGTCGGTGGTATCTGCTGGATCATGTTTGTCGGATGGTACTCATATAACAACCGAAACTTTCAATTCAATGCAGAAGAAGGAACGGAAGATTGGGGAGATCCTAAAAAAGTGTCAAAAGAGCTTGCAGGAAGTAATAAAGATAATATGCGCATCCTCTCAGAACATGTACAGGTATCGAAAGATGAAGATGTTCTGTCAAATAACAACATGATCTGCGTTGCTTCTTCCGGACGATTCAAAACAACGGGTCTCGTTGAACCTAATATTATGCTCAAAAATGCCAGTTTTGTTATGCTGGACGTAAAAGGTGCTACTTTGCGAAAACTTGGGAATTACATGAAAGAGGGTGGTACACATGTAGTTCGTTGCCTAAATTTTAAAGAGCCCTGGCTGTCTGATCGGTATAATCCGTTTAAATATATAGATCGAGAAGTAGATCTCATTCGCTTGATTACAAATTTACAGGATGCAGTAAAAAAACCGGAAGCTTTTTCTGGGGATCCGTTTTGGGATGATGGTGTGCGATTGTATTTACAGTCAATGTTTTTTGACGAATGGTTGACGGCAAAAGAAGAACAGAGATATGGCAGCATGAATAACATTTTGCGGCTGGTTAATATGGAAAACAAAAAAGTGGTATTTAATGTACCGCAAGGAAAAAAGATGATCAGTATCGAAAAATCAGAACTGGAGATACATATGGATGAGCTGGCACAGCTTCATGGTGACGAATATCCACCAGTTCGTGATTATCGAAAATTAAAAGAAGGCGCGGCAGAGACTGTTCGTTCTATTATTATTATGGTAAATGCTATGCTCGCTCTATGCGAAACTGCAGATGTAAAGCGTATTTTTTCGGACGATGATATTAACATTCCAGAAATAGGGTTGGGCGTGGATGGAAATTCGAATAAAAAGGTCTTTTTGTCATTGGTGCTGCCCGATAATGATCATTCCTATGATTTTATAATCAACATGTTTTACACCCAGCTTTTTGATAAATTGATTGATATAGCAGATAATCAGATACATGGACCGTTACCGATACTGGTAGAAGTCTGGGCGGACGAATTTTATGCAGGTCCGAAACCGCGTGATCCAGAATCATTGATGGGAACTATTCGAAGCAGAAATATGTGTCTGATCCCAATTTTGCAATCCATTGCACAACTACAAGCACTTGGGAAAAATGAAAAGTGGAAAATTTATTTTGATAATGCGGCAGTTTTTGCTTTTTACGGTGCTGCACCGGGTGCGAAAGATACACATGAATATATATCTGGTACTCTAGGCAAAATGACGGTTGACACAAGGACTGACGGCATGACAAGTGGACGTAATAGTAATGGAAGCCGTAATTTTGGCTCCAAAGGTCGTGAACTTATGACGCCAGGCGAAGTTAAGCGGATGAAACGGAAAGACTGTATTCTCTTCATTGAAGGACAATACCCTATTTATGATAAAAAATATCTGCCATGGGAACAGAATAAGAAGCTGTATCGTCATATAAAACAACTCGGACCATATGTTCATCCAGTGCATGTCGTTTACAATGAAGAAAAAATGGAGTACCGGACGATCGAAAAAGAAGATCCTTTGCAGATCTTATCCCCGGAGGATGTTGATTTTTACCGTCAGGCTGCAAAGACAGACCCTAAGATTAAAGTGTACGACATTGATGAAAAGGACTTCCTTTATTTGAATTGGCATGCTGATCCGGAGCCGACAGAGGATGATCTTGCAAAGATGTTAAAGGATCTCGATGCTAAAGAGGAAAACGACGATATCCCGGAAGATGTCGTGGCGGAAAAAACAGAAAGTGTACCGAAATTCGGCACGCCACATGAAAAGTGGAATTTATCAGGAAGTATATATGACTGTCTAAAAAGATATGCAGATCAGCTGTCAGATCAGCAGATTAATGAGATCATTACTGGAATGGAACAGGGATTATCCGATCGACAGATAAAAGCCTATTTTTATCTATCCGCAGAAAAAATGAGCCAGTACAGGCGGGCTTTTGTATTTGAAAACCGCGTAAAAGGAGAAAATGTGTAAAGGATTTAAGGTATAAAACAGCTTGCAAATGCACCAAATATGGAATATAATGCTTTAAAGCGTGAAAGTAAATGGCGCATGCTAAGATAATATGAAGAAGGAAAAAGAGTTGGAGGGGAAATTATGGAATTGAAGTACATGAAGAACGGGGATTATCAGATTCCAAATCTGATTCCGAACGACGAGCCGGAGGGAGAGATAACCAAATACGGCCGGATGCGGGAGAAATACTTGAAGGATTACAAGAATGGGGATTACCAGGTAATGATCCTGAAAGGAACATTGAGAGAACATTTGCTGACGATACAGGAGCAGGCAGAGCAGCGAATGGAATTATTGATCAATCAGATGTCGGCAGCAGAGGGCGTAAACGAAGATCTGAAAGCATCGGATCAGATGCTTTGGGTACAGAAGATGAACAATATTCAGCATATGGCGGAGGAAATCGTGCTGACGGAGCTAATCTACAATTAAGTATTTAACAAGAGGATTATAATCAATTCCTAGAGAAAAAGCTGTCAACCTTGTGGGTGGCAGCTTCTTTTTTATTGGTAAAAATTCCAGCTTTACAAAAACAAATGTTCGAATATATAATTACGTTATTAAGATTTAAAAGGAGTGGAACGATGGAAAGCTTTTTACAGCTCGATATACCAGTGCAAATGATCTCATGTACAGATACAAATGGTCGTATCACACCATTGTGGTTCCGTTTTAGGGATAAGACAGGGGAACTTATAACTGTGCCCATTGAGAAAATCCTAAAATCCGAGCAGGATATCAGCAGAATTGGGGCAGACTATCAATGTGAAGCGTTTGTTCATGGTATGAGGAAATCCTTTAAGCTTAGATATAACTACGCCGCTCACGAGTGGCGGCTTTCTCAGATAGTGCTATAGGAGACAGGGGAAAGAAAATCTGAAGGTGATGGGAGCGAGGACTGATGAAACAAGCCGTGCGATTCAGATTGGCAATACAAAAGTACAGTTTGATGATATACTTGACGTAGATATAGAGATAAATTAAATACAATTTAAATAGGAAATAATACGTTTTTTTCATATTGTTATAACTTAACGAAATACGGAGGCCCAGACGGCGAAATGGGCGCGTCCATGCGTTACCTCTCCCAGAGATATTCCATGCCGTACCGCAAAGTTTCCGGTCTGCTGACCGATATAGGTACCGATGCAGCAGTACAAAAAAATCGGGAAAAAGAATGGTTGACGAATCGAATGCTGAGTTATACAATATCACATTGACAGAAGAAAAAGAAAAGAGGTGCGATTATGAAATTCATGAAACAATTTGGGATTATTCTGGCAGTCACGTTCCTCGGAGAGGCGTTAAAGTATGTCATTCCGCTTCCAATCCCGGCAAGCATTTACGGGCTGGTTCTGATGCTGCTTGCGCTTTGCACCGGTATTTTAAAACTGGATCAGGTGAAGGAGGCAGCGACATTTCTGATCGAGATCATGCCGATGATGTTTATTCCGGCGGCCGTAGGGCTGATGGATTCCTGGGCACAGATCAAAGGGATCTGCGTACCGCTTATAGCGGTCACGTTGATCACAACAGTCGTTGTCATGGTGGTAACAGGACTTGTGACACAGTTTATCATACGAAAGGGAGGCAAGGCGGACGATGGACAAGATGCTTAGTACCTCTGTATTCTTCGGCGTGTTTGTAAGCATTGCCGGATATGAGATCGGACTTTTATTAAAGAGAAAATTCAAACTGGCGCTTTTCAATCCACTGCTGATCGCGATCGTGGTCGTGATGGTGATCCTTGCGGGAACCGGCGTGGATTATGAAAGTTATAACGAGGGCGCGAAATATTTGAGCTACCTGCTCACACCGGCTACGGTATGTCTTGCGGTACCGCTTTATCAGCAGCTTTCCATGTTAAAAAGCAACTATAAAGCAATCTGCGGCGGGATTGTTGCGGGCGTGCTCACCAGTATTTTGTCGGTGCTCGGGCTCTGCGTGATATGCGGGTTTGACCATCAGATGTATGTGACACTGCTTCCGAAGTCGATCACAACTGCGATCGGGATGGGCGTGTCGGAAGAGCTTGGCGGCCTTGTCACGGTTACCGTAGCAGTGATCATCATTACCGGTGTATTTGGAAATATCATTGGGGAGGCAGTGTTTAAGATTTTCCATATCAAGGAAGCGGTTGCAAAGGGTGTGGCACTCGGAACTTCGGCGCATGCGATCGGAACCGCCCGGGCGATGGAACTTGGAGAAGTAGAAGGAGCCATGAGCAGTCTTGCCATTGCGGTTGCGGGCCTTATCACGGTAATCGGCGCGTCTGTTTTTGCAAATCTGTATTAATTGGATAAGGAGAAGACTATGAAAAACTATGATACCGTAATTTTTGATCTGGACGGAACATTGCTTAATACCCTGGAAGATCTGACAGACAGTGTAAATTATGCGATGGACAAGTATGGGTTTCACACGCACACGATCGATGAAGTGCGCCGTTTTGTCGGAAACGGATTGAAAAAGCTGATGGAGCGGGCATTGCCGTCTGGCGTGACAGAGGAACAGTTTCAGGCAGTGTTTACAGATTTCTGCGCACATTACGGAGAAAACTGCGCGAAGAAGACGTGTCCTTATGCGGGGATACCGGAGCTGCTCGATCAGTTAAACGCGCAGGGCATGAAGCTTGCCATTGTATCCAATAAAGGAGATTTCGCGGTGCAGCAGCTGCGGGATCTGTATTTTAAAGGAAAGATCGGGGTAGCGATTGGTGAAAAGACCGGGATCCGCCGGAAACCGGCACCGGATATGGCGTTTGAGGCGATGAAAAGACTCGGAAGCGACAGCGCGCACAGTGTCTATGTCGGAGACTCGGATGTGGACATTGAAACCGCAAAAAACGCGGGACTTTCCTGTATCAGCGTGACCTGGGGATTCCGTGACCGGGCATTTCTGGAAGCACACGGGGCAAAGTATTTTGCGGACACACCCAAAGATATCCTTGCTTTCTTAGAGCGTTAGAAAAAAGAAAACGGGGAATGAAGAAAAAAATGCGGCATACACTGATAAAAAACAGGTGAGAACCATGAAAGTTGCCGCATATTGCAGAGTTTCTACCGAGCTGGACGATCAGCAGAATTCCCTAAAAAATCAGCAGGAATATTTTGCGTCCTTTATTCAAAAAAAAGAAGAAGAAAACTGGAAATTTGCCGGGATCTACGCAGACGAGGGCATTTCCGGAACCAGCGTAAAAAAAAGAGAAGCTTTTCAGCAGATGATGGAAGACGCGAAAACGGGAAAGATAGATCTGATCTTAACGAAAGAGGTCAGCCGTTTTGCGCGAAATACCGTAGATACACTCATTGCCGTGCGCACACTGCGCACATTTGGCGTGGGTGTATTTTTTATTCTGGATCACATCGATACAAGAGAAAATGACGGAGAGATCCGGCTGACGCTTATGGCATCCATGGCACAGGAGGAGAGCCGAAAAATATCGCAGCGGGTGAAATGGGGGCAGAAACGCCAGATGGAGCGAGGAATCGTTTTCGGCAGAAGGCTGTTCGGGTATGAGCTGGATCACGGGGTATTAAGTGTTTGTGAGGCGGAGGCAGAGGTGGTGCAAAGGATCTACCGGAACTATGTAAAAGAAAAAAAGAAGACCGGAGAGATCGCCCAGGAATTAAACGCCGAGGGATATCTGACCGCACGAAAAAATCCATGGACGGATCTTGCGGTGAGCCGGATCCTAAAAAATGAAAAATATGTGGGAGATCTGGTGCAGAAAAAGACGTATACCGCGGATTATCTGACGCATGCAAAAAGAAAGAATGACGGGGCGGAGGAATTTGTCATACAAAAAGACCATCATCCCGCGATCATTTCAAGACAGCTTTTTTTGGAAGCGCAGGCGCGGTTATCCGAAAAGAAAAGAGCACCGGAGGAGATGAAAAAATACCGGAACCGTTACTGGTGCAGTGGAAAGGTGAGGTGCGGATGCTGTGGCAGTACCTGCGTGAGCAGGGTGCGCAGACGGCGGGACGGAAGTATCTCCCAGAGCTGGCTCTGCGCGAATGTGGCAGAATACGGAAGAAAAAGATCGGGCTGTGCCGGAAAGCGCGTGGCGGATCCGGTGCTGTATCAGGGCTTTCTCGAGGCGGAAGAAAAAAGCGGTGCGCGTCTGGATGGCAGGAAAGATGCTGCGGGGTTAAAAAGTATCATCATCGGGGAAAATGATCTGCTCTACCTGTTCCGGGACGGGAGGGTCTGGCGTACTGCACTGCAAAAGTAGGTACCGAAGAACTGGCGCATCTTGAGATCGTCGCTGCGATCGTGCATCAGCTTACAAGAAATCTTACGATGGATGAGATCAAGGCATCCGGGTTTGCGCCGTACTATACCGATCACACGGTAGGGATCTGGCCGCAGTCGGCGGGAGGAGTGCCGTTTAACGCAAACCAGTTCCAGTCGAGCGGCGATCCGATCACGGATCTGTTTGAAGATATGGCGGCGGAGCAGAAAGCGAGAAAGACGTATGACAATATTTTACGTCTGGTGAAAGATCCGGAGGTCTGCGATCCGATCCGCTTTTTAAGAGCAAGGGAGATCGTACACTTCCAGCGCTTCGGTGAGGGCTTAAATATGGTGAGAGAACATCTCGACAGCAAAAATTATTACGCGTTTAACCCGGCATTTGATAAAAATACGTTGTGAAAGAGAAAAAACTGGGGTAAAATAAAAGCATAAACTGCGAAAATACGAGGAGGAGAAGATGAGCGAGGAATTTATCACACTGACCATCGAAAAACAAAAGAATATCGCACTGATCGCGCATGATAATAAAAAAGCGGAACTGATCGACTGGTGCAACGAACACAAAGAGATTTTGAAAAAACATTTCTTATGCGGTACCGGAACGACTGCGCGCATGATCACGGATCAGACCGGACTGCCGGTCAAGGGCTATAACAGCGGCCCGCTCGGCGGAGACCAGCAGATTGGAGCAAAGATCGTGGAGGGAAAGGTAGATTTTGTCATATTCTTTTCCGACCCGCTGACAGCACAGCCGCATGACCCGGATGTGAAGGCGCTGCTGCGTATTGCGCAGGTATATGACATACCGATTGCAAATAACCGTTCTTCCGCAGATTTTATGATCCTTTCTTCTTTGATGGATGAATGTTATGAGAGAAAGGTCATCAATTTTAAAAAGAATATACAGGATCGTTCTAAGACACTTTAATCAATGAAACGATGACGAGAAGGCTGCATTTCGAAAGGAGATGCAGCCTTTTTGAACCTTTTTGATAAAATTTTTCAATTGACAAGAGGGAAAAGTGCAATTACACTAATTAAGATTAGAATTTACTAACGAGAAGCGATGGAAAAGAGGAAAAACTTATGACATTAGATGAATTGCCGATTGGAAAAGAAGCGGTGATCACAAAAGTGAGCGGAGAGGGCGCGCTGCGCTGCCGGTTCTTGGATATGGGACTGATCCCGAAGACAAAAGTAGTGGTACAGAAAGTGGCACCGATGGGAGATCCGATCGAACTGCATATCCGTGGATATGAACTGACGATACGGAAAGAGGATGCCGGAAAAATAGAAGTAGAGCCGGAGGAGAAGGAAGCATGATCTTAGCATTAGTAGGAAATCAGAACTGTGGAAAGACCACGCTTTTTAACCAGCTGACCGGTTCCAACCAGCATGTGGGAAATTTCCCGGGAGTTACCGTCGATCAGAAAATGGGAGAAGTCCGCTCCAAAAAGGGATGTCAGGTCGTGGATCTGCCGGGCATTTATTCCCTGCGTCCCTATACAAATGAGGAGATCGTGACCAGAGACTTTATCTTAAATGAAAAGCCGGATGGGATCATCAACATTGTGGACGCGACGAATATCGAGCGAAATCTCTATCTGACGCTGCAGCTTCTTGAGATGCATATCCCGATGGTGCTTGCGCTCAACATGATGGACGAGGTGCGCGGAAACGGCGGTTCTGTGGATGTAGAACAGATGGCGGTGGAACTGGGGATACCGGTCGTGCCGATCAGCGCGGTAAAAGATGAAGGCGTGGAAGACCTCATTGATACCGTTTACCGTGTGGCAAAGAAAAAGGAGATGCCGCGCGTGACGGATTTCTGTGAAAAAGGTGATGTACACCGCTGTATTCACGCGGTCTGTCACCAGGTGGAGGATCATGCGCAGAATAACGGCATGTCACCGCGTTTTGCAGCAGTCAAGATCATAGAGAACGATACCGATATCATAAAACGTCTGGAACTCAGTCAAAACGAGCTGGATATGATGGAGCACAGCATCGAGGAGATGGAGACAGACCATCATATGGACCGGAATGCGGCACTTGCGGATATGCGCTATACTTTTATTGAAAAAGTATGCGCGAAAACGGTAACAAAGTGTCAGGAGAGCAGAGAACATAAGCGCAGTGTGAAGATCGACCGCGTGCTGACGGACAAATATCTGGCGATCCCGATGTTTCTCGGGATCATGCTGCTCATCTTCTGGCTGACCTTTGGACTGATCGGACAGGGGCTCAGTGATCTGCTCAGTATTGGGATCGACCGTGTGACGGCGCTTGCGGATCATGCACTCACAGTTTACGGAATGAATCCGGTCGTACACAGTCTGGTCATCGACGGTGTGTTCGCCGGGGTCGGAAGCGTACTCAGTTTCCTGCCGATCATCGTGGTGCTGTTCTTTTTCCTGTCGATTTTAGAGGATTCGGGATACATGGCAAGAGTCGCGTTTGTGATGGATAAGCTGTTACGCAAGATCGGACTCTCCGGGCGCAGCTTTGTGCCGATGCTGATCGGATTTGGATGTACGGTTCCTGCGGTCATGTCAAGCCGGACGCTTTCTTCGGAGCGCGACCGGAAGATGACGATCATGCTGACACCGTATATCAGCTGTTCGGCTAAAATACCGATCTATGCCGTGTTTGCGGCGGCGTTTTTTGAAAAATATCAGGCGCTTGTCATGATGGGATTATATGTCGGCGGTATCGTAGTCGGTATCCTTGTGGCGTTATTGTTTAATCATACGCTGTTTAAGGGAAATCCGGTTCCGTTTGTGATGGAACTTCCCAATTACCGGTTCCCGTCCGCAAAAAGCGTGCTGCTTCTGATGTGGGACAAGGCAAAAGATTTCATCCAGAGAGCATTTACAGTCATCTTTTTTGCAACGATCATCATCTGGTTTTTGCAGACGTTCGATACCAGGCTCAATGTGGTGGCGGACAGCAGTGACAGCCTGCTTGCGTTGGTGGGAAAATGGATCGCTCCGGTGTTTGCTCCGCTTGGATTTAATGACTGGCGGGTTTCCACGTCATTAATCTGCGGATTTACGGCAAAAGAGGCGGTTGTGAGCACGATGAGCGTGCTGACCGGAACGAGCATGGCAAATCTCGGCGCGGCGCTGGGCGGCATGTTCACTCCGCTTACGGCAGTGAGCTTTCTGGTATTTACGCTGTTATACACGCCGTGTGTGGCGGCGATCGCGGCGATCCGCCGGGAGATGGATTCCCGGTTTCAGAGTGTCGGAGTTGTGGTCATGCAGTGTGTGGCAGCCTGGATCGTGGCATTTATCGTATATCGGGCAGGAGGGATTTTCTTATGAATCTGATCGATGGACTTGTGCTGCTTTTTCTTTTCCTCTGGGGAATATTTGCGGCACGCGCTTCCCGGAAGAAAAAAAGAAGCGGAAAGTGTGCCGGATGCAGTGGAAACTGCGGATCCTGCGGGCGATAAAGGTATTTTTTTGAAAACATATGGGAATGTTCTTGTATTAGAGGAACTTCTATGTTAGAGTAAATTCAGATAACAACGTTAAAATATTAACGATAACCGAAAAAACAGGAGGAATACATATCATGAGAGGAATACGAACAGCCGTATCCGATTTAAGAAAACAGATTTTTACCGAAGTTGCAAAAATTGCATGCGACGATGAGGCAAATCTCAGCGACGCGGTGGAAGCAATTCCATATACCGTATGTCCGGGAGATGTTCCGCGTTACCGTGAAAGCATTTACCGTGAGCGTACAGTCGCTGCAGAAAGAGTAAGACTGGCAATGGGTATGTCATTAAGACCGGCAGACCGTCCGGTGCATGTCACCAGCGGACTGGAAGAAAGCAACATTTCCGAGAAATATTACGAGCCGCCACTTATGCAGGTCATTCCGTCCGCATGTAATATGTGTGAGGAGAAAAAATACGAAGTATCCAATATGTGCCAGGGATGTATTGCGCATCCGTGTACCGAAGTCTGTCCGAAGGGTGCAATCACACAGGTGAATGGTAAATCCTATATCGATCAGTCCAAGTGTATCAAATGCGGAAAATGTAAGGCAGCCTGCCCGTATGACGCGATCGCAAAGAAAGTAAGACCGTGTTCCGTGGCATGTGGTGTTGGCGCGATCTCTACCGATGAGCTCGGACGCGCGAAGATCGACCCGAACAAATGCGTGGCATGTGGCCAGTGTATGGTAAGCTGTCCGTTTGGCGCGATCGGAGATAAATCCCAGATCTTCCAGCTGCTCCGCTGCATGAAAGAGGGCGGAAAAGTAGTTGCGGAAATCGCGCCGGCGTATGTCGGACAGTTCGGGCCGAACGCGTCTCCGGAAAATGTGAAAGAAGCATTACTGGAACTTGGATTTACCGATGTACGTGAAGTTGCATATGGCGCGGATATCGGAGCTGTCGCAGAGGCAAAGCATTATGCTGAGCATGTAGCGACCGGTGAACTGCCGTTTTTACTTACCTCCTGTTGTCCGGCATGGTCCATGCTGGCGAAAAAACAGTTCCCGGATCTGATCGGTTCCGTATCCCAGGAGCTGACCCCGATGGTCGCAACCGCGCGAAGTATCAAGAAAGAAAATCCAGATGTGAAAGTCGTATTTATCGGACCTTGTGCGGCTAAGAAGCTGGAAGCCAGCCGTTCTTCCGTGCGCAGCGACGTTGATTTTGTCATCACGTTTGAAGAGCTTGACGCGATGTTCGCCGCAAAGGGTATCGACCCGAACACAGTGGAAGGAACAGAAGGACTTCATGACGCGACAGCAGCCGGACGTGGTTATGCCTGCGCAGGCGGTGTCGCTGGAGCGATCGAGCAGTGTATCCATGAGTATTATCCGGGTGTTGAGGTCAAGATCGAACATGCGGACGGACTTGCGGAATGTAAGAAAGCGCTCATGCTTGCAAAAGCAGGAAAGAAAGATGGCTGTATGATCGAAGGAATGGGATGCCCGGGCGGCTGTATCGCAGGAGCGGGAACCATCCTTGCACTCAATAAGGCACAGCAGGAAGTAAAGAAGATCCAGGAAGGATCAGAACAGAAAATCCCACCGAAGGAACTGGCAGATATCGAACTGCTCTAAAGCGGGATAAAAAGAAAGAGGAACTGTAAAATGAGTAAAGTCAGAACAAGATTTGCACCAAGCCCTACGGGACGGATGCACGTTGGAAATTTAAGAACAGCTTTGTATGCGTATCTGATCGCGAAGCATGAAGGCGGAGATTTTATTTTAAGAATCGAAGATACCGATCAGGAACGTTATGTGGAAGGCGCGGTTGAGATCATTTACCGCACCCTGGAAAAGACCGGTCTTGTGCATGATGAGGGACCGGATAAAGACGGAGGCGTGGGACCGTATGTCCAGAGCGAACGTCAGGCAAAAGGGATTTATCTGGAATATGCCAAAAAGCTGATTGAAAAAGGAGAAGCATATTACTGCTTTTGCGATAAAGAGCGTCTGGAAGGCTTAAAACAGACCGTTGCGGGAAAAGAGATCTCCGTGTACGACAAACACTGTCTGTCATTAAGCAAAGAAGAGGTAGAGGCAAATCTTGCAGCTGGCAAACCGTATGTCATCCGCCAGAATAACCCGAGAACCGGAACAACAACGTTTCACGATGACATCTATGGTGATATCACGGTAGATAACTCGGAACTCGACGATATGATCCTGATCAAATCAGACGGATATCCGACTTACAACTTCGCGAATGTTGTGGACGATCACCTGATGGGGATCACCCATGTAGTGCGCGGAAACGAGTACCTTTCCTCTTCACCGAAATACAACCGTCTCTATGAGGCGTTTGGCTGGGAAGTACCGGAATATATCCACTGCCCGTTGATTACCAATGAAGAGCACCAGAAGTTAAGCAAGCGCTGTGGTCATGCGTCATACGAAGATCTGATCGATCAGGGATTTCTGACGGAAGCCGTAGTAAACTTTGTTGCGCTGCTTGGCTGGAGCCCGTCAGACAACCGTGAGATCATGTCACTGTCTGAACTGGTAGAAGCGTTTGATTATCATCATATCAACAAATCACCGGCAGTTTTTGATTACACAAAGCTTAAATGGATGAACGGAGAATACATCAAAGCGATGGATTTTGACCGTTTTTACCAGATGGCAGAGCCGTATATCAAAGAAGTGGTGACCAAAGATTATGACTTAAAGAAGATCGCGACCCTTGTAAAGACCAGGATCGAGATTTTCCCGGACATCAAAGACCACATTGATTTCTTTGAGCAGTTACCGGAATATGATATCGCGATGTATACGCATAAGAAGATGAAGACCAATGCGGAGACAGCCTTAGAAGTGCTTACAGAGATCCTTCCGAGACTCGAGGCACAGGAAGATTACAGTAACGATGCGCTCTATGCGATGTTGTGTGATTATGTGGCAGAAAAGGGCTGTAAGAACGGATATGTGATGTGGCCGATCCGTACAGCGGTATCCGGAAAACAGATGACACCGGGTGGCGCGACAGAGATCATGGAGATCCTCGGAAAAGAGGAATCCCTTGCCCGTATCAGAAAAGGAATTGAATTATTAAGCAAATAAGAGCATAAAGAAAGAGAGTGAAGATATTATATTTTCACTCTTTTTTTGACAGGGAGTAAGAAGTGGAGTTCAGCAGATCACAGACAGAGGCAATCGAACATAAGGATGGACCGGCACTCATACTGGCGGGGCCGGGAAGCGGAAAGACAGCGGTGATCACCGAGCGCACCAGCCGGCTGATCACCGAACATGGCGTGGATCCGTCCCGGATACTGGTCATCACATTCACGCGGGCAGCCGCAAGAGAAATGGAAGAGCGGTTTATCCGGCGGATGGGGAAAAAATATCCGGTGACATTTGGAACGTTTCATGCGGTATTTTTTACGGTCCTCAAATACGCCTATCATTTTCATGCGGGAAATATCATAAAAGAAGATGTCAAATACCAGTATATGCGGGAGATCGTTGCGCATATGGGATTGGAGTACGATGACGAGGCGGAGTTTTTATCGTCTTTGTTCGGTGAGATCAGTATGGTGAAAAATGCCGGAGTAGCGCTTGAAAATTATTATTCTTCCAATCTTCCGGAGCATGTGTTCCGCAAGATTTACCGTGCGTATGATGAAAAATTAAGACGCAACCGGCTGCTCGATTTTGATGATATGTTAGTCTACACTTACGAGCTTTTTTCAGAGCGCAAAGACATCCTTTCGGCCTGGCAGAAAAAGTACCGTTATATTCTGATCGATGAGTTCCAGGACATCAACAAGCTTCAGTTTGACATCATGAAAATGCTTGCGCTTCCCGAAAACAATCTCTTTGTGGTCGGGGATGACGATCAGTCGATCTATCGTTTCCGCGGGGCGAGACCGGAGATCATGCTGCATTTTGACAAAGATTATCCGAACGCGAAAAAAATCGTACTGAAAGAAAATTACCGTTCCACAGCGAATATCGTGGATGCGTCCCTGCGCCTGATCGGACATAATACAGAGCGATTCCAAAAGGAGATCCACGCGGCGGGAAGCAGCGGCGCGGCGGTGGAATTTGCGGTATTTGAAGACCAGAGAGCGGAAAACAGAAAGATCATAGAAGAGATCAGGGACCATGTGGAAGGCAGTGGAATGTATTCGGATATCGCGATACTGTTCCGCACCAATACGCAGCCGAGACTTTTGATGGAACAGCTGATGGATTATGATATTCCGTTTGTCACAAGGGACAATATCCCAAATCTCTATGAGCACTGGATCGCGAAGGATATCTTTGCCTACATTTGCATGGCGCAGGGGAGCCGCACCAGAAAGAACTTTTTGCAGATCATGAACCGGCCAAAGCGTTATATCAGCAGGGAAAATGTGGATGAGGAGGAGATCGCGTTCGAGGTGTTACTCGATATCTACCGCGATAAGCCATGGATCGCCGAGCGGATCGAAAAAATGGAGTATGACCTAAAAGTGATCGGGCGGATCACACCGTTTGCGGCGATCAATTACATACGGCAGAGCGTCGGCTATGATGACTTTTGCAGGGAATACGCGGATTATCGCAGGATCAGCGAGGAAGAACTGCTTGAAAAATTAGATGAACTGCAGGAGGGTGCCAAGGGCTACCGTGACTTTGATGAATGGTTTACCCATATTGAGGAATATACCGAAGAATTAAAGCGTCAGAGCGAGAAACAGCGTGAAAATAAAAATGGGGTGCTGCTTGCAACACTGCACAGCGCCAAGGGCCTTGAGTTTCAAAAGGTTTATATCGTGGATGTCAATGAGGGAGTCATGCCATACAAAAAGGCCGTGTTAGAAGCGGATATCGAAGAAGAAAGGCGCATGTTCTACGTTGGTATCACACGCGCCAGAGAAAAGCTGAAGCTCTGTTCCGTGAAAAAGTTAAACAATCACGAGACAGAGATCTCCAGATTTATCCGGGAAATGAACGAAACGGAGGATTAATCCATCTCTTCAAATTCCTCTTCATCTAAAAGTTCATCAAAACGGTCAGCGACGATCTCGTATTCTTCATCATCGGTGATATTGTCCAGGGAAGGATTGCCGTCTTCATCTTCAAAATAGCGGTAGATGTAGACCTTTCCCTCGGCATTGTCCGCACCGTTTTCATCGAGCGGAAGCAGTGCGATATAATCCTGGTCAGCTGCTTCAAAGATCGTGAGAATGCGGCATTCGACTTCGGAATCGTCATCCAGGCTAAGTGTTACGAACATATCTTCATCATCATTGGAATTTTCCTGTTTTCCCATATCAGTACCTCTTTTCTGTGATAAATTGCTGATGCAGTATCATTC
>ERZ1034844.609-NODE-609-length-19096-cov-4.690457_pt1 | contig 19096 bp, 14 predicted proteins | sample MGYA00520594_ERZ1034844 | MGnify/ENA primary metagenome ERZ1034844 (study PRJEB33766, sample SAMN09781733) | gut metagenome | biome: gut microbiome | host: Homo sapiens | place: Madagascar | study: EMG produced TPA metagenomics assembly of the PRJNA485056 data set... | reverse complement strand
AGGCTTATCTTTTTAATTTTGCATAAAAATTTTATAAAAATTGAAGAATATGCATTTTAACTATTGATTTTTGAAGAACTTTATGATACACTTGAATAAGTCTTTGCTATCGCACAGACACACTATTCAAAGGAGAAAAACAATGAAAAAAATCGTAGCAATTTGCTTGATTCTTGCGTTTACGTTTGCAATTGCGTTTACTGTTGCAAGCTGCGGCTCCGGAAACAATGAGACTACAAACGGAACCACAACAGCCGGTACAACAACAAACGGAACAACAAGCGGAACCACGACGCAGGAAACAACAACGACGGTAAATCGCGCAGACGAATCCAAATCAGCTGGCGTTATGACGTACGATCAGTATGTCAACGCTGATGTTGACTCAAAGGTAGTTATCGAAGCTTACATTCAGGCTAAGCAGGTATACTCCGAGCAGTACGGCAACACAACGCTTTATCTTCAGGATGCAGACGGGGCATACTTTGTTTACAGACTCGCTTGCACGGCTGAAGATTACGCAACCTACACAATAGGTAAAAAAGTAAAGATCTCCGGCGTAAAGGCTGTATGGTCCGGCGAAGTTGAGATCACTGACGCAACGATCGAGCTTCTTGACGGTTACTATGTAGCAGAAGCAAAAGACGCAACGGCACTTCTTGCAAATGAAGAAGAGCTTATCAAGCTTCAGAATCAGCTCGTTTCATTCAAGGGACTCACAGTAGCCGCTTCCAAAGACGCTGACGATAAGGAAGTTGCATATCTCTACAAGTGGAACGGTACAGGCGCAGAAGGCGACGACCTCTACTTCAACGTAACTCTTGACGGTAAAACATATCAGTTCCTTGTAGAGTCCGATCTCTGCGGTGCGGATACAGACGTTTACAAGGCTGTAAAGAACCTCAAAATCGGAGACAAGATTGACGTTGAAGGCTTCCTTTATTGGTACAACGGCGTTAACCCTCACATTACAAGCGTTCAGATCGTTAAGTAATCAAAAACAAAAATTACGGCGGGCATTTGAAAAATGCCTGCCGTTTTTGTTTTAATCACTTGACTTTTTGAGCGGTGGTTTGTATAATATCGGTGAAAGAAACGGAGTGATGAAAAAATGTCGCACGGCATAGAAAAAACAAATGCAATGCGTATAATGGAGCAGAAAAAAGCCGCATATATATTTCACGACTATACAGCGTCCGGAGCTGTTGCCGGAGAGGACGTCGCAGCCGCGATAGGACAAGACCCCGACAAGGTGTTCAAGACGCTTGTAACCGTAGGTTCAAGCGGAAAAAATTATGTGTTTATCGTTCCCGTGTGCAAAGAGCTTGACCTGAAAAAGGCGGCAAAGACAGTAGGAGAAAAGTGGGTGGAAATGATAAAATCAAAAGAGCTTCTGCCGCTTACGGGATATATTCACGGCGGTTGTTCTCCCGTTGGAATGAAAAAGCTGTTTCACACAGTGATAGACAAAAGCGCCGAGAGCCAAAGCACGATATGCTTCAGCGGCGGTAAAATAGGCTATCAGATGGAAGCGCCGCTTTCGGAGCTTGAAAAGGTCGTGCCGTTTGAGCTCGCGGATATAACTATGTAAATAAAAAACTCCCGCCGGACGGGAGTTTTTTATTTATTATACTTGCGTATAAAATAAACGGATACAAACTGCTCTTGACTAAACATCAGCGCAGAGGTATAATATAATCAAGTAAACAAAGGAGGGACCGATGTGAAAAGAATAACAGCCTTTGTTCTTGCGCTTCTAATTGTCGTAATGATTTTTTGTTCGTGTAAAAAAGAGGATCCGCCCATTTCCGAGCTTATACTTGCGGAGGGCTATATGCTCGACGGAGATACTATCCGCGCGCATTTTTATAATGCCGATTTTGTTTATATTTACGAGGATATAAAAGCGTCGCAGGGAAGTACGCGACTTTATACCGACAGAAGTATGGAAGAATATTTCGACGGCGACGAGCTTGACCTTGAAGACGGGGAAAATAAATTTTGCTTTGTTGTAACATTTCGCGGAGAAGAGAAAATTTACGACGTTATAATTGATAACACGATGATCGTGGGACTTTCTGCCGAGATAAAATATGAAAAGATATACGGCGTGGGTGATGATTTTGACCGCGACACGGTCAGCGTCACGGCAGAGCTTTACGCCGGCGGAACGCGCGAAATAACCGAATATGAAGTTGACTGTGCATTTGATTCCGAAGGTGAAAAGCGCGTAAAAATATCGTGCGGAGGATATGTATGCTATGTTACCGTCAGCGTTTCGGGAGATTCTGTTCCGACGGTTGACGATAATATGGCAGATTCGAGAGGCGCGATATATGAAATAAAGAACGGTAAAGCCGTGCTTTCGGACGGCAGATCCGTTGCGGGATACTTTATCGTTCCGAAGAAGATAAATCACGGCGGAAAAGAATATCCCGTAAGCGGAATAGCTGACTACGCTTTTTACGAAAACGAGACAATAACGGGCATAAGCATAGGCGATATTGCGGTAGGAGAAGCGGCGCTTTGTGGCTGTAAATTGCTTAAAACCGCTTCTGTAAGCGACGGCGCGGAGCTTTCCGGATATGTTTTCAGAGATTGTACGTCGCTTGAAAATGTTTCTTTGCCGAAGAAAATCTCGGAGATACCCGACGGATTTTTCTCAGGTTGCGGCAGACTGATTCAGATGATGCTGCCCGAAGGGGTGAAAAGAATAGGACATCAGGCGTTTGAGGGTTGTGTTGCGCTGAGAGAGATGCTTTTCCCGCAGAGTCTTGAATATATAGGAAGACGCGCATTTTCCGGATGTCTGACGCTTGACCGCGTGATAGGCGGAATATCGCTTTCGGAAATCGGCGACGGCGCATTTTCGGACTGCCTGTCGCTTTCCGTACTTGCGATCCCGACGGATTGTCAGGCCGGAGAAGGTATTATAAAAGGTTCGGATGACTGCGTTATATATTCGGGCAAGACTTCGCTTGCGATGTACAACGCAAAGAAAGAGGGCGGCAAGGGACAGATCATATCCGAAGACGGCATAACTGTTCTGAAATACAGAAGCGAGTTTTCGCTCGGAGATGAAATATCGTGCAGCGATGCGGAAGTTTTGCTTTATACAGATGTATATTTCGGAATCGTTACCGACTTTGAAATATTGTGCGATCTTTCCGTTCCCGGCGAAAGAAAGATAAAAATATCATACGATAAATATACTTCGGACGCAACGGCGTATGCCGATCACATCGTGCTTCTTTCCGGAACTATGGATGAGGACGGTGCGGAATATTCGCTTGACAGAGCCTCCGGTACGGCGGCTTTGATAAAACTGCCGGACAATCTTTCGGACGGAAGCTTTGTCGTTCCTACGGCTGTCAGCGACGGAGAAAGAACATTTTCCGTGACAATGATAGCTTCCGGTGCGGTAGTGCATCCGCTTATTGAAAAGCTTCTTATGCACAGCGATATAAAGCTTATAGAGGATGACGCGATAAAAGATTGTCCGAAACTCTCGGTAATCTATTGCGGGGCAAAAAGCGCAAAGACAGGAGCGGGAAATTTTGAAAACATCGCCGAAAACGCCGTAATTATGTGCGAGGGGAAAAACTCTTCCGTTCAGAAGAGCGCGCTCGGGAAAGGACTGATTTGTGTCGGAGCCGGGACGGACGAGCTGTATTTTGTGCCGAAGCGCGGTGCGAAAAGCACGTATTCAAAAGACGAAAAGTTTGATTTTTCAGGCTACGGCGCGGTCTACGTCGGCAAAGGCTTTGAGGTTACCGTTCTTACGGAAGATCAGGCAAGTCTGCAATACGATTTTTCGAAAAACGGAACAGTAACGATAAGCTTTGGCGGAAAAACGGCGGAGATAACCGTCACGGTGAATTGATAAAAGCGGCAGGGGAAAATCCCCTGCCGCTTTGCGTTTTATTCGTCTTTCTTTTTCGGTTCTATCATTGTAAGAGCGATGCGCTTTTTGGCTTCGTCAACGGAGATTACCCAAACCTTTACGATGTCCCCTGTTTTTAGAACGTCGCTCGGGTGCTTTATAAAGTTTTTGCTTATCTGCGAAATGTGAACAAGACCGTCCTGATGAACGCCGATATCGACAAACGCACCGAAGTCAATAACGTTTCTTACCGTGCCGACTATTTCCATTCCGGGCTTTAAGTCTTTCATTTCAAGCACGTCGGAGCGGAGAAGCGGCGGAGGAAGTTCGTCGCGGGGATCTCTGCCCGGCTTCATAAGCTCGTCTATCACGTCGGAAAGGGTGGGAACGCCTATGCCGAGTTTTTCGGCAAGTGCGGGCAGACCTGCCTTTTCCGCATTGTCGCGAAGCGATGCGAGGTTGCCCTTTGTGATATCCTCCTCGCAGAAGCCGAGCGTTTTGAGAAGTGCCTTTGCCGCAGGATAGCTTTCCGGGTGAACGGCGGTGCCGTCAAGAGGCTCCTTACCGCCTGTTATGCGTAAAAATCCTGCCGCCTGTTCAAAGGCTTTCGGACCGAGCTTCGGAACCTTTTTAAGCTCGGCGCGGCTTTTCAGCGCGCCGTTTTCTTCTCTGTAAGCGACGATGTTTTTGGCTATTGCCGAGCTTATTCCCGATACTCTTGAAAGCAGAGAAACAGACGCCGTGTTGAGATCGACGCCGACGCTGTTTACGCAGTTTTCAACGACAAAATCAAGCGCTTCGGCAAGCTGCTTCGGCGGCATATCGTGCTGATACTGACCTACGCCGATAGATTTCGGATCTATTTTTACAAGCTCGGCAAGCGGATCCTGAAGTCTTCGCGCAATGCTTATCGCACTACGGAGGGTAAGGTCATAATCCGGGAATTCTTCCGCAGCAAGCTTGCTTGCGGAATATACGGAGGCTCCCGCTTCGGAAACGACCATATAAAGTGCCTTTGAACCCGTTGTGCGGAGCAGGTCGGAAACGAACATTTCCGTTTCCTTGCTTGCGGTACCGTTGCCTATCGAAATGCACTCAACGCCGTATTTCGATATGAGCGACGATACCTTTTTCTTTGCTTGCTCAAGCTGGTTTTCGCCGTGAGTTATATATATGACGCCTGTGTCAAGCACTCTGCCGATGCCGTCTACAACTGCGACCTTGCAGCCCGTTCTGTATCCGGGATCGAGTCCCATTGTTACTTTGTTTTTCACCGGCGGCTGCATGAGAAGCTGATGAAGATTGTTTGAGAAGTTCTTTATAGCGCCTGTGCAGGCAACTTCGGTGAGCGACGCGCGGATCTCTCTTTCAACGGACGGTGCGATAAGTCGCGAGTAAGCGTCGATATACGCCTCTCTTACGACGTCGGCACAGGGAGAAAAGGCATTTTTTATCATAACCTTTTCTATTGCGTTGTACGCCTTATCTGTTTCGATTGTTACGGAGACTTTGAGAAATTCTTCTTTCTCGCCTCTGTCTATTGCAAGCACTCTGTGACTTGCTATTCTGCTGACAGGCTCGGAATGGTCGTAATACATTGTATATACGCTTTCTTTTTCGGGATCTGCGGCTTTTACCGTTATGATTCCGCCAAGATTATAGAGGTTGCGCAGGCGTTTTCTTATTTCGGGATCATCGCTTGCCATCTCGGCAATTATATCCTTTGCGCCAGCAAGCGCATCATCGACTGTTTCGACGCCGAGATCGGAATTTACAAATTCCGCAGCGAGTGAAAGCGGATCTTCCTTACCCTGAGCCATTATTTTTTCGGCAAGGGGATCAAGGCCTTTTTCTTTTGCTATTGTTGCGCGCGTGCGGCGCTTCGGTCTGAACGGGCGATAAATGTCTTCAAGGGCGGCAAGCGTTTCCGCTGCGGCAAGAGAAGCTTTTATCTCATCCGTCATTTTGCCTTGTTCGGTTATGGCTTTGTCTATTTCTTCTCTGCGTGCGTCAAGCGAGCGGAGATATTCAAGCCTTTCTATAAGCGAATGTATCTTCTGGTCGTCAAGCGAGCCGTGAGCTTCCTTGCGGTAACGTGCGATAAACGGTATGGTACAGCCTTCATCCGAAAGGGAAATAACGGCGTTTACCTGCCATTCTTCAAGCCCGAGTTCCTTGCATAGTATTTTGCTGATATCCATATTGATTTTGCTCCTGTAATAAAGTTTTTGCGTTTGAAATAATTGTACCATATATTTCTGTATTTTGCAAAAGAATTTTGACGTATAGCAAAAAGTATTTTTAATGTTTACAAAAGTATGACTTTATGATATACTTTTTCAAACGTCCGCAAGGCGTATTGCGGAAAAATTAAAACGATACGGAGCTTTGATTTTTATGATTACCGTAAACAGAGAACTTGGAATTATTCCGGATGAAACGACAATAACGTCGGGAGATCCCGTGTTTCTTGATGTAACAAAACCGCCGTTTGAAATATACGGTCTGTGCGAGCCTTTCCGCAGATTGCCCTCCGATGTGGCTGCCGCCACAAGCGATACCGTAGCAGAGCTTTCTTGTATGCCTGCCGGAGGAAGAATACGTTTTAAGACCGATTCCGACTATGTTGTTGTTCATGCCGGAACTTATGGTGTGCTTTGGGACGACATAAACGATACACTCACAAGCAGACTCGGCTTTGATATGTTTGAACTGAAAAACGGAAAGCCTTGCTTTTCGGCGATATTTGTCCCGTCGCAGGGAGCAGGAAAAAATTATTCCGAAAGTCGTGTGCGATTCCCGTCGGCGGAGATGAGAGAGCTGATAATAGATCTGCCGCTGTTTGCAAAGGTGAAAGACGTTTATATAGCACTGAGAGAAGGCTCTCATATTGATTGCGGCACAGGATATTTACATAAGAAACCGATAGTTTTCTACGGCTCGTCAATCGTTCACGGCGTCGGAGCGGGGAAACCGGCGAGCAATTATCCCGCCATAATAGGCAGAAGGCTTGACAGCGACTTTATAAATTTAGGATTTGCCGGCGCGGCGAAGGCTGAAAAAGCGGTTATGGATTATATTTCAGAACTTGATATGAGCGTTTTTGTTTATGATTACGATCATAACGCGCCAAGCGCAGAATATCTTGCCGAAACGCATTATGCGGGATATATGACGGTGAGAAAAAAACAGCCCGATCTGCCGATAATAATGGCTTCCAAAGTGGATTATTACCGTGACGAAGCGGAAAACGAAAAGCGACGTCTTATAATTGAGGAAAGCTACAGGCGCGGAATAGCGGCAGGAGATAAAAATCTGTACTTTATCGACGGCAGACATCTTTTTGACGACGATTTCAGAAATGAATCCACACAGGACGGATGCCATCCGAATGACGTAGGCTATCTTGCAATGGCAAAAGCTTTCGGGGAGATTATTGAGAAATTGATTTGAACGTGATAGAATATTGTCAGAGCATTAAGAGTAAGGAGATAAAAATGAAAAGGATTATTGCAATTTTATCGGCGATTATTGTAGTATTGTTCTGCCTTTGCGCTTGCGGAAAAGTCAACGGATCGGAAACGACGACCGACACAGGACATGTCCACACCTATGGCGAATGGCAGACGATAAAAGAGGCGGACTGTGTAAACGTCGGCGAGCGGGAAAGAACCTGCTCCTGCGGTGAGACGGAAACGGAAGAAATTTCTGCGCTTGGGCATACAGGCGGCACTGCCGATTGCCAAACTCTTGCAAAGTGTGAACGTTGCGGCGAAGAATACGGTGATTACGGTCCGCATACAGGTGGAACAGCATATTGCACAAGGCGTGCGGTGTGCAGTCTTTGCAAAAAAGAATACGGAGGATTAAACGCTGATAACCACGTTTCGGTAAAAGCCGCAACTTGCACAAAAAAAGCACAATGTACATATTGCAAGAAAGAAATCGGTGATTCAGTTGACCCGAGCAACCACCTTGAATGGGAGGGTGAAGGAATTGATAAGCATTGCAAAGAATGCCATAAATCAATAATGCCAGAAACGGATAGCTCAATTGTTGACAGCACAAACGAAAAGCCGATAGATTTTAATGAGTATCTGAAAAAAGTCACGGATGAAAGGATCGGAAGGCTTTCCATCCCGTATAGTGGACAGGTGAAATCTTATGTCCGTTCGGAAAAAAACAAGCTCCTTACAGCAGCGGAAAAGAAAAAATATGTCAATACCGACTCTAATGCGACGATGCCGAGTAGGTATGAAAAAATGCTGACAAAGGAACAGGCACTGGAGGATGCGAAGATAGCTTTCAAAGCATTTTACACATATTATGCGCCATATGAATTTTTGGGAGAGGAGAAATTTGACGACGCAGAAAAAGAAGTAATCAAAAAAATAAACGAATATTTTGCGGAAGATGACATGCCGATGTTATCGCGGGATCTTTACGACATTATTCTGTCGTCGCTCGATTTTATTACTGATACACACAACGGCATTTACAGCAGCGCAAAATCCGGCAATTTTACGTATCGGAATAATAAATTTTATTATGCATACCATCTCAGCGGAACGGTTTTCAGAGAAGATGACGCAGGTTACTATACTCTTGCAAACGGTAACAAATGGTATCTTAAAGATGTAAACGGCGGAGACTTTTCCGAATATCTGAAAGTAACGATAGATGAAAGCGGCGAGCTTGTCTATGCGCTTGTCAGGATAGCCAATCCGAGCGCTGAAAAGTTGACGGGTGACACTGTTACCGTCAAAAGAGGAGATACGGAATATACACACGATATTGTATGGAAAAAGTACACCAAAATGTATGACAGTGGGCAGTCTTCTTCTGCAGAAGAAACGATTTGGGGAACAAGAGTTGAAGATGGAGTTCCGATCATCCATGTGCGTAGTTTTAGTAGAATATACGATGCGGAACTTACAAAATATTCAGAATCCGGCTCGCAATTTAAAAATCAAAAGCTCTTTATTGTAGACCTGAGACACAACGGCGGTGGCTACAGTAATTATAATACAAATTGGGTGAAAAATTATATCGCAAATGTACAATGGTCGGCAATCTACGGAAGAGTTAATTATTCTTCGGCTGTGACCAAATTACCGCTTCAGGAACTTATGTTCAAAACCACGAATGACAATAATCGTAAAATTGTTCTTATAGATAACGATGGGGCATCTTCAGGTGAGCTTGCATGTGTAGAATTTCAATCGATAACAAATACTCTCATCATTGGTACAAATACAAAGGGATGTTGTTTTTCCGGAGATTGGGTGTATGTCCAGCTCCCGAACTCGACTATAGTGCTCAAGCTTGGCACAAATTACTTTGATTTCTTCAACTACTATTATAAAGGTATGAACCCCGAAGGCATAGGCCTTATGCCGGACGTTTTCGTCAACAGCACGGAAGCGCTTGACCTTTCAATGAAGATGATCGAATATTACGGCATTGAAAAAAGCAAGGATACTTCGGGCATAACGACATTCGGAACGGGAAAAAGATAATTATCTGTGTTAAAAACAAATCCGTCGCGGGCAGAATTAAATGCTACCCGCGACGGTGTTTTATTTTCCGCTTTCGCCGTAGTTCGAAAGCACCCTTGCGGAGGGGTCGTCAACATTGCAGCCCCGCCACGATTTGTTCGGCATCCAAAAGTCGGCTATCATCTGCGACTGACCGGGATAATACTTTTCAAATATTTCGCGGTAGAGCAGGGATTCTTTTGTGAAAGGTGTGCAGTGAACGTACTTTTTACGCTTTTCTTCAAATTCTTTATCTGTGTAAAGTCCGGCGGCGTATTCTTTGAGATAATCAACCATAGAGTGTCCTACGGCGTCGGAAAAAGCGGCTTTTTCGCGATAAAGAATGTCGTGGGGAAGGTAGTCTCCCTCAAATGCGTGGCGAAGCAGATATTTTCCTTTTCCGTATTTGTTGAGTTTGAGCTCCGGATTTACAGACATCACATAATGAACGAAATCAAGATCGCCGAACGGTACGCGTGCTTCGAGCGAGTTTACCGAAATGCAACGGTCTGCACGGAGAACGTCGTACATATGAAGCTCGCGGATCCTCTTTTCGGATTCCTTTTGAAATTCTTCAGCCGACGGGGCAAAATCGGTATATTTGTAGCCGAAAAGCTCATCCGATATTTCTCCCGTAAGAAGCACGCGGATATCTGTGTTTTCATGTATCCATTTGCAAAGCAGATACATTCCCATGCTTGCGCGGATAGTGGTTATGTCAAATGTTCCGAGCAGGGCGATAACGCTTTCAAGTGACGAAAGAACTTCATCTTTGGTCATTATTACTTCCGTGTGATCGCTTCCGATATATTCCGCTACTTCTTTGGCATATTTAAGATCTATTGCGTCGCCATCCATACCTATTGCAAAGGTACGGATGGGCTTTTTGCTTTCTCTTGCGGCTATCGCGCAGACAAGGGAAGAATCAAGTCCGCCGGAGAGCAGAAAGCCGACGTTTGCGTCCGAGACAAGTCTTTTTTTCACGCCGGCGACAAGCTTTTCGTGAATGTTTCTGCAAACCTCCTCGAGTCCGTCGCAACAGATTCCGTCAGCGTTTGAAATATCGCGGTAGCAGACGAACTTACCGTCCTTCCAATAGTGACCGGGAGGGAAAGGCATTATTTTATCGCACAAGCCGATAAGGTTTTTCGGCTCGCTTGCAAAAATTATAACGCCTTTTTTATCATATCCGTAGTAAAGCGGGCGGATACCTATCGGATCGCGCGCGGCGATATATTCTTTTTTGTCCCCGTCATAGATTATCATTGCAAATTCGGCATCGAGCATGGAAAACATATAAGTGCCGTATTTGCGATACATAGGCAGAATTATTTCGCAGTCCGAGCCGCTCTTGAAGGTGTAATCTTTTGAAAGCGCTTCACGGTATTTTTCATATCCGTAAATTTCTCCGTTGCAGACGGCATAGCTTCCGTCAAGCTCAAAAGGCTGCATGCCTTCCGGCGTAAGCCCCATTATCGCAAGACGATGAAAGCCCAGAAGTCCTTTGCCTGTATCTATTATTTTGCTGTCGTCGGGGCCGCGCGAAACGGTTTTTTCAAAGCCTTTCTCAAAAGCAGAAAAAGTGGCACCGATATCGCAATATCCCATAATTGAACACATAATAAAAATCCTCCGATTATAATATTAAAGCATTCAACAGGGCAAGTGCTTATCTCGCGGTGCCACCTGTTTTTGTTCTCTTTTCCGACTTCATAAAAAGTCTTTCCGCTGTAACGGGCGAACCCCGTCTCACCTACTCGGGAATTGCCTTTCGGATCACGGCTTATCGGGTGTTATTTTCCCGGATTCGTTCCGCATGGCTCTCACCGTTCCATGCTCGCTGTGGGCGACATTCCGGGATACTTGTCCCGATTCAAACGCTTTTTGTGTTTTGTTTATTTTACACCGAACAGCAGATCGCTGTAGGTGGGGAACGGCCAATATTTTTCTGCCGTCAGGGTTTCGGCTTCGTCGCATACGACGCGAAGCTCCGCCATCTTCTGAAGAATTACATCGCGGATAAAGTATGATTCCTCCGTTATATCGGATATGGTTTTCATCTTTATAAGAGATGATTCAAGAGCGGATGTTGCTTCTGCGATTTCATCCGTAAGCGAAGAAAGCTTAAGTATTGTTGCCTTCTCATATTTGCAGGAAAGTCCGGAAACGGCGTCAAGCTTTGCGGAAAGCGTTTTTGAAAGATCTCCGGTATAGCCTTCAACGGCGGGCAGGATCTCTTTCTTTGCCATATCGACCATTGTAAGTGCTTCTATATTGACTGTTTTGCAGTAGTTTTCAAGTGTGGTTTCATAGCGCGATTCAATTTCAACGGGGGAAAGCACCTTGTGCAGAGAAAGCATATCTATGTTCTTTTTTTCGAGCAGGGCTGTTGCCGCGTCCGGCGTCGTGCGGAGATTGAGAAGCCCTCTCTTTTCAGTTGCTTCCTTTATCCATGTGTCATCGTAGCCGTTGCCGTTGAAGATTATGCGCTTATGCTCTTTCACGGTATTTTTAATGACTTCGTGGAGGGCACCTTCAAAGTCGCTTGCTATTTCAAGCACATCGGCGTATTGACGGAGCGATTCGGCGACTGCGGCATTCAGCATTATGTTCGCATCGGCTATGCTGTTTGAGGAGCCGAGCATACGGAATTCAAATTTGTTACCTGTAAATGCAAAGGGCGAGGTGCGGTTGCGGTCGGTGGTGTCGCGCGTGAATTTGGGAAGAACATGAACGCCGAGTCTCATAACCGTTTTTTCCGCTGCGCTGTACGGTGTTTCGCTTTCTATCGCGTCGAGAACGGCTGTGAGCTCGTCACCCAAAAACATTGAAACAACTGCGGGAGGCGCTTCATTTGCACCGAGACGGTGATCGTTTCCTGCTGTCGCAACCGAAAGACGGAGCAGATCCTGATAATCGTCAACTGCTTTTATCACGGCGCACAGGAAAAGCAGGAACTGTGCATTTTCATAAGGCGTCTCGCCGGGAGTGAGCAGGTTCACGCCCGAATCTGTCGTCATAGACCAGTTGTTGTGCTTGCCCGAACCGTTTACGCCTGCAAAAGGCTTTTCGTGCAGCAGGCACACAAGTCCGTGACGGGAAGCGACCTTCTGCATAATCTCCATTGTAAGCTGGTTATGGTCGGTTGCGATATTTGTCGTTGTGTATATAGGCGCAAGCTCGTGCTGAGCGGGAGCAACCTCGTTATGCTCCGTTTTCGCAAGCACGCCGAGTTTCCACAGCTCCTCGTTGAGATCTGCCATGTATGCGGCGACGCGCGGCTTTATAACGCCGAAGTAATGATCGTCAAGCTCCTGACCTTTCGGCGGCTTTGCGCCGAAAAGCGTTCTTCCGCAGAAAACAAGGTCGTGACGTTTTTCATACATTTCCTTGTCCACAAGGAAGTATTCCTGTTCGGGACCGACGGATGTGCGTACGCATTTTACTTCCGTATTCCCGAAGAGGCGGAGAATTCTCAGCGCCTGTTTGTTCAGCGCCTGCATTGAGCGGAGCAGGGGAGTTTTTTTATCGAGCGCCTCACCCCCGTAAGAGCAGAACGCTGTTGGAATATAAAGCGTTTTTCCCTTTATAAAAGCGTACGAGGTCGGATCCCATGCGGTATATCCGCGTGCTTCAAACGTCGCGCGAAGTCCGCCGGACGGGAAGGACGAAGCGTCAGGCTCGCCTTTTATAAGCTCTTTGCCGGAGAATTCCATAATAACTCCGCCGTCGGGCGAGGGCGTAATAAAGCTGTCGTGTTTTTCGGCTGTTATTCCCGTGAGCGGCTGAAACCAATGCGTAAAATGAGTGGCTCCGTGTTCTACTGCCCAATCCTTCATTGCGTCGGCTACCGCACTTGCTACCTCGCTGTCAAGACGGGCACCTTCGTCTATCGTCTTTTTCAGCGAGCGATAAACGGGAAGCGGAAGTCTTGCTTTCATTACCCTGTCGTCAAAAACAAGACTGCCGAAATAATCTGATACGGTGTTCATAATAAAAATCCTCCGGAAAAATAAAAACAGCGAGGGAAGGACATCCGCTTTTATATCGGGACGCCGTTGCCTCGCTGTATGATTTCTTAAAACAAAAAATGCGCCAATGAGAGTATATCTCAAAGACGCCATTGCCTTTATGGGCGATATTATATACGAAGCTTTTGCGTTTGTCAATACCTTTTGTCAAAAAAATTCATTTTTTGACCGAAAAAGCGATTGACAACAAAACCGCAGATGTGATATTATATATCATCAAAAAAGCAAAGGAATTCATTTGCGTAAGGAAAACCGATTCCTTGTTTTGAATGAGATTCCTTGCTTTTTTTGCATTTCGGAGAAAGGCGGAAAACGTTTATGAAATATTCGAAGGAAGAAGTTATTCAGTTCGTCGCGGAGGAGGACGTCAAGTTTATAAGAATGGCTTTTTGTGATATCTACGGCAAGCAGAAAAACATATCCATAATGCCGGGAGAGCTTGAAAGAGCGTTTGAATACGGCATAGCCATAGACGCTTCTGCGATAGACGGCTTTGGCGGAGAAGTTCACTCCGATCTTTTCCTTCATCCGGACACATCCACGCTTTGCGTTCTGCCGTGGAGACCCGAACACGGAAAAGTGGTGCGGATGTTCTGTACGGTGACTTATCCCGACGGGACGCCGTTTGAAGCCGATACGAGGGCGCTTCTCAGAAAAGCGGCGGAGGACGCGGAAAAGGAAGGCATAAGCTTTGCGTTCGGCTCCGAAATGGAATTCTATCTTTTCAAGTGTGATGAAAACGGAGAGCCGACAAACATTCCTTATGACAATGCAGGATATATGGACGTCGCTCCGGAAGACAAGGGAGAAAACGTCCGACGCGAGATATGCCTTACGCTTGAACGTATGGGCATAAATCCGGAAAGCTCTCATCACGAGGAGGGACCGGGTCAGAACGAGATAGACTTCTGCTATTCGCACGCGATAACGGCGGCGGACGACGCGCTTACGTTCCGCTCGGTAGTGCTTGCCGTTGCAGCCCGCAACGGTCTTTGTGCGGATTTCTCTCCTAAACCGATCGAAAACAAAGCCGGAAACGGCATGCACATAAACTTTTCGGCAAAAAGGGCTGACGGTGCGGATATTATGCCGCATGTAATTGCGGGAATACTTGCACACATAAGAGAAATTACGGCGTTTCTCAACATTACGGAAAGCTCGTACAAACGCTTCGGCTCAAATAAGGCACCGAAGTATATTTCGTGGTCGGGAGAAAACCGCTCGCAGCTGATACGTATTCCTGCGGCGCAGGGAGAATACCGTCGAGCCGAGCTTCGGTCCCCGGATCCGATGTGCAATCCTTATCTTGCGTTTACATTGCTGATAAGAGCGGGACTCGACGGGGTGAAAAACAATATGGTGTTGCCTGTGGCGGCAGATATAAATCTTTATACCGCGTCCGAAGAAGTAACCGCACATTATGAAAAACTGCCGGAGACTCTTGAAGAAGCAAAAGCCGCAGCAAAGGCGAGTGCGTTCGTTGCGGAAAATCTGCCGGCTTCGATAATAGCCGATTACACTGAATAATACGAAACAAAACCGATGGGAGGGATGATATATGGAGCTTACGGAGCATTGCTACAGCGTGCTTGTTGTTTCTTCATCCGTAAAATTCAATACATCCCTTTTTGGAATTCTTCCGGAGAGCAGATACTGTCCGATAACCGTCACGCCCGATGTTTCAAGCGCAAGGCAGTGCCTTGCCGAAAACGTTTTCGATATAGTGATAATAAACGCGCCGCTGCCCGATGAATTCGGAACGGAGCTTGCCCTTGATGTATGCGAGGGGAGCGGCACAGGAGTGCTTTTGCTTGTAAAAGCCGAGCATTATGCCGATATTCATTCGCGCGTTTCGCAGTATGGGGTGCTTGTCATTTCAAAGCCGACAAACTCGCAGGCGGTATCTCAATCGCTTACGCTTCTGTGCGGGACGAGGGAAAGGCTTCGCCGCATGGAGCAAAAAACGGCCTCGATAGAAGAAAAAATGGAAGAGATACGGATAGTAAACAGGGCAAAATGTCTGCTTATAGAGCAGCTTAAAATGACGGAAAAAGAAGCTCACAGATATATTGAAAAACAGGCTATGGACAGATGCGTTACGCGCAGAACGATAGCGGAAAATATAATTTCAACGTATAAGTGATAAAGTGTAGCTTTTGGTTAAAAACGGGATGCTTCCCGTTTTTATTTTTTGCATAGTCACCAAATAAGCGAATTTTTAGCCATTTGATATAGTTGACACATAACATCATAAATGGTAAGATATAAAAAAAGGATGAAGTGGTTTACAGGGAATGAAAAATTATGACGGACATAGCTAAGAACATATGTGAATTCAGGAAAAAGTGCGGATTAACACAAAGAGAGCTTTCGGAAAAGGTCGGAGTGTCGATTCAGACGGTCTCGAAGTGGGAAAAAGGAATAAGCTCACCCGATGTAAATCTTTTGCCTGTAATCGCTTCCGTTTTTGAAGTCAGTATAGACAGACTTTTCGGTTGCGACGCCGAGACGGCACTGAAAGACATTGATGCTTCATACAAAGAGATTGCCGATCTTATTGTAAGTCGTATAAAGTTTACACAATCAAAAGCCTGGTATTCCGAATCGGTTGAAGAGCGCAGAACGCAGATAGACGAAATAAGAAAACTGCTTGAAGAAAATCCTTCATGGGAAGCGGGGTACGGGTTGCCATATACAAAGATCATGTATTATTCAAAAGATACAGGTTTTGTAGGCATTGATGATGTAGGTAAAACGATGTTTCCCGATGAGGTTGACGAGCTTTTTGAATTTCTGAGCAAGAAAATCAATCGCAGGATTGTTGACAAACTTCTTACAAACGGCAGAAGAAGACATATAAGTGTTGAATTTATAGCGGAAGAGCTCAGAGCCGAAAGAGAAGAAGTTCAAAAATGTATGAATTTCCTTATGAAACACCGCATAATGGGCGAAGCGGAGGTTCCGCTTGAAGAAGGAAAAACGGTTAAAATATATAAATGGGTAGAGCCTGCAATCGGATCAAGACAATATATAATGCTCCGTGCGATAGCGGCATTTGCAAGAAAATTTGCACATCAACCCGAAAAATACGTTATATTTATAGGGTAAAAACATTTCAGGTTATATCGCAGGAGATTAAAAATGATAGATATTGCAAATAATATAGCGGAATTCAGAAAAAAGTGCGGCTTTACGCAAAAGGAACTTGCCGAAAGAGCAGGAGTATCCTCCCAGACCGTTTCAAAATGGGAAAAAGGTATAAGTGCGCCGGATATAAATCTGCTTCCGACGCTTGCAAAGATTTTTAATATAAGTGTGGATATGCTTCTCGGCTGCAGCACTGAGTTTGAAAATGTCAACCTTGATGATGCATACAGGGAAGTTGCCGAGCTTATTATGAGCCGGATAAGATTTTCTTTTCCGAAGTGGGCAAAACCCGAAGGCTTGGAGGAAAGAAAAAAGTGTATAGAGGAAGTTAAAAAGAGTCTTTACGAAAATCCGTCCTGGGAAACAGGCTTGGGTGCATTTAATCACAAAATAATGTATTACTCAAAAGATACGGGCTTTTTAGGTCTTGACGATGTCGGGAGAAAGCTGTATAGCGAAGAAAACGACGAACTGTTTGACTTTTTGAGCAGGAAGATCAATCGTGATATAATCGATATAATATTCGAGTACGGAACGGGAAAATACATAAGCATTGAATATTTGGTTGATAAGTCCGGCGCGAAAGAAGAAGGCGTGCAGAAATGCATGGACTTTTTGTGCAAAAAGCATGTAATGAGCGGAACGTCTTTTCCTGTTGGAGGCGGAAGGATAGTCGAAGCTTATAAAGTAACACAGCCGGAAGGCACAAGAGCATTTATAATGCTACGTGCAATTGCGGCATTTGCCAAAAAATTTATGAAAAAGCCCGAAAAATTTATGGGGTACAGAGATTGAAACATACAATATAAACCTGTGGAAAATACTTGACAGCTGCCAATAAAAGAAACGCACGGTGTCCCCCGCACCGAAAAGCTTTCTTTTTGCGGCTATTGTAGACAGAATACTTTTCAGGTCAGAGTATTTTAGTGTGGTTATACATACGGCTTGTCATTGCGCGGGACGATAAAGGTCCCGACACTGTCAAGTATTTTCCGCAGGTTTATATTACTGATACAAAGAAGCGCAGGAACGCATTTTGCGTTCCTGCGCTTCTTTGCTTGGATACTCGAAATATTCGTTGCCGTTGCTATCCGTGTATAAGTCATAGGTAGTAACGGTAATACGTCCGCGGTTGGTTATGGCAAGTTGAACTTCCTTTTCGGTCGCGTAAACGATATTGAAAGTAATAAACGATTCACCATCAAAATATTGATATTCAGCCATAGTTTTATCTCCTTATACCGCTTTGTACCATACGGAATATTCAACTTCGATATCTCGTCCGTTGTATTCGTAATACATTGTCACGTAACCGCTGTATTCGTTTTCTTTGCCTATAATCTTGTGGCAGTGCTTTCCGACGTCATCGAACGCTCGCGTATAACGTTTGCCGTCTTGCGAAGTGCATTTACAGAACAACGTGCCTTCGTCGTTAAGAAATCCGAGACCGGAAATCTTGTAGTCGGAGTTTCCTCTGACTTTTCTAATGGAATAAACTACTTTTTTCATTTTGGATTTACCTCCATTTTTTATTTTCTGCCTTTCGGCAGGGGCAAAGGAGCATAAGTCGAAACGCACTCAAAATGAAAATACAGTTGCGGTGGAGGAAATCAACCGCCAAAAAATTTGAGCGAAAAATACTATCGTAAAATGAAACAGAGCCAAACTCTTTATCGAGTCTGACTCTGTTCTTCAATATTAAAATTTTAAGTAGTATTTTTCCGTGCAGTTGATTTCCTCGCTGACTTATGCTACAACCGCCACCACGAAAGGCAATAAAAAATGAATGCGAATATTGTTTATGTGGTAATTGAGTAGGGTGTTCTAACGAGGTTAAGTAAAGGTGCGGTTGCTTATTGCTACAAACTTGAAACAATCACTTTTAAGGGTACGGAAGAACAATGGAATGCAATAACAAAGGGAACAAATTGGGACAGTGGCGCCGGTCAAAGCACTTCTGATAGGAAGTATAAATTGGTATTTGAAAAATAAAAAATAACATATAGTGAAATTTTCACAAATAAAAATATCCCCCGCGAGGCGGGGGATATTTTTATTCGCTCTGTCGGCTTAATATAAGCCTTTGAAAAATACTTGACAGTGTCGGAACCGTTATCGTTCCGGGCAATGACAAGCCGTATGTATAACCACACTAAAATACTCTGACATGAGAAGTATTCTGTCTACAATAGCCGTAATAAGAAAACCTTTCGATGCGGGGGACACCGTATGCTTCTTTTGCAAGCTGCTGTCAAGTATTTTCCGCAAACTTATATTTTCCGTAAAAAGGGTATCGTCGGTAAAAATCATCAAAAACAAAGTCTGTATGATTTCCTTTTCTGTACATATTTTATTAACTTTTTCGCTCTTTTTCAAGTATATTAGCAACTTTGTCAAATTCGTTCACACAATTGTCAACGCGGTTCACAACAGAGTAATCGGCGAAAAATCCTTGTGGCAACTGAGTTTTTTTGTTTTTAAGTTTGATTTTCAACGTG
>ERZ1034844.606-NODE-606-length-19176-cov-16.962188_pt1 | contig 19176 bp, 13 predicted proteins | sample MGYA00520594_ERZ1034844 | MGnify/ENA primary metagenome ERZ1034844 (study PRJEB33766, sample SAMN09781733) | gut metagenome | biome: gut microbiome | host: Homo sapiens | place: Madagascar | study: EMG produced TPA metagenomics assembly of the PRJNA485056 data... | reverse complement strand
TGATCGGACCAATAGGTATCCAGTACACGGATCTCCGTCATGGAAGGATCTCTCTTCTCATCATCGTGGAAATAATTCTGAATATGTTTAAAATCTTTGAATGTCATGGCAAGTCCCAGAGATTCGTACAGCGCTTTCAGGCTGCTTTCGTCCATATCTCTGAAACCATCAAAAATAGCAACATCAGCGGGATCATCATACACCGTGATCAGAGTATCCGGCTTCTCCATGCCGGTCTCTCTGGAATCTACAGGGTTGATACAGTAAGATTTGATCTTGGAAAATTCTTCGTCGGACACCTGTCCTTCGATCATATAGGTGACTGCGGTACGGATCACAGGTTCTTCGTCCTCTTTTAAGAACTTCACACACTGCACTGCGGAATCCGCTCTCTGATCGAACTGTCCGGGAAGGAACTCTACGGAAAATACTCTTGCATCCGCAGGAATCTCGATGGTCTCTTCATACAGATCATCTACGGGAGGCTCGGAAAATACGGTCTTGCAGGCTCTTGCAAATACCTCGTCCGAAATATTCTCCACGTCATAGCGGATAAACTCACGAACCCTCGCCACATCAATGCCCAGATAATTTTTCAGTTCATCGTGCAGTTCTTTTGCCTTGACGGCATACGGCTCCTTTTTCTCTACATAGATACGTCTTACGTTGCCCATGTCTCTCCTCCGAAATTAATTTTATACTATGCGATACGATTCAGAATCCCATTCGCAAAACCGCATCTTGCGATGCTTACTTTTTGCTCATGCGGTTATCTCACCATATAACTATCATCAGATGCTCTTACAAATGCGAGCCTTTGACGTACATCTGATGATAGTTACATGGTTCTGAATAGTATCATACAACATCCTATATTTTCCCACAATAGCAGAAAACAACAAATTTAGATAGATTTTACCTTCCTTTTTGAACGGTTCGTCATTCGTGCAGTCTGTGGATCAGCCGGTACGCGATGTCCTTCTCACAAATCAGTGCCTCCGTATGAGCGAAAAAGACAATACCGTCCGTAGGCGCCAGAATGGTCTCCCGTACGGAACCGTCGTAAGGATCAATGATCTGTGCCATCTCCATACCATAACGCACATCATCCCCGGCATGTACTTTTCCGCGGAAAATACCTGCACGGTTCGTAGATACATCACTCAGATCCTTCTCATACAATATGTGACTGATGAATCCGGAATGGCTCTCATAGCGGATCAGTCCCATACGCTTCAGGAAACGTAAGACAGCTGCCACCGCCTGTCTCGCACTCGCTTCATCAATCTGCTTGTTTTGATTGGTATACACGGAAAATGCCGCCGTCATCTCATCCTGCCAGTTATAATTCAGTGTCTTCGTATCGATCGGCGTCGGCTTACGCACCACGACATACGGCAGGCCGAACAGATTCGCCAGGGAAGTGTTCTGGTATCCGGTCTCCATCATACGCACATGGGGTACGAATTCTCCCGGTCTGTAAAACGAAGTGAACTGGATCCCGTAGACATAATCTCCGATCTCTGAGATCAATGCATTGGTCAGCCGGTCAGCCGGCTCCCCGTAATCATTACCCGGGAAGCTCCGGTTGATATCCGCCTCTTTTACCCCGAAAAATCTCCTGTCGATATTGACAGAATACGCATTGATGGTCGGGATCACCAGGATCTGTTTGCCGGCGCTGATGCATCCGTTATTCTCCAGTTCCCTGAGTGTTTTTACCAGTTGGGCACAGATATACATCTGCTGGATCTCATTGCCTCTTGCGGCTCCTACGATGCAGGCAGACTTTTCGCCCTTTCCGAACTGAAATCCTTTGATATGCATATCTTCTCTATAAGTAGAATGTATCGTATAAATATCTCTTTCAAACATAAAAATCCCCATTTATAATGATTCCGTCAAAATTCGTGCCAGCAGATCTCCTTCATAAACTACCGGATACGCTCTGAGTGTAAACAGCAGTCCGCCTCTCTCCGTCCTGATCTGCTGTTTTACCGTTCCCTCAAAAGGATCCACTACTTCGCCGATCAGATCCCCTTTTTTCACATAGTGGTTGTGTTCGATCAGCGGCAGAAATACGCCATCCATGCGGCTGCGGATGAACTCCACCTCTCCGTCACTGGATACCGCAGGCTCCTGTACCTTGGGAGCCGGTCCTGTCCAGATGCCCATTTCACTCATGATATGGAAAATACCGTCCACCACCTGATTACCGAAGGATGTATGGATATTGTGTCCCTGTCCCATCTCCAGCACCAGCGTCGGTACCCCCAGCAGATTCAGGGAATGCGCCAGCGTAGACTCATGTACCGTGGCTGTGGCATTCATCCAGATCATGTCCACGTTGGTCATCTTGGCATACGGCAACAATGCATTGGCAAATTCTTCGCTGAGACGTACCTGCGGAATCTCCCTCACGAAAATGTCACTGGCATGCAGATCAATGCAGATATCGGAACCGATTATGGAATCTACAATGGCAGCCGTGATCCGCTCCATCATGTCTCCTCCGGCATCTCCCGGAAACATGCGGTTCATGTCCATATTCATTCGGGGCAGCGTCCGGCTTGCCATATCGATTCCCAGCGGATTAAGTGCCGGATATATATCAACGATTCCCTTCAGATACTCCGGATGTTCTTTCACCCTTCGTGCCGCCTCATAACAGATATACTGTCCTTCCAGTTCGTCCCCGTGAATACCGGATACCAGACTGATCCTTGCGGGATTTTTGATTTCCTCCCTCGGCAGGATCCGGTTTCTGCGGACCGCCAGATGCTCTCCCACGGGCAGTTCCATACTTATGATGGTCTCGATCATGTTTTCCTCCCTGACTTATTGTATCATAACTGATTTCTCCGGGCTATTCGCCCTACTTGCTTATAACGCACATAAACAATGCTTCAGGACACCATCTCCCTGAAGCATCATCATCGTTGTCTTATCTGTTCTTATTCTTCCACGCCTAAGCCACGTAACAGATACAGGATCTCCCGATCCACTGCTTCCGCCGTGATACCGATGGTCTGTGCCGATATTTTTAATCCTTCCAGCACAAACATAATGTTTCTGGCAGTTCCTTCACAGTCATCGCATAAAAATTCGCCGTTATCCACGCCCGCCTCAATCAGTTTTTCAATGATCTTCACTGCGGAGTCAAACTGCTTTTTCAGAATATTGTCACGCTTCGGCAGTTCATTTTCAAAATAGAATTCGTAAGTAGCCTGTGTCAGTGTATTTTTTTTACGCAGGAGTTCTTTCTTCTGCTCTTTCAAAAACAGCAGGAGAATATCCGCCGCCGTAGCATCTTCCGTAATGCTGTCGGAAAATACATCGTCCGCCTCTTCGCTCTCCATCCGCAGCACTTCCAGAAAAATCTGACTGGTATTTTCAAAATACAGATAAAGCCCTCCCCGGCTGATATCGCAGGCGTCAACGATGTCTTTCATCGTTACCTTTTTGAAGCCCTTTTCCATAAATACTTCCCTGGCTTTTTCTACAATATATCGCTTTTTCTGTACTGATTTTTCTCCCATTTTAGTTTCCTGCCTTTCCCCACGCATCTCACTGGTTTGCCGGTGTTTTATCCCAGAACTCTATGATCTCCTGCATCTGCCTAAGCACCAGATAAAAAATCTGTTCCGATACTGCTTCGCTCCACAGGTTGCCCTTCGTACGACCGCCAAGCACATATTTTGACAAAATTCCTCTGAGTATATCCCAGTCTTTCCAACCGGCTTTCGTGATCACATTCCGCTCGTCCTCATGTGTCCGGATACGGTGTCTGGTATATACATACGCATAATTACGATCCATCAGCGGACTTTTCCCGGCTTCTCTCACAAAATTCAAAAGCGTCCCGTCATATACCGGAAAAGACACGGAATTTACTCCAATATCCTGTCCGCTGTAAATGGAACTAGCCCTCTTGCCCGCATTCTGTTCCAGCCACGGCAGATATGGCAGTAACGGTCTTACCGCCTGTTTATATGATTCCAGCAATTGTTCTCTGTATTCGCTGTTTTGTTCCATACCCTGACATACCTCTCCGTAACGATTTTTGTCGAAAATATCACTATTTTTGTCAATAAAGCCAAAAGTGACACATATGTAGTTTTATTTTATCACATTTCTATCAAAAGTACAGTAGAAAATTGTAGGTATTATGGTGTATAATCATAATAGATTTGTTGGAATATCAGTAACCGGAGTACCATAACCGGAATCAGGACGAGGTATCAAATGGCCGGAATCGTGTTAACAAAAGGGAAAACTATATATAGCTACGGACAGCCTATGACCGCACTGCATCTGATCACCGGCGGTAAAGTGGAGGTGTCCTATCCCGGCGGTTCTTATCAGTTGGGAAAAGGGGATGTCATCGGCATCTGTGAGATCTGTTCCGAGATCCACCTGCTCGGCTATACGACTGTCGAAGATGCTACCATTCTCACTTATCCGCTGACCAGTCTGGATTCCTTGAATGATATTTTACAGAAGCATCCGGATGTTGCCAGGCTGTTTCTGTTATCCTGTTTCCGGCAGATCAATATTTTGTTGAACCGCAGTTCTATCTCTGAATTAAACTGCAGCGAACTTTACCGCACACTTACGGACGATATTGCTACTTACAACTCTCTGTGCAGCCGCTATCGCCTGTCTCCCAGATCTCTGGAGCATTTTGATGAATTAAATGCTTTCCTCGGTGATGATTCCCCGGATATCTGGTTAAACGGCTATTACATGGGTCTTGGCCGGATTCTGGCTTCGGACAACTATCGGATCATGGTACAGGAAGCGGATCTTCCCATTGGTATGCTCCGTAAGGGCAGCCTGGATTTCAGACGCACTTACCAGAGTCTGGAAGAACAGTTCCACTATTTGCAACAGGTAGGTTCTTTCTACTTCCGCGAATCAGGGAATGACCTTTTTGATTTTTATACCACGCTTTATTATAAACTGGGGCAGGGCAACGAAGACAGTAAAGTCGTATATGACCGGATTCAGCGTATGCTTTCCAAAGCCGGGGATCTGTCCTTTATCGATAATGAACTGTTTGCTTCCAGAACCAAAAGTTTTCAGAGCAGTCTTACGCTTATGGAGTCCTCGGATACCACGGAGACAGGCACTTCCGGAGATTCCGAGATTCTGGGTGAGCTTGCCGGTTCCCTGAACACCATTTTGGAGTATGCAGGTTCCGATCTGGATACCGTAACAAGTTTCCGTCAGCATGTGCATGCTTACAAGCTGCTGTCCGACCGTTCCTCTCAGGATCAGGATGTGGCTCTTTTACGCAAACAGCTGACCGAAGAATTTTATATGCTCTATTCTCTACTGTTTACCCAGACACTGGAACAGCCGAGCATTCCCATGCCGGTACGGATGTTTTTATATTTCGGCTATGTGGATGAAGAACTGGCAGGATTGCAAAATGCCGTCACCCTGTACCGCCTGGCTGATGCCATGACAGATCACAGTGAAGCCGGTGTCTATACGTTCTATGACTGGCTGCTGGCGATCTTCCGTGGGAAAAAAGCACCCAGCCGCAACGAATTCGATCAGGATTATTCCGATTACATTCATAAGCAGAAGGTCGGCGGTAATATTACCGACGCAGAACTCAAGGCTTTGGAAAATAATCCTATGGCAAAGGTAAATTATGAATTGCGGAATATGTTTCCGCAGGTCAATAAGATTACCTTTGGCCGTATCACCACCTTCTGTCCACTGTTCTGCGCAGAGAATGTATTAAAAGACCTGGAAAGTTCCTACGTCACCGTATCCAGGATATCACAGCTTCTGGAGGAAATCCGGCGCGTGGATTACACCGCATTTTACCGGGAAAGTCTGGATCTGGAACATATAGACGTCATGGGAAAAGAAACGATTCATCTGGAATATCTGCCGGATATCATCCTCATGCCGAACGTCGGCATCCGCGGTGTCATGTGGCAGGAGATCGAAGGCAAGCGCCGCAACAGCCCGGGACGTATGGTTTTCTCCATCTTCCACATGGAAGATCTGAAGACGACATTCACCCACCTCACCGGCGAATTCCGTTGGGAATTGTGTAAGCGGATCCAAGGCAACCGCTGGAATGACGTCACGATCAGTTCCCTGACCAGTGAATATTTTGACTATATTCAGTTCTACCGGAAGAATCATGATCTGAGTACGGAAGCAAAAGAAAAGGTAAAATCCAGCTTACAGCGTGCAAAGAACAGCTTCAAGGAAATGTTTGTACGAGATTATATGATCTGGGTACTGTTCGAGGGTGCCGGTTCTCCGCGTCTGAACAAAGTAGCCAGACAGATTATGTTCACCTACTGCCCGTTCCCCGAGGAGATCTGTACTACCCTTTCACAGAATCCGCTTTACGCAGAGCTTCTGGATCGCCGTAGAATCAAGGTCGCGCAGGGGCTGCATCATCTGGACGTCCTGACCAAGAAACTCCAGAACGGAAATATCCCCGTTCCGGAAACAGTGTTGCTGGAACGCTATTATCTGAGTGGTGATAAAAAGGCTTAAACTAACTCAAAAATTCTCTACTGTAATATTCACCCGGAAGATTCCTTCTCCCGGTTCGATATCGATCTGGCCGTGGTTACGTTCGACGAGGTCTTTCAGGATCTCCAGGCCGTAACCTTTTCGTCCCTTCTTTTTTGGTGCGGTCATAGCTCTGCTGTTCTCCACACAGATATGCAGATAATCTCCTTTGGCTGCAGCCTTTACCGACAAAAAGGCCTCTCCCGTTTTTACTGTCTCCACTGCTGCCGTCAGTGCATTTCTCGTCAGATTGGAGAAAATGCTGCAAATCGCGACGGGATCCAGCTTCAGCTTTTCCGGAATTTCCAGATCGTACTTTAATTCTACGCCCTTTTCCCGGCAGGTCCGTTCTGTTTCTCCCATAATAGCGTTGCATACCGGATCCCCGCAATATACATATTCCGCGGTAGCCGCTACGGCATCCGTCAAAGTTCCCAGCATCTTCTCTGCTTTCTCATATTCTCCCTGGTGCAGTAATTCCTGCAGCACCATCTGGTGATTGCGCATATCATGTCTGATCCTGGCGAATTCCTCCCGTCTCGCTTCAATCTCGTGATAATGGTTTCTGGCAATCTCCCAGGTACTCTCCACCTCACTGAGCCGCAGCTTCAGTTCCTGCATCTGCTGTTGCCTAAGAAGCGTATACAGAAGCATTCCGTCCGCTACCGCTCCCAGTGCTGCCGCGAGAAGAATAAATCCCGTATAGACAGACATTTCCAGAAAGGTCTGTTGATTAATTGCCATAATCATAAAAATCTGACTGATAGGGAAGATGCTGAATGTGATCACTACACTGAGATCCTGGGATTCTTTTCCGATCACTCTTTTCCATACGATCAAAAACAGTTGGAATACCACTGCTGTCACAGCACATACAAACACCAACAGCAGTACCATGACCGGAGATGTGTAGGACAGTTCCGGAACATAGTCCAGATACTTGCCCAGCAAGCCGATACACATCATCTCAGACATCAGTGCCAACAGATATTCACATACCATGAACACCACTTTCTGCCAGAACAATCCTTTTAGAAAAAATGCTGCATAGACAACCGTGATGATCCCCACCAAAAACAGGGCACAATATCGGATCACCGTATTTTCATTACATAAGAACTTGACCACAGCAACCGGGAGCTGTGCCGCCATCAGTCCCAGAGTCATGACGCCTCGGCCTACGTTCTCTTTTTTCGGTTCGAAAGCATAGCATACCACCATGCAGTCCAGCCAAAGGTACACCAGCCATAAAAAAGCGCATATCGTATAACAGATCATAACATTGCCCTCATAAAGCGAAAATATTTATCCCGGGAGACACTGTATCTGGTCTTGCTGACCGGCAGTACCGTTCCATCCTGCATGGTCACTTCCTTCATTTCGATTCTCCGGATATATTGCATATTTACCAGAAAGCTCTTATGGATCCGCAGGAAATTCTTCTGCATCTTTTTCTCAATGACATCCAGCTTCTCATACGTTGTGATCTCTCCGTCCAATGTATGGATCAGTATCTGATGTGCACTGCTCTCTATGTATAATATCTGTTCACTGCGGATACGTTCTGTTGCCCTTCCACGCTGAAGGATCAATTCCTCATTCCCGTAGATCCTCTCCTTGGCCTTGTTCAGCAATATTGTCAGATTCTCTTCCTGTACCGGTTTTACCAGATATCCGCCGAGATTCACATCCTCCCAGAATATTTTCTGTGCAAACTTATCGTTGTATGCCGTCACGAACACGAACTGGGTATGGGGGTATTTTTTGCAGAATTCGGCTGCATACCGGATTCCGGTCTCTGCTCTTCCGTTCCATTCAATATCCATCAGGATCAGATCATATACCGTTCCGTTCTGCGCGACCTCCGTTAATTTGTCCAGATCCTGATAATACTCCGTCCTGCTCACCCCGGGATACTTCTGCAATAACTTTTTCATTTTCTCCAGACAGGTTTTCTCATCATCACATACCGCTATGTGCATCCGATATTCCTCCACTTTTCCGTTAACATTTCTACATCTTTCTTCTGTTAAGACCGGTCCTGTGATAATACTCCGCTTTATCGATGTACATTCTCCTCTCGGCCTCTGTGAGGAGATCATCCGTTCCGTTCTCTCCCAACGTCTCTATGGAAGCCCCAACTGCAAGATTGACCTGATGTTCTGTCATAATCTTCTTAAGCTCTGCTGTCTTTTGCTCCAGCTCTTCCCCACCCATTCCTTGACTTAGTACCACCAGTTCATCTCCGCCGATCCGGAACAATCCGCATCCGGAAAATACCTGTGCCAGGCAGTCACAGGAATGCAGGATCAGGAGATCTCCCGCAGAATGCCCCTGTTCGTCATTCACTTTCTTAAGTCCCGTAATATCACAATATACAACACCGAACAAATCTCCCGGTTCTGCCTCTCGCACATAACGCTCCATAGCATAACGGTTGCCGAAAGAAGTCAGCGGATCTGTATAGCTCATCTGCTGTAATTTGTGAACCAGATTTCTGCGTTTCATGGCGGAAACCATAAAATGTCCCATGATCTGCAGCATATCCGTGACCACTTTCAGATATTTGGTCGGCGGATTATCCACACCGTAGAAGCCGATGATCCTGCCTTCATCATACAGAGGCACCACCACCAGGGACCGGATGTTCTGTCTGACCAGCACTTCATACATCTGTGGGTCGGTCTGCTTCATACCTTCCACATTCTCGGCAATGATGTTACGGTTCTGACTGAAGATCCGGTACCAGCCGGCACAGATCTCCGGTGGCAGATCCTGCAGATTCTCCTTCTCCGCAGTGACTCCTCTTGCTACCCATTCATAAGTATTATCATCATATCCGTGATCATTTTTTTCAAATATGTAGGTTCTCTCAGCCTCCAGCGTCCTGCCGAGATATTCCAGCAATACCTGTATGGTCTGATCCGGTGTTCCCTGACGAAGCGCCACCTTGATACCCTCGTTGACTGCTGCCTCCAGCTTACGGTATTCCTGCGGATTTTCCTCCCTTGCCCTGGGGCATCCGCAATCCAGTGCAATCTCCATGCGAAGCATACGTCCATCCTCTTCCACCAACGTATCCTTAATATGAAGCTGCCTGTTCAAGTGGGGATTATAATATTCCCATTCCTTAAAATAGCCGGGTCTCAGCTGCTCATTATTGCACATACTGCACGGCACAGAATTCCCCTGCAGTATCTCATAGCACTTCAACCCGACAATTTCGTCATTGCTCTGAAAGCCATAGCTCTTCAGAGTCTTCTTATTCATATATACCAGTTCATGAGTCTCCGGATCGGTTACATAGACATATTCCTCCAGATTCTCAAAAAATTCCCATATTTTACTCATAATCCGTATCAGCTCGCTTCCGATGTATTCCCCTCTGTTGGTATTTAGTATACACTCGTAAGCGCTTTACGGCAAGTATGTTCTCGCAAAAACGTCTGTAAAAGACGGACATCATCCGTGATTACACCGTCTGCACCGCAATTTACGATTTGTTTCATGGTCGCTGCGGAATTGGCAGTCCAGCCATAGACCGACTTTCCCGTGTAATGAATCCGTTCTGTCATCTCTGCGGTGAGGTTCTTCCCCTCGATGCTGTAGCTGTCCGCATAATCCATGTCGTAGTCCTCTTCGTCCAGATCATGCGCAATATATACCGTGGAGATCCCAGGTTCCAGTTCTTTTACTCTCTGTAAGATGCCGCGGTTCATGGAACCGATGATACATTCCTCCGTCATGTCGTATTTTTGCAACAGAGCCAGTACCTTTTCCTCCAGTTTCTCTTCCTGACCGGTATATTTTAATTCGATCATCAGACAGATCCTGTCCTTCGCGCAGACAAGCATTTCTTCCAGCGTGGGAATCCGCTCTCCCCGATATGCTTCCGAAAAACGGCTTCCCACTTCCATCTCGCGGAATCTGTCCTCCTGTATATCCCATACACAGATATCCTCTCCGGCGGTTCGCGCGAAATTACTGTCATGCATCACGATCAGGGTGCCGTCCGCCAGCTGCTGGACATCGATCTCCGCAATGGGAACGTTGTCCCGTATGGTCTGTTCCAAGGCTACGATCGTATTCTCCGGAGCCACTTTTGCTCCTGCACGATGCGCCACCACGATCACGGGAGTATCCTTGCCGGCTGACTGCACCTGCGGCAATACACCATAGGTCAGAAAACAGATGCAAAGAAGCATTATAATTGCCGTTTTTCTGATTGTTTTCATCACATTGCCCTCCCATGAAAGTTTATAGACAATTTTATTGTAACAATTGACTATAAACTCCATACGAGAGAAATGTTAACTTTTTGTAAACACTACCCCAATCTCATGTGCCAGCAGAGGAAAAGCCGCCAGCGCATTCAGCAAAAGCCACTCCATGCCCGACAGATGGGAGGTTCCGAATGCAGTAATCAGAAACGGCACCTCCGTTACCGCGATCTGCAGTACAAACCCGATCACACAGGCGGCTATCATAAGCGGATTATCCTTAGGCTTCATCCTGAATATGGACTTCTGCACATCGCGCATCCCCACCGCGTGATACAGCTGGCACATTCCCAATACCGTGAAGGCGTAGGTCTGGGATCTGGCCAATATACTCTCCTGTTCCAAAAGTTCTTTTATTTTACCGATATACAACAGAGGATTCTGAAACGGCACCCCTTTGTTGTTCAGGATTCCACAGGGCAGCACCAGAAAGGCTACGAGCCCGATTCCCGTGATCAGTGCTCCGTACCATAAGGTACATGCCATGCCGCCTCTGGCGAACAGGCTCTCGCTTGCTTTTCTGGGAGAACAGCGCATCAGGCTTTTCCGGTCATTTTTGTCCACTCCCAGTGCCAGTGCCGGAAGGGAATCCGTGATCAGATTGATCCACAGGATATGGCTGGATTTTAACGGTGATGCCAGCCCCAGTGCCACCGCCACGAACATCGTCATCAGTTCTCCGAGATTGGAAGATAATAGGAAGATTACAGACTTACGTATATTTTCATAGACTCCTCTGCCCTCTTCGATGGTCTTCTCTATGGTGGCAAAATTATCATCCACCAGGATCATGTCCGCCGCCTGTCTTGCCACATCCGTTCCCGTGCCCATGGCTATCCCGATGTCCGCTGCCTTCAGGGAGGGTGCATCATTGACACCATCTCCTGTCATTGCCACGATTTCTCCCTTCTCCTGTAAACTTTTTACGATCCGTACTTTCTGAACCGGAGATACTCTTGCATATACTTTGATATCCCTGACCTTTTGGGAAAAAGTCCTGTCATCCATTCGCTGCAGTTCCTCTCCGGTAATACACTGGCTCCTGTGCCCGGCGATCCCCAATTGTCCGGCGATGGCATAAGCGGTGTCCACATGATCCCCCGTGATCATTACCGTGGATACTCCCGCCCGGCGGAAGATCTCCACCGCTTCTGCCGCCTCCGGTCTGGCGGGGTCCCGCATTCCCACGATTCCTAAGAACGTCAGATTCTCCTCTTTCTCCGTATTGCCCCTTGCCACAGCCAGCGTCCTAAGAGCCATGGAACTCATGACTTCTACGATGTCCTGCACTCTGCACTGCTGCTCCTTTGTCATGGGAATACTTCTTCCTTCCCTAAGGATATGCGTGCAATGCTGCAATACCACATCCGGTGCTCCCTTGGTATACGAAAGTATCCCATCCCTTCTGCCTCTGTGACAGGTCGTCATCATCTTACGGTCCGAATCAAAAGGCTGCTCCGCATATCTGGGATATTGTCTCTCCAGTTTCTGTTTGTGTATACCGAGTATTTCCCCAAAGTCCAACAGTGCCAGTTCCGTCGGGTCTCCGATCCGCTCCTCTCCCTGCTTCGAAGCATCGTTACATAATACCATGCCCAGGGCGATTTCCACTGCGGCACCGTTCTCCCGTCTGTTCTGCCGCAGAATCTCCATACTTTCCAAGCAATCATACCACCAGCACTTCTCCACTGTCAGGCGGTTCTGCGTAAGTGTTCCCGTTTTGTCGGAACACACCACACTTACCGCCCCCAGCGTCTCCACCGACGGCAGTCTGCGTATGATCGTATTTACCTTTACCATCCTGGTCACCGACAACGCCAGGCAGATCGTAACTACCGCGGGAAGTCCCTCCGGGACAGCGGCCACCGCCAATGAGATTGCTACCAGCAGCATCTCCGGGATATTTCTCTGCTGCAGCACTGCCAGCAGGAACAGTGCAATGCACAATCCCAGTGATAAAACGCTAAGCAGCTTCCCCAGATCTCCCAGTCTCTTCTGCAAAGGTGTCGTCTCTTCCTCCGCATTCGTGATCATGGATGCGATTCTGCCGATCTCCGTGTCCATACCGGCGGCACACACCAGTCCCTCCCCATGTCCGTGTGTCACTACGGTAGACATATAGACCATATTTACCCGGTCTCCCAGTGGGATTTCCTGTCGGCAGTCCGCCAGAAACAACGCATCCTTTTCCACCGGCAGAGATTCTCCCGTGATCGCCGATTCTTCCACCTGTAGATCGGCACTTCTGGTCAGCCGGATGTCTGCCGGCACCCTGGCTCCCGCTTCCAGATCTACCAGATCTCCCACGACCAGATCGGCTGCGGGGATCTCTCTGCGGATTCCGTCCCGAATCACGATGGTTCTGGGGCTGGTAAGCTGTTTCAACGCCTCTAATGCCTTTCTCGCTTTTCCTTCCTGTAACATTCCCACCAGTGCATTGATCAATACCACCGTACCGATGATGGCCGCATCGCTGATCTCTCCCAGTCCGATTGACACCATTGCCGCGATCAGCAATATGTAGATCAGTGGGTCTTTCAGCTGCTCTACGAACAGCTGAAGCTTTGTCTTCTTTTTTGCAGCCCTCATTTCGTTTTTGCCGTTTTGCTGCAAACGACGAAAGGCCTCACCATCGGTAAGGCCCTTCACTGCGTCTGTCTTTAATTTTATTATGGTTTCCTGTATATTCTGTTTCTCGAACACGGCTGTCTCCAATGCTTGTTTCTATGCATTGTATGCAACATGTTTGCGATTCATTCCCTTCGAAAAAAGGATCCTTATTCTTCTCTCAGTTGGAATGCATCTGTCAGTTCGTTCATGTTCGTTGCCTGTGCAGACAGCTCCTCACTGGTCGCAGAGGTTTCCTCCGCTGTTGCCGAGTTATTCTGCACCACAGTAGAGATCTGTTCGATACCCTGCTCAATCTGCATCATTGCCTCAGCCTGCGCATGAGATTCTTCCATTGCTTTCTTGGTTTCGTTCGCCAGATCTTCGATTCCCTCTACGACTTTCTGCAATGCCTCCGCAGTTCTGTCCGTGATCTGGTTACCATGCTCGATCTCCTGCAGGGAAGTCCCGATCAGTTCTCTGGTATGTACCGCAGACTGTGCACTGTCATCCGCCAGTTTTCTGATCTGATCTGCCACCACTGCGAATCCTCTTCCCGCCTCACCTGCTCTGGCAGCTTCAATGGCAGCATTTAAAGACAACAGATTCGTCTGGGACGCAATATCTTCGATTTCCGCGATAATATCGCCTATCTGCTTGGAAGTGTCATTGATCCGCTGCATGGCTTCGGTAAGCCCCTTCATCTCTTCTCCGCTTGCCTTTGCCTGCTGCTGATATTCCATGGCCTTGTCATAAGATGCTCCGAGTGCCTTTGCATTCTTCTCCACGATCTCGGTAACATTCGTAATCGTAGCCTGAAGTTCTTCCACAGAGCCTGCCTGATCTGTAGCACCTTCTGCCAGTCCCTGCGCGGCATCCGCCATCTGACCGGCTCCCATGGATACCTGATTTACCGCGGTCTTGATCTCGCCCAGTGTCTCGCTGAGCTTATGATTCAGTTTGCGGATAGACTCCAACAGCCCCTGGAAATCACCCACATAAGCTTCCTTGCAACCGCTGCCGATCGCAAAGTTGCCCTCTGACATTTCACCCAGCAGATAATCTGTATCTCCAATGACCTTCTTCAGATTCTCCGACAGGCTGTCCGTTGCCTCTGCCAGAATCTGCAGTTCATCTCCTGTCTGTATCACGGGCGCCGGTGTATGCAGATCACCTTCTGCCAGCAGTTTTAATCTGTTGGTACATTCCGCCACAGGCTCACCGATGCGCTGACCGATCTGTTTTGCACGGTAAATGCTGTAAGCCACTGCCAGAATACCAACTACAACGCCAATGATGATGCATGCCACGACAGAGCCCAGAAAATCAACCAGCGGTGCATCCACTGCCACGCTCCAGCCATTGGTTCCGTCTATCGGAGCATAGGTCTGTACCATATAAACACCGTTTCTGAAATAAGTGCTGTATCCGGTCTCTCCCGCAAGCATCTTCTGTTCCACCTTTGCAATTCCTCTTAAGGAGCTGTCGGTCTGGGATAATTCCGTGTTGTTTCTCTGTTCCTGTGCTACTGCAGAATCACAGTGGGCAATCGTAATTCCGGTTGCGCCTAACAAATAACATTCCGAATTTTGGCTGATAGAGATAGATGCTGCAATGTCATTCAAGAACTCAGGATCCGGTACTACGAATACCACGCCAATGATTTCGCTGTTTCTATCTCCGTTTTTATAGACAGGTGCGGAAATAATCACGCTCAGCTTACCGTCAGTCTTCGCAATCACAGGATCCGATACCACAACTTCGCCCTGCATGGATCTCTTGAAGTACTCACGCTCACTGTAATCCGTTCCGTCATAAGCACAGATACCGTCAGCGCCGATCAGTTTTCCTCTGACCATTCCATAGGCTTGTACGCGTTCATTGATATACTCCTGTTTCTGCTCCGGCGTAAATACTGAGAAGTACAGTTGATAACTGCAGCCAAGTTCCGATACGATGGTCTCGGTGACTTTCAGTTCCTGACCGATCCGATCCGCCAAGATTTCTGCGATCACCAACATATCATCTTCCAGTTTATTCAACGTACTGGACAAATTCAGGACCACCGTAAGTATAACTAACGGAACAATGGCAAGTAACACCAGTTTCCTGATTGCCTTCTGCAGACGTTCTCTGATCGTCATCTGTGTGACCTGTCCCTTCACCTGTTGCTTTTTTCCCTGTTGCATTGCCTTTATACTCATAAGTCCCCATTTCTGCGCTGCGGTCTGTTGTTTTGTTATTTTACTTTCCGTATTTCTCCACGCTTCGCCTATCGATCACATATCCGGCAGCGCCCGGATAGTTACAGCCAAATGCCTTTCCTCCATTCCAAATTGATGACCGATTGTTGATTTGTGCTTTTTTATGACATATTATACCATAAATTTAGTGCAATTTCCACAATATAAGTGCAAAGAAAGAGTTAATATTTCGACAAATATTAACTCTTTCTGACGTTATCTCTATCCCCTCACAGGGAAGAAATTCTTCTCTTAATAACCAAACTCCTGTGCAAAATACAGCTTACCGTTTGTCTCGTAAATGGCAATGCTACAAGTGGTAAAATCGCCTGCCAGAATATTGGCTGCATGGGTGGGAGAAGCCATCCAGGCATCTACCACGCTCTGTGCGGAATCATATCCCTTCGCCAGGTTCTCACCCCACATCAGTTCACTGTTCACGGTATACCAGTCTCTGCCGTTCGGTCTGGTATGAGAGAATTTGGAAGCAGCTTCCTGTGCTCTTACCATTGCGCAGGATTCCAATCCGTTGCTCCAGGTAAGCGCTGCAAGTCCGTTATCCGCTCTCTTGGCATTTACCAGTGCCAGCGCGTCGGTTGCCATGGTACGAAGCTCCGTTGCACGGGCAATCTCAGCCTCACTCATACCGGCTCTCTGTACAGATCCCGCAAGCGCGATTGCCTCATCATCAAACCACACAGTACCGTCGTCTGTCGCAGGATCACGGGTTACGGAAGATAATTCCGCGCTCTTACCGCAGCCTGCCAGGCTGAGCACCATGATGACCGTCAGAAGAATACTCATCCATCTTTTTTTCATACATTTTACCTTTACCCTTCCTCAATTTATCTATCGTTACTTTACTCTATTACCCTATTCTTTCTTTTTCATGATAAGCCATGCACCCAATCCTGTCAAGGACAACAGGAATCCAAGATTCCATGCTGTGGAATCATCACCGGTCTTAGGTCTCCTGGATGCTCCCAGTACAGCTCTGTCAGCTAACGGTGTAGGATCATCGGTAATCGTTACCATTCTGTTTCGTCTCGCACCAAGCACCTGCGGGGTATCGGGTGTGGAAGGTTCTGAAGGCGTATCCGGGGGCCCCGGCTCGTCAGGAGTGGACGGTGTCGGTGTAGGGCTCGGCGTATTACTCGGTGTGGGACTCGGTGTCACTTCCGGAGCAGGTGTCGGTGTACTCTCCGGCTGATAGGACAGTGCAAACTGCATACCAAAACCATATTTTGTCATCTGGAATCCGTTATTCGCCTGTTCTCCGTCCACATGACAGCTAAACTGTGCTTCTCCGTTACGCAACATACTGGATACGATAGCATCTGCATAAGAGCCTGCTGCTCCATTCTCCTTCATTCGGTCATATAATCCCTTGCCGTCAAACGTATATACATTATGATAGGTTGTGTAATACAAAGCTTCCGCTACTGCCGGGCAACGCTCAAGCACCGTAGTCGCATTGTCTCCGCCGGTCAAAATAGCAAATTCTTCTCCCGTAAGTTCTGTCAGTTTCGTCACCTTATTCCCCTCTCCTCGGGAATTATTATTGAACCAGTCCAGATAATACTGTGCCAGATAAGTCTGGGTGATTTTTTCCGGAGCCATATCAGCGGTTCCGTATCCTTTTTTCAAAAGTGCCTCACCTACAACTTTGTCTGTAACTTTTCCTGTGGATATTCCCAGATTCCGCAAAGGAACATTCAGGATACGACGGGGCAGATAACTGAATTCACCGACTTCACCAATCGCATATCCGTCAAATCCCGTAGAGATTACCGTTACTGTCTCTTCCTCGGTGGGAGCAGAGGCCGGAATTGTTCCGATCTGCGCACTTGCGGGATCATAGTTATAATTCTTCTTGCTCTCATTTACGAACTTCAATGTATAGTATATGGTATCACCGGGCTCTGCAGCCTTTGCTTCCGTGATCGTACCGTTGAGGTAACCGATGGCATCACTGAGATTGATTCTTACAGTATCAGGTGCGTTGTCATGAATTGTAATCGTGATCACTGCAGGACCATAAGTCACCTTGCCTGTTCCATCTTCCCGATGCAGTTCCAATGCAGGAGTCGTAGTGATCGTCACTCCTTCGGAGGCATAATGGATCACTGCTCCTTCCGCAGTCTTCGCAAAGGTTACCGTTCCTTCCGGATAGGTGTAATAATTTACAGCGGTTACATTGGGAACTTCGTATATGTACCCGTCAGACTTAGTCCACGTTTCTTCCGGAGTGGTTACATACCATACGGCAGCAATGTCGATTTCCTTGCTTCCTGAGTTCCAACCATCTTTGAACAATTGCTTAATAAAGTCTTCTGATAGTTTCTCTCCGTATAGGATTCCATGGTTGTCTCGAACTATCTTTGTTACATCTTCAAGTGTCTTTTGACAATTTTCCTTGACATAAGACGTGCCGTTATCATCTCCACTATAGTATACATAATTTAATAAATCTGATGTTTTCGAATAATCATGACCTTTTTTTAAAGCAACAAATCCGACACACTGCCACTTTGCACCATTAGCGCTCTTAGCAACAATTCCCTCGGCATCTACTCCAGTATTGTCAGCCTTCAGACGATAAAATGTATCAATATCATCCAGCGTCATTTGATGTCCTTCCAGTTCGGAAATATTCGCAATCTTAGACTTATTCCAACTTACAGATGCCGTTGTTGCATCCGGACCAAATGTTTTTGCCATAGTTGCTCCGGCAAGAATGATATAGTTTGTTGTCGCATATTTCTGCACATTTATGGGCGCTGTTGCTCCGACTGCAACACGCAAATCATTACCGCTTGCACTCTGTGTCTGCTCCACTGCAGCAGCATCATTATCCGATGCACTTGTTGTTTCTGCCACAACTTCTGTATTACCCGGCTGGATCTCTTCCGCTTTTACTGTGAACCCGATATCAGATACACTGCAGATCAGCAATGCTGTTGTCAAGATTTTCGCTAATTTTGTCTTCACAACCTTTTTGAATTTCATTTCCCCTCTGCCTTTCAAGTACTTATTATTTGTAATGCATCTCTCTGAATATAAAGACGGCAGTCTCTGACAAAAAGGACCAGCTTTTTTTGTACTTTTTCAAAAAAGCCGGTCCTCTATTGATCTCTAATATTGATTAACTGTCTTTCCTCTTAAGGATGAGCCATGCCCCCAAACCTGCTGCCGAGAAGAGGAATCCCAGATTCCATGCATTGGAATCATCGCCGGTCTGCGGCCGTCTCGATGCACCAAGTACCGCGCGGTCAGCAAGCGGTGTAGGATCATCTGTGATCGTTACCATTCTGCGGCGACGCGCACCAAGTACCTGCGGAGTGTCCGGGGTGTCAGGTGTATCCGGGGTTGACGGATACTCGGGTGTCACAGGAGGCGTCGGCGTATCCGGAGTGTCCGGCGTTGCCGTCGGGGTCGCCGTCGGCGTTACGGTCGGCGTTACGGTCGGCGTTACGGTCGGCGTTACGGTCGGCGTT